>Ga0123338_10001015_pt1 | contig 27646 bp, 30 predicted proteins | sample grotaG_FD_89793 | JGI IMG/M metagenome (GOLD analysis project Ga0123338, IMG submission 89793) | Glacier valley bacterial and archeal communities from Borup Fiord, Nunavut, Canada, to study Microbial Dark Matter (Phase II) -... | ecosystem: Environmental > Aquatic > Freshwater > Ice > Glacier ...
TCAAGCAGGCCCACCGCTTCACTTTCTCGTCAATCGACGGCTTTGTCCGGCGTCGTTTGCGAGCTATGCTGCGGAAACAGCAGCACCGACCGGGTCAAGGACGATGTTTTAACGATCACAAACGATGGCCGAATTCCTTCTTCGCTGATCTTGGACTGTTCACGATGTCTGAGGCCCATCAATCGGCGCGCCAATCCCGATGCGGAAACAACTGACTGGAGAGCCCGTCGCGGGAGAACTGCACAGCGGGTTCGGAGGAAGGGGGACGGCGAGCGCCGTTCCCTACCCCTATCCGCCGACCCGTTGCAGTCAGTCGGCGACTGAAGAAGCCGCCGTTCACTCGGGGCTTGGCAGCGGCCTCAATGCGGCTTCAAGCCTGCATGAAGCCCCTCCTCGCGCAGATTCCAGTTAGAGACGCGATTTGATCCTGTCCTGAGGGCGGAGTCCCGACCTCGCTCGCATTTTGAATGCAAAGGCCTTCGGGCGATGCAGTTCCCAGCTCAGACGGCCCCAGTGCTCGATCCTGTTGACAGCGAGTGGTTCGCTGACCCCGCGTGAGGCTCAGCTTGCCGCGGCCCTTGGCAAGTGCCTCCTCGACGGACATTCTTGGAGCCGGTCGCAGCACTTCGGTGCCACCGAATCTCGAGAGCCGAGAAGCAGTGGGCAACCAGATCGCGCGCGGCGTCACGGCGTGCCGACTTTGGACCAACGGCTACCTGGAGCCGACAGAGGGCAACGTCGAGATCAAACGCAGAGACACGGTCAGCCCTTCGAGGCGATAGTGTGGCCGGAAAAAAAACTTGCCCATGTAGCAGCTCGCGTCTCCCGGCACGTCGTCCAAGACCACTTCGGCCGCAGCGAGGGGTCTTTGACACTTCGTCCATTCCGACGAGTTCTCTGGATCGCCGTCCACATATGCAAGGATCCAATTCTGCAAGGTCCGCTGCATGTCAGCCCTATCGGTAAAGCGATATTGCCCATCGCGAACAATGCACTTCAGATACTGGGCAAATCGACTGACCGCAAAAACATACGGCAAGCGCGCTGCGAGATGGGCCCTCGTGGTCGCCGGCATGTCGTCGTACTCATTTGGGATCTGGATCGACTGGGCGCCGATGAACACGGCAACATCGCTGTTGCGGCGATGCACAAGTGCCGTCAGCCCGCATTTGGCCAGTGGTACCGCGCTGTCTGGGTCATGTGCACGCCCTACGCTGTCGGGTGTTGCACTTCAGATTTGAGGCCGCCCTCTACGGTGCGCTGGGTGCCTTGTAGGTGTTGGTGCCTGATGTGCTGATCCAGATCGCCGGCTACTCGGCCACCGCCGCCGACGCGGCCTTGTTGCCGATACCGATCGTCATCGCGTTGGCGTCGCTGACCTTGGGTCGCATCGCCGGCCGGCTCGGCCCGCGACGACCACTGACCTCTGGCCCGCTGCTCGTGGCATTGGGCTTCGTGTTGATCACCCGTGTCGACTTTGGCGGCAGCTACTGGACGACGACGCTTCCGGCGATGCTGCTCATCGCGTTCGGCATGTCCTGCGCCGTTGCGCCGCTGACCAACGCCGTGCTGGATGCCGTGCAGCCGGAACATGCGGGCATCGGCTCGGGCCTGAACAGCGCGGTGGCGCGCACCGGCGGCTTGGTGGCCACGACCTTGTTGAGCTTCATCCTCGCGGCCCAGGGAGCGGCCTTGCAGCACGTGCCGATGGTGGCGATGCTGTGCGAGGCGGCGGCGGCGCTGGCCGCCGGCGTGTGCGCCTTCGTCTGGTTGAAAGCCAAGCCGCCTGGGAAGAGCCCATGAGCAAGAAGCGCTGCACGCATCTGGAGAGGCTACGCACCGTCACGCCGAGTGAGCGCGGTAGTGAAGAATGCCTTGCGCTCGGCCAGCACTGGTTGCCCCTGCGCGTGTGCCGCTGCTGCAGCCGTATGGGTTGTTGCGACGAGTCGCCGGGGCGGAATGCCACGAAGCACTTTCAAGCCACGCAGCACCCGATCATTGAAGGCTATGCGCCGTCCGCGGGCTGGATGTGAGGCGCGATCTCGCCTTCACGCCGAAGCCTCAGTCAGGCACCGACTCCTCGGCCAGAGACGCCATGTCGATGACATAGCGGAAGCGAACTTCACCCTTCTCGATGCGTGCGTAGGCGTCGTTCAGGTCCTGGATGCGCAGCATCTCGATGTCTGCTCCGATGCCATGCCGGGCGCAGAAGTCGATCACTTCCTGGGTCTCGGCGATGCTTCCGATCAGCGACCCCGCGATGCTTCGCCGGTGAAAGGCGACTTGCTGGTTGTTCACAGGCGCCATGACTTCCAGCGCACCGACCACCACCAGCGTGCAGTCGCGCTTCAGCAACGGCAGATAGGGGTTCAGGTCGTGCCGCTGCGGCACCGTGGACAACATGAAGTCGAAGCTGGACGCGTGGGCCTGCAGGGCCTTTGTATCGCTCACCAGCACGGCGTCGGCGCCAAGCTTGCGTGCTTCCGCGAGCTTGGCTTCGGTGCTGGTGAACACGACGACCTGCGCGCCCATGGCCTGGGCCAGCTTGATGGCCATGTCGCCTAGTCCGCCGAAGCCGATGATGCCGACCTTCTGGCCCGCCTGGACCCCCCAGTGCTTCATCGGTGAGTAGGTGGTGACGCCCGCGCACAGGATGGGCGCGGCGATCTCGGGCTTCAGCGCCGAGGGAATCCTGATCAGGAAGTCGTCCCTCACCACCAGCACGTCGGAGTAACCGCCGTAGGTGTTGTCGCGTCCGTAGGCGTTGAGGCCGCCGGGCGCCAACTTGGCGGGCACCATGGGCCCGTTGTAGGTGGCCAGCCAGCTGTTTGGACCTTCGCAGTAGTTCTGCAAACCCAGCTTGCACGGCTTGCAGTGGCGGCAGCTGTCGATCATGCAGCCCACGCCGACGATGTCGCCCACGGCATGCGTCGTCACGCCAGCGCCGATCTTCGTCACACGGCCCACCACCTCGTGGCCCGGCACACACGGGTACACGGTGTTCGACCACTCGTTCTTTGCCTGGTGGATGTCTGAGTGGCAGACGCCGCAGTACAGCACCTGAATCTGCACGTCGCGCTCGCGCGGCTCTTCCCGTTCGAAGGCGAAGGCGCGCAGGGGGCTGTGCGCGTCATGGGCGGCATAACCGCGGGCTGAGATCATGAGAGTTTCTTTCAAGAAATGCGTTGAGCCCACCTTGGGGCGTATGGGGCGTATGGGCCTGGGGCCCGCCTCACCGTCATCGGGTCGGATGTCGCCACCGCGATGGCCGAAGGACTTGTGACCCCCTTAATCATCTTGTCGCCACACTGGCGTGCGAGTTCGCCCAAACCTGTTGCGACCTGATGACGGAGATGGGTCGCGGTCACTTGCTTGAGCCTCAGGTTGTGCACGCGCCAACGCCGCGCACCCGCCGACATCTCGGCGCTGGTCGACTGCCGCGCCTTCTGCTTTCTTCGCGATCAGGCCCTTGTGGTCAGCGATGCCGGAGGGCGTGAGGGTCATGGCGTACTGTGAGGACAGTTGCATTCGCGGGTCTGTTCGGTAGCGCACGCGCCATTGCGGATGCTGCTGCCTTCGGCGCCAGCCTCGGTGGTCGCCAGGCCCTCAGTGCGACGCCGCGTTTCGTAGTGGGAAGTGCCGCCTCTCGGTACGGCAACGCACAGACCGCGAATGCACATCCGGTCCATCCTTGCATATGACGCACCGACTTCAAGCGCGCTGATGGACAGCGCCCTGCTCAGCCTATTGGGTGCCTTTGTGCTGTCGTTGATCGGCCTGTTTGCATTCATCTGGACTCAGCGCCAGGGCCTGTTGGTTGAAAACCCCAAAGCCGCGTCGGTGATCTTTGGCCAAGGCGAGATCGGCGTCATCGACGACCCGGCTTTGCCGGCTAGCGAACAACGCGCGATGCAAGCCGCAGTCGCGCCGCGCGGCGACCCGGTGGTGGCCGCCGACCTCGCCGAAGCCGCAGACCGCATCGCCGCCGACCGCTCCAGCGCCTTCCCGGTCTTCGTGTTCCTGGCCTTCGCCTGCTTCTGGCTGCTGGTGGGTTCGCTGGCCGGCCTGGTGGCGTCGATCAAGTTGCACCAGCCCGACTGGTTGGTGGACGATGCCTGGCTCACCTTCGGCCGCATCCGCACCGTGCACCTCAACGCCGTGATCTACGGCTGGGCCACCAACGGCAGCCTGGGTGTGATCGTGTGGCTGCTGCCGCGGCTGCTGCGCACCCATTTGCACGGCGCCATCTGGGCCATGCTGGGCGGCACGCTGATCAACGTGGGTGTGGCCGCCGGCATCGGCGCCATCGCCATCGGCTGGACCGACGGCATGGAGTACCTGGAGATCCCCTGGCAGATCGGCATCTTCATCGCCGTGGGTTTTGTGATGGTCATCGCCACGGCCTTGTTCACGCTGGCCAACCGGCGTGTGAAGCACTTGTACGTGAGCGTGTGGTACTTCGTCGCCGCGCTGCTGTGGATTGCGCTGCTGTACGTGGTGGCCAAGCTGCCGGGCGTGCACTACGGCGTGCAGCAGGCCACCACCAACTGGTGGTATGGCCACAACGCGCTGGGCCTATGGTTCACGCCGGTGGCGGTGGGGGCGATCTACTACTTCCTGCCCAAGATCATCGGGCGGCCCGTGCGCTCCTACAACCTGTCGCTGCTGGGCTTTTGGACGCTGGCCTTCTTCTACGGCCAGGTGGGTGGGCACCACCTCATCGGCGGGCCGGTGCCGGGCTGGTTGACCACCTTGTCCATCGTGCAAAGCGTGATGATGGTGATCCCGGTAGTGGCCTTCAGCGTCAACCAGTTCGGCACCATGCAAGGCCAGATGCACCTGGCGCGCTACTCGCCCACGCTGCGCTTCATGATGCTGGGCGGGCTGATGTACCTGGCCTCGTCGGTGCAAGGCTCGCTGGAATCGCTGCGCAGCATCAACACCGTCACCCACTTCACGCACTTCACGGTGGCACATGCGCACCTGGGCATGTATGCCTTTGTCTCGATGGTGCTGTTTGGCGCCATCTACTTCATGCTGCCGCGGGTGCTGAACTGGGAGTGGCCTTACCCGAAGCTGATCACGCTGCACTTCTGGCTGGTGGTGCTGGGCATCGCGATCTACTTCGTGGGCTTGTCGATCGGCGGCTGGCTGCAGGGTGTGGCCATGCTCGACGCGGCGCGGCCTTTCATGGAATCGGTGGCCGTGACGCGGCCCTACCTGCAAGCCCGAACGGTGGGCGGGGCATTGATGACGCTGGGGCACTTTGTCTTCGTGGGCCACTTCATGGCCATGGCGCTTCGCTTCGGGCCTCAGCGCGCCGGGGCGGCGCTGTTCTGGCCGATGAACCCGCCGCCGGCCAAGGCATAACGGGCCAAAGACATGGACAGCGACATCCAACTCGTCAGCGGCGCCATGGTGTCGCTGGGCCTGGCCACTGCCGCACTGGTGGTGATGCCCTACGTGCAGGTGCGCGACATCGTGCCCCCGCCCGAACTCAAACCCTACACCGACCAGCAACTGCGCGGCCGCGCCGTCTACATCGCCAACGGCTGCGTCTACTGCCACAGCCAGCAGCCGCGCGACCGCAAGCTGGCACCCGACGGCACACGCGGCTGGGGCCGGGCATCGGTGCCGGCAGACTACTCGTATGACCGCCCGCACCTGCTGGGCTCGATGCGCACGGGGCCGGACCTGTTCAACATCGGCGTTCGCCAGCCCAGCCAGGACTGGCACCTGGGCCACCTCTACCAGCCCCGGGCCTATGTGCCCGGCTCGATCATGCCGGCCTTTGCCTACCTGTTCCGCGTCAAGGCCAGCGCCGACGAAGGCGAGCAGGTCGTCAACATGCCGCCGGGCCGTGTGCCCGCGGGCATGGTGGTGGTGGCCTCACCCGACGCGCTGGACCTGGTGAAGTACCTGCAAGGGCTGAACCACACCTACGCCGTGCTGCCGGCCCTGGCCTCGCCCCTGCCGCCCTCGCCGCCCTCGCCGCAGTCACCCAAACCACCCTGAGCCCGCATGGCCGACGACACCACCGCCCAAGCCCCGGCCGCACCCGGCGCGCAGCAGCGCGAACATGCCGACCCCACCGAGCGCAGCCAGCCCATCCCGCTGTTGGCCGCCGTGGTGACCGTGGCAGCGCTGCTGTTCGGCGTGGGCTACTTCATCTTTGCCGAGCCGCCCGGCGCGCCCACGCTGGGGGACCGCCGCACGCTGGACGATCTGCGCGTGCCGGCGGCCAACCCGCCCGGCGCGGCCGGCGTGGTGGATGGCAAGCAGATCTTTGCGGCGCAATGTGCGGCCTGCCATCAAGCCACGGGCCTGGGTCTGCCAGGCGTGTTTCCACCACTGGCCGGCTCCGAATGGGTGCTGGGCGACGAGCGCATCGTCGCCCATATCCTGCTGCATGGCATTGCCGGTGAGATCACGGTGGCCGGTGCGGTCTACAAAGGCAACATGCCCGCCTTCAAACAACTGGCCGACGCCGAACTCGCCGCCGTCGCCAGCCATGTGCGCGCCACCTGGTCCAACAAGGCCGCGCCGATCAAGGCCGAGCTGTTTGCCCAAGAGCGCAAGGCCAGCGCACGCACCACGCCCTATGCCGGTGGCGCCGAGCTCAAGACGCTCACCGCCAAACCCTGATGCGGCGCACCGCCTTCGCCAGCGTGGCCCTGGTTCTGCTGGCCTGGTGGTGCGCGTCATGGCTGACCCAGGGCTTTCAGGTCTGGACCGCCGAAGGCGCGCGGCGGCTCGAGGTGACGCAGTCGCCGGCAGCCACACCCACGGCCTGGTTGCTGGGCGACGGTCTGAGTGGCCAGAGCCTGCACAGCGTGCTGGCCCGCCCCGGGCGCGTGACCATCGTCAGCTTCATCTACACGCGCTGCCCCACGGTGTGCCTGGCCCTGGGCAGCAGCTTCGCGCAACTGCAAGCAGCGATCGCCGACGGCGCCTTGGCCCAGGCCGGTGACGAAGACATCCAGCTGCTGTCGATCAGCTTCGACCCCGCGCATGACGATGCCAGCCAGTTGAGCCGCTATGCCGCGCTGTGGCGAGCCGACGCACGCCACTGGCGCCTGGCCACGGTGCCCGACCCCGGCGCACTGCGGCGCTTGCTCAAGGCCTGGCAGGTGCTGGTGATCGACGACGGCCAGGGTGGCTACGACCACAACGCAGCGCTGCTGGTGGTGGACCAGCACGGCCGGCTGGTGCGCATCTTCGACGACGACGACGGCGCCACCGCATTGGCCTTTGCACTCGCCTTGCAGCAGGCCAGCCGCCAGCGAGGGCTGGTGTGATGCACCCGCGCATGCTGCCCGTGCGTGTCCTGCTGGGGGGCTGCCTGCTGGTGGTGGTGCTGCTGCCCGCAGTACGGCAGGCGGCCGAGGCGCGCATGCTCACACACATGCTGCTGCAGTACCCGGCGCTGATGCTGGCCGGTGCGCTGCTTGTGCCGGCCGTGCCAGCGCGGTGGCGAAAGGGCTTGCAGCGCTTTAACGTCATGGGGCTGGCGGGGCTGCTGGGTGTGGCCCTGAGCACGGCCGTGCTGATGGTGCCGCGGGTGCTTGACCTGGCCTTGGTCAACCCCTGGGTCGAAGCCGCCAAGTTGCTGGCGCTGCTGCTCAGTGGCGCTGCACTGGCCTTGTCATGGCGACGCGCCGGCACCGTGATGCAGGCGTTTTTTCTCGGCAACCTGCTGCCCATGCTGGCCGTGGTGGGCTCGCTGTATCAAGAGTCGACGCTGCGCCTGTGCAACGCCTACCGCCTGGACGACCAACAAGCGCTGGGCTCGGCATTGCACGCCGTGGCCGCGGGGGTGTTGCTGCTGTGGCTGTTGCAGCTGGGACTGTGGCGCTTGCGCCGGCCCCGCCCTGCGGCGGCTTAGTGCGGGAGCAACCCATGGCAGCAGCAGCGAAGACACCTGTCACAAAGCCCGTCACGAAGTCCGCCACCAAGCGTGCCCCGAAGGCGAAGAAGGCGGATCGGTGTTGGATCGGCTACGAACCAACGCCCGGCAAGAAGCCTTTCTCCAAGGGCAGCTGCAAGCCGAAGGAGAAGTAGGCCGATTCGGCTGACGAGCGGGTCGCGACCGACCGTCAGTCGCTGCCAAGAAAGGACAGCAACGCCGACTCCTCACGGGTCAGCCCCGTTCTGGCGCGCGAACCGCGCAGTGCGCGCTGCCACGCGTGTTCGGGCTCGGCCTGACCGAGTGCGGCAAGCACGCGCGGATGGATGTAGCCTGACTTGCACACTGCCGGCGTGTTGCCGAGCTGCGCCGCGACGTGGGCGATGGCGTCGGTGGTTGCGCTGGCACGTTCGCGAACGGTGACGTCCTCGTCGACCGCAGCAGCGGCAATCTGCGATGCCGCCAGCAACGAGCCAGCCCAGGTGCGGAAGTCCTTTGCCGTGAACTCGCTCCCCGAAATCTCGTGAATGTAGGCGTTGACATCGCCTGATTCGATGGCGACCGGCGTTCCGCCGTCATCGCGATACTGGAACAGCGCCTGGCCCGGCAGGTCGCGGAACTGCCGGATCAGGCGTGCCATCCGGTGGTCGGTGATGCGCATCGAGTGGGCTTTGCCCATCTTCCCGACGAACTCCAGACGGAGCGTGTCGTCCACGAAGCGCGCATGCCTGTTCCGCAGCGTGGTCAGGCCGTACGAGCCGTTCGTCCGCGCATATTCTTCGTTCCCCACGCGGATGTAGGTTGTTTCGAGCAGCCGGACGATCACCGCCAGCACCTTGTCCCGACTCGGCTTGTGCTGTGCCAGATCCGCCGAGACCCGCGCGCGCATCTTCGGCAGCGCGGCACCGAACTCCCGCATGCGGTCGAACTTCGTTTCACTGCGCACGGCGAGCCAGCGGGCGTGGTAGCGGTACTGCTTGCGCCCTTTCGCGTCACGTCCGGTGGCCTGCATGTGCCCGTTCGCTGACGGTGAGATCCACACCGACACCCACGCCGGAGGAATGGCAAGCGCTTCGATCCGCGCAATCGTCACTGCATCGTGAATCGCGTGGCCCGACACATTGCGGTAAGTGATTCGGTCGCCCCGACGCTCCCGCGTGTATCCGCTTTCTGCGTCAGACACATGGCGAAGCGACACCGAGGTGAGCTGTGCGTCCACCGTCCGCACTCGATGCTCGCGGGCCGCCTGCGCAGCCGGTGCGGGGTTGTGTGTCGTTGATGCCAGGACGCCCGCCGTGGCGATGTGCACAGGCCGGCGTCCGTCAGTCGTGCCATCTCCCATCATCGTGTCAGCCCTTGGTGGAAACCGCGATGATGCAGCGGGTCGCGCCGCGTCAACGCTGCGCGGTTCGGGGATTGATGAACCGTGGGGCGTGCGGTGATCCGTCGCCTTGCCTCATCCATGCGGTTCCGCGCTTTGGGGTGCAGGCATGTTGTGAAGCCCCGTGACCCGCTGGGATCAGAACACAAGGGTACAGCGCGCACTGTTCGTTAACGCACGGACAGCGGCGCTTCGACAGCGGATGCTGTCGACAGCTGCCATGCGCCGCATGTCGGCCCACCAACGAAATCCGCTCGCGGCAAACAAATTCATGCACGCTGTCATCGCTTTCTCTTCCGTGCCGCTGTTCCTGGGCGCGCTGCTCAGCGACTGGGCTTACAACGGCAGCTTCCAGGTCCAGTGGCTGAACTTCGCTGCGTGGCTGACGGCAGCTGGCCTGCTCGTGGTGGGGCCGGCCGTGTTGTGGGGCGCAGTCGATCTGCTTCGTAGAGCCGACTCGCACCGTCTGCGCGGCATGGTCTACCTGTCGTTGCTGCTGGCGACGTTTCTCCTCGGCTTCATCAATTCGCTGATCCATGGCAAGGACGGCTGGGCGGCGATGCCAGCAGGTCTGATCCTGTCGGCCCTGGTGGCGTTGCTCGCCCTCACGGCCAGCGTGATGGGGCTGGCAAGCTTGTCCCGGCGGGCCACATGAGCACCCGTGTGCAATCGATCGCAGCCGCCGTTGCAGCAGCGTCCATCGTTAGCATCACGTTGACCGCAACGGCAGCCGACCCCCCACGCGAGCAACAGGGTGCCAACCCCGACCTGCCCCCACCGCAGCGCGGGCTGCTGCCCAGCATGCGCATCGCAGAACCCGCAGGCTGGGGCGTCCGCATGCCCGCGGTGCCGCCAGGCTGGACGATCAAGGCGATTGCCACCGAGCTGAAAGTCCCGCGCCAGACGCTCGTGCTGCCCAACGGCGACATCCTGGTGGCCGAAGGCAAGGGCGGAGGTGCCCCTGCGCTGAGGCCCAAGGACGCCATCGCCGGCTTCTTGAAGTCCAAGGGCACGACTTCGGTCAAAGGCGGCAACCAGCTGAGCTTGCTGCGCGATGCCGACGGCGACGGCATTTACGAAGGCCGATGGGTCTACGCAGAGAACCTCAACGCACCATACGGCCTGGCCTTGATTGGCAATCAGCTGTACATCGCGAATCAAGATGCGCTGGTGCGGCTTGAGTACGTGGTCGGCCAGACGCGGGCCACCGCAGCGCCCGTCACCGTGGCCAAACTGCCTTAGGCCATCAACCACCACTGGACCAAGTCCCTCGCGGCGGATGCCGACGGCCGCTACCTCTACGTCGGCATTGGCTCCAACAGCAACATCGGCGAACGCGGCCTGGCGGTGGAGGAGCACCGCGCAAGGGTCTGGCAGGTCGACCCCGCCAATGGCGCGACGCGGGTCGTCGCAACCGGCCTGCGCAACCCCGCCGCATTGGCTATCGAGCCCGCCAGCCGCAAGCTGTGGGCCGCGGTGAATGAGCGTGACGAACTCGGCCCCGACCTCGTGCCGGACTACCTCACCTCCGTGCAAGAGGGTGCGTTCTATGGCTGGCCGTACGCGTATTGGGGCCCCAACGTCGACCGCCGCGTGCAGCCCCAGAACGACACCCAAGTGAAGGCCACGGTGCGCCCGGACTTTGCCTTGCAGTCGCATTCCGCGCCTTTGGGGCTGTCCTTTGTGCAGCCCGGCTTCGCCGCGCCCTTTGCCGAGGGTGCCTTCATAGGCTTGCACGGAAGCTGGAACCGGGACCCGCCGGTGGGCTACAAGGTGATCTTTGTTCCATTTGCCAACGGCCGCCCCAACGGCCCGCCGGTCGACTTCGTCACCGGCTTTCAGGCCGATGGCAAGACCATGGGCCGCCCGGTCGGCGTGACGGTGGACCCTAAGGGCGCACTGATCGTGGCTGACGATCTGTCCAATACGGTCTGGCGAGTGACGCCGGCGCGATGAAGAAGCCACCTTCGCTGAACCGCCCGCCCGAACGCTCGTGGCCGCGCAAGAAGGCGAGTTCCATCTGCGCTGCCGGTGCGCCGCATCACCCCCATTCCTTTCACACGGAACCTCCCCAATGACAAACGACAGTCTGCTACCTTCCGTCCTGATCGGCGCTGTGGCCAGCGCGCGGTCGATGACCCCCATGGCCACGCTCGCTGCTGCGCGGCTCCTGGGTCGGAACACGCCGGGGCGGCTGCTACTGCTCGATCGCCCCGTGATCAAGGTCGGAGCATTGGCGATGGGTGTGGGCGAGTTGTTGGGCGACAAAATGCAGACGGCGCCTGACCGCACGGTGTTCCTGGGGCTGCTGGCGCGGGTGCTGAGCGCGGGCATCGCTGGCGCGGGCTTGGCGCCGCGCGGTCGCGAGTGGGCCGGGGCCACGGCGGCGATTGCCACCGCCGTGCCCCTGGCCTATCTGACGCTGGCCGGCCGCAAGCGTGCGATAGACCGCATCGGGCAGACGCGCAGCGGGCTGATTGAAGACGCCTTCATCGTCGCCGCGGGTGTGGCGGTGGTGACGCTGGCCACACGATCGGCACGGGCAGGCTGAGCGCCAGCCATCATCTCCGACAGACTGAGCAGCTTCAATATTGCCGTCGGCGTGAGCGTGGCACACGAAAGCGAGGCAGCAGCGGTCGCGGCCGATGGACAAGGTTTGGGGTTTCGTGACTGTGTTTTGGGTGGGCAGGGAGGACGGGAATGCCGTGGCTTGATTTGCTGCAGTGGCCGGCGATGGCCGTGACCTTGTCAGCGTCCTGGATGGTCACTTCTCGAAGCGAGCCACGTCGTGGCCGCGGCTTCTGGTTGTTCCTGGTCAGCAACGTCCTGTGGGTTTCTTGGGGATGGCAAAGCGGCTCCTGGGCACTTGTCGTGCTTCAAGTCGGGCTGGCCTTGATGAACATCCACGGCGCCCACAAGAACGCGGCGTGACAGCATCGGAGCGGCCGCAAATTGTGTGCGCGGACTGACGCTCAGGATGAGTGAATCCGGTCCGTGGCCAGACTTGAAACGGGCACCCCCGTCTTGGCCAGGATCTGCGGCTGCAGGGCCCGCATCGAGCCGAACGTCCTGGCATAGATCGCCAAGTGCATGGCGCGACGACGGGCCTCGACCAGCAGTGGACTGTGCTGTTGGGGTGTCGATCCGCCGCCTTCGCATCCGACCCGACGCGCCCGCGCCAGCAGGCATCCAGACAGCCGTCGTTTCGTTTGGCGCGACGGGTACTTCAAGTCCGTGCGTTGACGAACAGACCTGGTAGCGCTTGCCGGTGATGATCGCCCCGCAGTCGCCCGTTCCCTGCGCCCCTTTGAAAGGCTCCACCGTGACCGACAAAACCGCCAGCGTGCCTTCTGAAGGTCCGGGAAAGACGGGGCTGGGGCTGACCCGCACCGAGACTGGCGCAGCGGAGCGCTCGCGCCATCGATTCGCCAGCCGTGTCGAGGACGCGCGCGGGGCGTGCGCGGTCCCTCCGGCCGGACATGAACCGGTTCAACGCCAAGATGGGCGATCGAATCTGTACGCAACGAGTGCGGGGGCCCCTTCGCGCGGGCGAGCGCAACGGTCTGCGGTCCACCCCCGCAATCGTCGTGAACGGCCAGTCGGTCGATGTGTCGTTGGGCTTCGAGAAGCTCGAAGCGGCTGTTCACGCCGCTCTGAATGCCGCCTGAAGCGCCGCTCCTGGCGACTTCGAACACTTCGACGGCAAGCCTGCGCAGTGGCCCGCCGCATCAATGCCATTTCGGCAGCCCGACATGACGAGTGACGTGTATCGCTTTGGACTGCCGGACATCGACGCCCGCCTCCTCGACGCCGGGTGCGGTCACGCAACGGCGGCGGCGAGGGACTCGTCGGCCCAGCTTGACAAACTGACCTCCATCAATCTCGACGATCTCTTCGATGCCGCTGGGCTGATGTGGCTCCGGCACACGCCCCTTCAGCGCCTGCTTTGGCCCGCCGCCCGACGCTTCGCCGACGTGGCCTCCGAATTCGACAAGCTCGTCGGCGAGCAGGGCCTTGCGTTCGGCAGTTCATGGCTGGCGCAAAGAATGTCGGCTGGCACGCAGCTGACGGGCGGCAAGCATGTTCCGGCCGCAGGCCCGACAGTCATCCTCGCCAATCACCCCGGCATGACCGACACCGTTGCGCTGCTCTCGAGCCTGGCGTCGCGCCCCGACCTGCGCGTGATTGCGCAGGACAACCCATTCCTGCGTGCCTTGCCGAACGTCGCGCGGCACTTGATCCTGGTGCCCGACCATGAAGTCGGGCGCACGGGGGCGCTGAGGGCTGGCGTGCAGCATCTGAGACGAGGCGGCGCCCTGTTGACTTTTCCTGCCGGTGCGATCGAACCCGACCCGGCGACCTTCGGACGCAGCGGGGCGCTTGAATCTTTGCTCCACTGGTCGGACAGCTTCGCACTTTTCGCGCGGCGGGTACCACAGACCCGGTTCGTTCCGGCGCTCGTCAGCAATGTCATCTCGCCGCAAGCGCAAGGAAATGTGCTGACACTTCTGCGTGGCACCGCACATGACAGGCAAAGGCTTGCTGCCGCCCTGCAGGTAGCGATACGGCGATACCAGCAGATGGTGGCGCGAGTGGCGTTCGGGCCGGCGCAAGTCGCCCACGCTATGCCTGTGGACTCGCTGCGCGCTGCGATCATCGATGAGATGCGCGACTTGATCGAAGCATTAGCTGGCGCCGCTGAAACCAGTCCGGCCCAGGAACGCTCTGCCCGCGAACCCCAGTTGCATCCAAGCCAGTGTCCGCCGATGCCACGGGTTCTGAGCCCATGACGGCATCGGCCGCTCAGGCCTGCTGGCTGGTCAGGCCGGGCTGCGCCGAACTGCGCATGGAGACCTTGTCCGAGCCGACAGCCGATCAGGTACAGGTGCGCACCCTGCACAGCGCCATCAGTCGTGGCACCGAGACCCTGGTTTTTCGCGGCGAAGTGCCCGCCAGCGAGTTCGAGCGCATGCGCGCCCCCTTTCAGTCGGGCAACTTTCCGGGCCCCGTGAAGTACGGGTACAGCAGTGTCGGCATCGTGGAAGTGGGCCCCGCCTCGCTCTTGGGTCGCGCCGTGTTCTGCCTGTTCCCGCACCAAACACGGTACGTGGTCCCGGCCAGTGCCGTTCATGTCCTGCCCGAAGGTGTGCCGCCGCCGCGGGCCGTGCTGGCGGCCCATCTGGAGACTGCGATCAACGCGCTGTGGGACGCTGCGCCGCGCATCGGCGACCGCATCAGCGTCGTCGGCGGCGGGGCCGTGGGCCTGCTCGTCGCCTGGCTCGCGGCCCGCATCCCTGGCTGCAGCGTGGAGGTTGTGGACACGCAGGAGGCGCGCTGCGAGGTGGCCAAGCGGCTGGGCGCGCAATTCGCCGTTCCCGCCGCTGCGCGCGACGCTGCAGATCTCGTGATCCATGCCAGCGGCCGTGCCGAAGGCTTGGCCACGGCCCTGCGCCTGGCGGCTTTCGAGGCCACCGTGCTGGAACTGAGTTGGTACGGCGACAGGGATGTGAGTGTCCCCTTGGGTGGGCCCTTTCATGCGCAGCGCCTGCAGTTGAAGAGTTCGCAGGTGGGGCAGGTGGCGGCGGCGCAGCGCAGCCGCTGGAGTCATCGCCGCCGCCTGCAGATGAGCCTCTCGCTGATGACCGACCCGGCTCTGGACGCCCTGATCACCGACGTGTCGCCCTTTTCCGCCTTGCCGGCAGTGCTGGCGCGCATGGCCGCGTCCGCCCCGGACACCGGCTTGAGCCATCGAATTGACTACCTCTGAAACGAGCCCTGCGAGGAATTGCTATGTACAGCGTCAGTGTCCGCGACCACTTCATGATTGCCCACAGCTTCCAGGGCGCCGTCTTCGGCCCAGCGCAGCGCATGCACGGGGCGACCTACGTGGTTGACCTCGAACTGCGCAGGGCCGAGCTCGACACGGATGGCATCGTGGTGGACATCGGCCGCGCGACGCAGGTCTTGCACGCTGTATTGGGCACCTTGAACTTCCGCAACCTGGATGAGGACAGCGCCTTCCAGGGACGCAACACCTCGACCGAGTTTCTGGCCCGCGTCGTCTTCGATCGCGTGGCTGTACGCATTGGGGCCGGCGAGCTGGGCCCGAATGCCGGTGGCCTGCGCCACCTCAAGGTGACCTTGCACGAGTCGCACGTCGCCTGGGCCGCCTATGAAGGCGAACTGCCCCCGCGCGCCGCTGCGTGAGTCCATCAGGCGTACACCGATGTCCACACGCCAACTGGTCTTCGTCGCGCCCGGTGATCTGGGCAGCCTCACCGGCGGTTTCGGCTATGACCGCCGGATGATCGCGGGCTTGCTCGAGGCTGGCCACGCCGTCGACACCATTGTGTTGGATGCCGGCTTCCCCTGGCCCGACGCGGGTGCGCTGAACCGCGCCGCGCGGCAACTGGCCACCATCCCGGACGGCGCACGGGTCGTCGTTGATGGCCTGGCCTTCGGGGCCATGCCCGGCTTGGCCAAGCAGCACGCAGCAAGGCTGCGCTGGGTCGCCTTGGTCCACCACCCGCTTGCGCTGGAGAGCGGCCTGACCGCGCAGCAATGCCGCGCGCTCTTCGACAGCGAGCGCAGCGCGCTGGGCGTCGCGCGCGGGGTGATCGTGACCAGTGCTGCAACCGTCCGTGAACTGAGTCCTTATGACGTGGCCGCCGATCGTGTTCGTGTCGTCAACCCAGGCACCGACCCGGCGCCACTGGCCACCGGGTCGGGCGCGGACCCGATGCGCCAGGGCTTGTCGCTCCTGTGCGTGGCGACCTTGATCCCACGCAAGGGCCACGCCGTCCTGATCGACGCCCTGCGCGGCCTGCAGGACCGCGCCTGGACCCTGCACTGCGTGGGCAGCGCGACCCGGGATGTCGACACGGCCAACGGCCTGCGTTCGGCCCTTGCCGAGTACGGCATGTCGGACCGGGTGCAGCTTCACAGCGAGGTGTCGGCGGCTGTGCTGGAGTCGATGTACGCGCGGGCAGACGCCTTCGTGTTGCCTTCGCACTTCGAGGGCTACGGGATGGCGCTGGCAGAAGCGCTTGCGCACGGCTTGCCCGTCGTCAGCACCACGGCGGGCGCCATCCCCGACACCGTACCGCACGGTGTCGGCCTGCTGGTGCCGCCCGGGGACGCGGTGGCATTACGCGCTGCGCTGGCGGCCCTGCTTGACCAGCCCACTTTGCGCGCCCGACTGGCCGCTGGCGCGCGTGCGGCCCGGGCCGCCCTGCCGACCTGGCCTCAGGCTGCAGCACGCTTTGCAGCGGCGCTGGAGTCCTTCGAAATCGACCACCAACCGGCCGCGGTGCCGTGAACGCCTTCAGCGCCGAATGGTTGCAGCTGCGTGAGCCCTTTGATCAGGTGGCCCGCATGACGGCTGCGGCAGCGCTGGACCGTGCTGGACGGCTGGCTCGATGGCGGAGCCAAAGACGCGACCAGGCACTCGCTGTCGTCGATCTGGCCTGCGGCCACGGGGCCAACCTGCGGGCCCTGGCGCCAAGCCTGGGCGGTGCGCAGCACTGGCGCCTTGTTGACCATGACCCTGCCCTGCTGGCTGCGGTGCCGGATGCACTCGGGCAATGGGCGCGCCGGCACGCATACCGATACAGGCTTGAAAGCGGCGCGGGCTTCGAGCCAGCGATCGAGATCGCCGGCCCCGGCTTCCGCGCCCGGGTCGTCTGCGAACGAGTTGATCTTGCGCGCGATCTGGACGGCCTTGCATTCGGCGAGAAGCCCTTGGTCACGGCCTGCGCGCTGCTTGACCTGGTCTCGGCGCCCTGGCTGCAGGCGCTGATAAGCAAGGCCGGCGCCGCGCACGCCGCCTTGTTATTCGGCATGACCGTCGACGGTCTCACGGCCTGGCACCCGGCCGACCCGGGCGATGAGCTGCTGCACGGGCTCTTCAACCAACATCAGCACCGCGACAAGGGCTTCGGGCCGGCATTGGGGTCGAAGGCAGCCGCCACCGCCCTGCTGCAGCTGTCGGACGCCGGCTATGAAACAGTGATGACGCCGTCTGATTGGGTCATCGATGGCAGCCTGGCGCCCGAGATGCAGCGCGCCATGCTCGACGGCATGGCCGCTGCGGCGCTGGAACAGAACATGGCCGCAGAAGACGCCGTGCGCTCCTGGACGGCCCGTCGCGGTGCGGCCATCGGCAGCACCTGCTTGCGCGTCGGGCACGTCGACATTGCTGCGACGCCGGTCTAAATCAACGTTCGCAGATCCAAGTCCCAAAGATGATCCGGCCCCATTTGATAGACGCGGTAGTGCGGGCGAGGGCAATCGGCCAGTCGCGCCTGGCCCTCAAAGCGCAGACCCGGTCGACCGTCGCCAATGATGATCGGCGCCACAGCCAAGTGCAGCCGGTCCAGGCATCGCTGCGCAAGAAAGCGCGATACCGTTATGCCACCGCCCTCCACGAAGAGCCGCGTCAGGCCACGCTCGTGCAGCGCGTTGACGGCGTGTGCCAGCTGCGGCGTGGCGTCGTCGCGCAACAGGTTCCTCACGGCCAGCACGCGATCCGCGCCGACCTGCGCGACGGCAGCGTCTCGCCAACGCGCATCGCACAGCCACAGCGTCGGTGCCTGCGCGTCGTTGAAGACATGCGCGGTCTGGACCCAGCCTGCAAGTCGCAGCTGCGGATCGAGCAGCACGCGGGTGGGATGGGGACCGGGCACATGCCGAGTCGTCAGGCGGGGATTGTCGGCCGCGACCGTGCCGGCCCCCACGATCACGGCGTCGCACACGGCGCGCAGGCGATGCAGGTGAACCAGGTTCTCGGGCCCGTTGATGAAACTTGAGTCGCCAGTGCGCGTCGCCACGCAGCCATCAAGACTTTGGCCCAACTGGGCGATCACCCACGCCACGCCCTCGGTCCGAAAATCCAACACGGGTTTGAACAGGTCGAACAACTCCAGCGCCAAGGCGTCCCAGCGGCCTTGCAACTGCAAGCCACGGTCTGCCGTCCAGGTCACGGTGTCCAGCAGCGAGGCCTGCAGGTCGGCAGGGCGACGCGTGCGTGCGATGTCGACGAGCGTTGACCACAGGACCGCCGCCGAGCGGCCCTCAGCGGCAGAACCCGCAGAAGCGAGCAAGTCATTCATCTGTCATGGAGCATCTTCCGGTGGCAGGCGGGCGGTCAGTTTGCCTGGCAATTGCCAGAGCTTGCCCGCGTGCAGGTGGTCTCGCAAAGCCACAGGCATCGTACCTGTCGCTTCGAACCCAGGCAGATCCCCGGGTCCGACGGCCCACCCCCCGCCACCTGCAGGTGCAGCGAAGGCCAATCCCATGCAACCTGCAAAGGCATCTTGACCATGAATCCTCCTTTCGTGAAAGTCCATCAGGGGTACCCTGCGGTCACCGCTGCTCAGGCCGCCATCCGGCTCGACCGAATGCAGACAGAGTTCCGTCGTGGCCGTCCCGTGGTGATGGAAACCGCCAACGGCAGCGCACCGGCGGTGATGCTGGTCGCCGTCGAGACACTGTCGACGCCCGAGCTGCCGAAATGGGTCCTGGCTGCCGCAACGACCAGGCTCCTGCTCTCCGCGGAGCGCATGCATGCCATCGGCCCGCCGCAGGTCACATGCGCAAGCTCCTTGGTGCTGAGCCCACCCATCACGGCCGAACGCGTGCAGCGACTGGCTGCGGTCAAGCCTGGGGCAGCCACCGCGCCGCAAGCCACCGACCTGGAAGGTTTACGGCCTGCCAGTCCGGCGCTGGAAATCGTGTTGAGGCTGGCCAAACGTGCGCGCCTCGTTCCCGCGCTGCTGCTGTTTGAACTCCACGACGCAGCGCTGCCGGGTCTGCGGCAAATGGAAGTTCACCGGATCTCCGACACGGATTTGCTCGCACCCACCGCATCCGAAGCTGACGCTGGTTCGGACCTGATTCGCATCAGCGACGCGTGCATTCCGATTGCGGCCTGCGACGACTGCACGTTCGTGCTCTTCCGTGAATCCCAAGGTGACGCTGAACACGTGGCCATCGTCGTCGGCCGGCCCGACCTCAGCCAACCGGTGCCCGTGCGCATGCACTCCGCGTGCATGACGGGGGATCTGCTGGGCAGCAGGCGCTGCGACTGCGGCGACCAGTTGCGCCTGGGCATCGCGCGACTGGCCGAGACCGGGGGCGTTCTGCTGTACCTGGCCCAGGAGGGCCGGGGCACAGGCCTGGCCAACAAGTTCCGGGCCTACCGATTGCAAGATGCGGGGCTCGACACCATCGACGCCGACCGCTACCTGGGCTTCAGCGCGGACGAACGTGACTTCGGCCCGGCGGTGGCGATGCTCAGGCAACTGGGCATCTCGCGCATCCGCTTGCTCACGAACAACCCGCACAAGATCGACTTCATGCGGCGCGCTGGCTTGGATGTCGTGGACCGCGTCGCCCTGCAGGCGCCGGTCAATCCGTTCAATGCGCGCTATGTGCAAACGAAGCGCGAGCGCGCCGGGCACTTCGCGCAGACGCTGTCGCTGCTCGCCGACAGCGATGACCTGGGCGCCGTCGCGACGCCTGGCTAAGGCAGTGGATGCCGGGCCACCTCACCCAGCAGCGTGACGAGCCGATTCGCCCAGTAGTCCAGCAGGCGCTCGCCCTTGGCTGCTGTGGCGGCGGTGGCGTTGCCGCACGCGCCGTCAGGGTTGACGTCTTGCATCATCCAGCCCAATCCAGCCGCCCCTTCCAAGCCCAGCACATCGCCTCGCTTGGCCGACACCCGTCGCGTCGGCGCAAAGTCCGCCATTGCGTCCTGCCGCACGAGGTCAGGGCGCAGGAACAGCATCAATGACGTCTCCACCGCTCCGCCATGCAGGCCTTCAGTCACTTCATGGGCTTCGAAGAGGCCACTCGGCATGCCCAGCGCAAAGCTGTGCGCACGCACCACCAGCATGCCGCAGTCCACGCGAAGGCGCAGCGCGACCTGGTCGACATGCGCGCGCTGACCGCCATGGCTGTTGAAGATGACCAGCTTGCGCACTCCGGCGCGCGCCACGCTGTGCCCTATGGACAACCACAAACCGAGCAAGGCCTGCAGGTCAACGCTCAGCGTGCCTTTGAATGCCGTGTGTTCGAGGCTGTCGCCCACCGTGAGTGCCGGCAATACAAGCACCGAGCTATCGGTCGGCAACCGCTGCATCGCCAAGCCCACGATGCCCGCGTTGATGGCCGCGTCGGTCGACAGCGGCAGGTGCGGCCCGTGCTGCTCGACAGCAGCCACAGGCAGCAACGCGACCGTGCGAAGTGCATCGACTCGGGCGAAGTCGGTGCTGCACATGTCCTGCCAGAAGGCCGTGGGCGCGATGGGTGCAGACTGCTCTGCTGCCGGGCCGCCGTACACATTCATGCTGGCGCCAGTATCAGCAGCGCCGGTGGGCCGGTACGTCAAAACGATCGAGCATCATCACCTTGTTCCACACCTTGATGAAGTCCCTGACGAAGCGCGGCTGCGCGTCGCGACAGGCATAGACATCGGCCACGGCGCGCAGTTGGGCGTTCGCGCCGAATACCAGATCGTTGCGCGTTGCGGTGAACTTCGTGCTGCCGGTGCCGCGATCCTTGAGGGCGAAACGCAGGCCCGCTTCGTCAGACTTCTCCCAAACCAAGTTGGTGTCCGTCAGGTTGACGAAGAAGTCGTTGGTCAGCACCCCGACCTTGTTGGTAAAGATGCCGTTGTCCGATCCATCGTGGTTGAGGTTGAGCACGCGCAACCCGCCGACAAGGACCGTCCATTCGGGAACGCTCAGCTTCAACAGGTTGGCCTTGTCGAGGAAGAATTCCTCGGGCGTTACGCCTTGAGAAATGTCCCCAAAGTCAGCCTCAACGAAGTTGCGGAAGCCGTCGACGATGGGTCTGAGGCATTCGAACATCTCGATGTCGGTCAGTTCCTGGGTCGTGTCGACACGACCGGGGATGAACGGAACGGTGGCTTCGACCCCGGCGTCTTGCGCCGCCCGTTCGACGGCAGTGCAGCCACCCAGCACTATCAAATCGGCCAGCGAGACCCTCTTGCCCGAGATCTGCTTGGTGTTGAAGTCGGTCATCACGCCGCGCAGCTTCTCGACCACCGGTGCGGCGCGGCGATTGACGGCCCAATCCTTCTGCGGTGCCAGCGCAAGTCGACCACCGTTGGCGCCGCCGCGCTTGTCGCTGTCTCGATAAGGCACCGCAGCAGAAAACGCGGTGAAGGCCAGATCCGACACAGCAAGACCCATTGCCATGATGGCCCGTTTCAGCGCGGCGATTTCGACCTCGCCGACCAAGTCGTGGTCGCGCTCTGGCAATGGGTCTTGCCAGAGCAGGCCGTTCTCGATCGTCACTTCCGGGCCCAGATAGCGGTGCTTGGGTCCCATGTCGCGGTGCGTCAGCTTGTACCAGGCCTTGGAGAATGCCTGTGTGAATGCATCGAAGTCGGCGAGGAACTTCTCGCAGACTTTGCGGTAGGCGGGGTCCAGCTTCAGCGCAATGTCGCTGGTCATCATCATCAGGTCGTTCATCTGGCCCTCGATGTGTGCATCGGGCGTCTTGGGTGCGTTGGATCCTGCGGCGTCCATTGCAATGCGCCGGCCGGGCTCCTGGTTTGCACCCATTCGTACTTGAACAGGTTTTCGAGATAGCTGTTGTCCCACTGCGTGGGGTTCGGCGTCCAGCTGCCCTCGATCCCGTTGGTCATCGTGTACTGCGCAAAACCCTGTCCGTTCGGGTTGACCCAGCCCAGGCCCATGGCCTCCATCGGCGCAATTTCAGGAGGCGGCCCCACGTGTTTCGGCGACACGGTGCCGTGGCTCTTGCCAAAGGCGTGGCCGCCTGCGATTAGTGCGACGGTTTCTTCGTCGTTCATCGCCATGCGCGTGAATGCAATCCGAATATCGCGTGCCGACCCCAGCGGGTCGCCATTGGCATAAGGCCCCTCCGGGTTCACATAGATCAGCTCCTGGTGGGTGGCCGCCAGCGGATTCTCAAGGTCGTAGTCGGCGTCACCGTTTTTGCCGCGCCAGCGTTTGTCCCGCGTCACCATGCTGTTGAAGCCATCCACGTTGTTCGGGTCCCAGATTTCTGCGCCCCAATAGGTGGAGTTGTCGGCTTCCCAAGCGTCAAGCCGCCCACCACCGAAACCGTAGGTCGGCAAGCCCATGACCTCGAGCGCGCAATTGCCGGTGAGGACCATGAGGTCGGCCCAGGAAAGACCGTTGCCGTACTTGTACTTGATCGGCTGCAGCCGGCGCCGGGATTTGTCGGTGTTGCCGTTGTCCCACCAACTGCTGATCGGAGCGAAGCGCTGCAGCGCCGCGCCGGCGCCTCCCCGGCCGTCTGCGATCCGGTAAGTGCCGGCTGCGTGCCACGCCATGCGGATCATTTGCGGGCCGTAGTGGTGATAGTCCGAAGGCCACCAGTCGACCGAGCTCGTCAGAAACTGCTTGATGTCGCGTTTGAGCGCTTCGAAGTCCAGCTTGGCGAACTCGGCGGCGTAGTCGAAATCCGGCCCCAGCGGATTCGCAGACGCGCCGTTTTGATGCAGCAGTTCGGTGCGCAGACGATCGGGATACCCCTTCTCGAGCGTCGGGGGGGTGCCAAAGGTGCCGCCAACGTGGTCACCGCCAAACGGACACTTGCCGGTCATGGCATGGGTTTCGGTAAAGGTCTTGTCTGCCGATATGGCGTTCATCAAGATCCTTGTGCGGGGCCAATATGGTTGGTGAAATCGGAGTCTCGTGGGCTTGCATTCAGGGGCACAGCGGCCTGACGTGCGACGCCTTGGGCCGACTGTTGCGCATGTAGAGATAGCTTGTGTCTGCTGTGGTCCTGGAGTCCGGAATTTGGTGAATGTAAGCTGGCACGGCATCAGAGTCTGTTCGCTGCCGCACCCCAATGGTCGGACTGCCATGGGCGCCCTCCATAGAGCGGCGATCTGAACTTCACCGGGCCCGCCCCTGATCACAAGCCTCGGGTGGGGGCGCCGGTGTGCGGCACCGAACAGACCCACAGACACCTGCTGAATGAAACTGTCATCCGCAGGCTGCTTGGCGCTTCAAGCGTGCGGATGACGCGAGGCCTCGGCGATCGGGTGGCGGGCTCGATTGCAGATGTACGTTGGCACAGGAGGTCCCAGGCGATGACATCCATCGTGAACAGCGTGGCATACCGCAACGGCCAGGTCCTTGGCGAGATCTCCATCGACGAGATCAGCGAAGTCATCAAACAGCCCGACACCTTCGTGTGGCTGGACCTGCACAAGCCTGACGAAGCACTGTTGCTCAAGATCCAGGCCGAGTTCGGCCTGCACAAGTTGACCATCGAGGACGCGCACCATGCCCACCAGCGGCCCAAGATAGAGGCCTACAGCAACTCGCTCTTCATCGTTCTGAAGACGGCCCAGTTGGAAGCGGGCCGGGTGGTCTACGGCGAGATGCACTTGTTCGTCGGCCCCAACTTCCTGGTCTCGGTGCGGCACGGCGCCTCGTCGAGCTACGCGCAGGTGCTGCAGCGCTGCGAAGTCGGCACCCAGGGTCTTCACAAGGGGCCAGGATTCGCGCTCTATGCGGTGCTGGACTTCGTGGCCGACAACTACCAGCCCATCGTGGCGCAGTTCGAACGCGACTTCGAAGCCATCGAGACCGACATCTTCAACGACCAGTTCGACCGCTTGGTGATCGAGCGGCTGTACACCTTGAAGCGCCAACTGCTCGAACTGCGCAATGCCGCCCTGCCTGTGGCGGAGATCAACGCCGAGCTGATGCGCCTGCACGAAGACCTGATCCCGAAGGAACTGCGCGCCTATTTCCCTGACATCCAGGATCACGTCGCGCGGCTGGTGGGGCTGGTTGACGGCATGCGCGACATGCTGACCACCGCCATGCAGGTGAACTTGGCCCTGGTGGCCAACAACCAGAACGAGGTGGTCAAACGCCTGGCAGGCTGGGGTGAGATCCTGGCCATCCCGACCGTGATCTTCAGCCTGTACGGGATGAACTTAGAGTGGATGCCCGAGTTGAAGTGGCGGGCGGGGTATCCCATGGCCGTGGCCGTGACCCTGCTGGGTTGTGTCTTCATCTACCGCCGCCTGCGTCGTGCCAGATGGGTTTAGCGCACAGTGAACCGGCCGGATCGAACGCACCATGAGGTCCGAAAAGCTGCCGGCGTTGAACCCCGCGATCTACGGGGCGATCGCGGCCAATCTCGCCATCGCGGCCACCAAGCTCGTGGTGGCCAGCATCACCGGCAGTTCGGCGATGCTGTCCGAAGGCATCCACTCATCGGTTGACACTTTCAACGGCATGCTCCTGCTCGTCGGCATCCGCCTGAGCCAGCGGCCAGCCACGCCCGAGCACCCGTTCGGGCACGGCAAGGAGCTGTACTTCTGGAGCCTGATCGTCGCCGTGCTGATCTTCGGCCTGGGTGGCGGCATCTCGGTCTACGAAGGCGTGCAGCACATCCGCCATCCGGAACCGCTGCACGACCCGACCTGGAACTACGTGGTGCTCGGCGCTGCGGCGCTCTCCGAGGGCACCAGCTTCACTATTGCGCTGCGCCAGTTCCAGCGGCTGGCCGGCGGCATGCCGTTCTGGGAGGCCGTGCACCGCAGCAAGGACCCGACCACCTACACCGTGCTGGCGGAGGACTCCGCGGCACTGTTGGGCCTGGCGATTGCCGCGGGGGGCATCGCCCTCAGCCATCGGTTCGGGATGCCGGCCCTGGATGGCGCCGCCTCGGTGCTGATCGGCATGCTGCTCGCTGGCGTGGCCATCTTGCTCGTCTGGCAATCGCGCAGCCTGCTCATCGGTGAAGGCATCCGTCCGGAGACCGCACGCGCCATCCGCCACATCGCGCTGGCGCAGCCCGGCGTGCGCGACGTCGGTCGCGTGCTGTCGATGTACGTGGGTCCGGACGACGCGCTGGTCACGATGGACCTCGACTTCGACGAGGGCACGGCCGCCACCGACGCCGCGCTGGCGATGACCGAAGTGGAGCGCCGCGTGCGCGAACGCTATCCGATGATCAGGCGGCTCTTCATCGAGTCCGGCTCAGCGGCTCAGCCGCAGCGTTGGTCCAGGCCGGACGCCATCCGCACGCCGCCCGATGCCACGGCCGCGCCGGAAGCGGCAGTGGAAAGTCCGACTTCGAGCCCGTCGACCGCAAAGCGCTGTGCCGCGTCCGGCCCTTCGACCCCGGTGCTGCGGCCCACAACCATTCCATGAACGCACCGGCGATGCGAAAGACCCTGGGCCTGTAGATGAGCGAAGCCGCGCTCGCTTCATGCGACCGTGGGCAGGCGCTTGCCGCTGCCACGGTCACAGCCCCTGCGGCTGCAGCGTCGCACCCGCGCGGCGTGCTTGCCACCACCGTGCTTGCGTCCAGCCTGGCTTTCGTCGACGGCTCGATCGTCAATGTCGGCTTGCCTGCGATTGCGCAGTTTTTCGCGGCCGACGGCGCGAGCCTGTCGTGGGTGATCAGCGGCTATTTGCTGCCTTTGAGCGCGCTGCTGTTGCTCGGCGGTGCGGCCGGCGATCGTTTCGGCCATCGGCGCTTGTTGTTGACGGGCGTGGGCTTGTTCGCCGCGGCGTCGCTGCTGTGCGCCGCGGTGCCCGGGCTGCCGTGGTTGATAGACGCGCGCGTGCTGCAAGGCGTGGGCGCGGCGATGCTGATGCCCGCCAGCCTGGCGATTCTGGGCAGCAGCTTCTCAGGCGACGCGCGTGGCCGCGCCATCGGCATCTGGGCCGCGGCCGGCGCGGGTGCGGGCGCCATCGGCCCGTTGCTGGGCGGATGGCTGATCGATGTCGTGGGCTGGCGCGCGATGTTCCTGGTCAACATGCCGATCGCCGCCGCAGCGCTCGCCTTTGCGCTGCGCTTTGTGCAGGACGCGCCGCGCGTGGATCATCGCCGGCTCGACGTGGCCGGCGCGCTGCTCGCCACCGCAGGGCTGGCGTGCCTGACCTGGGGGCTCACCGCTGCGTCCGGCCCTGCGGGGCTGCACGGCTTGTCGGTGGCGGCGCTGGTGGTCGGGGCGCTGCTGTTCGCGCTGTTCCTGGCAGTACAGCGGCAGCGCGGCGAGCGCGATGATGCCGTTGCAGCTGTTTGCCGCGCCGCGCTTCGTGGGGCTGACATTGGTGACGTTTTTGCTCTACGGTGGACTGGGTGCCTTGTTGGTGCTGGTGCCTTTTGTGCTGATCCAGATCGCCGGCTACTCGGCCACCGCCGCCGGCGCGGCGCTGTTGCCGATACCGATCGTCATCGCGCTGGCGTCGCCCCTGTTGGGCCGCGTTGCCGGCAAACTCGGCCCGCGACGACCACTGACCGCTGGCCCGCTGCTCGTGGCATTGGGCTTCGTGTTGATCACCCGCATCGGCCCTGGCGGCAGCTACTGGACGACGACGCTGCCGGCGATGCTGGTCATCGCGTTCGGCATGGCCTGCGCCGTGGCGCCGCTGACCAACGCCGTGCTGGATGCCGTGCAGCCGGACCATGCCGGCATCGCCTCGGGCCTGAACAGCGCGGTGGCGCGCACCGGTGGCCTGGTGAGCACGGCTTTGCTGAGTTTCATTCTGGCCGCGCAGGGCACCGCGTTGCATCGCCTGTTCGAGGTGGCCATGCTGTGCGGGGCGGCAGCGGCGCTGGCCGCTGCCGTGTGCGCCTTTGTCTGGTTGAAGCCGCCGCCTGGAGGGAACCCATGAACAGGAAAGGCTGCACGCATCTGGTCAGCATCCCCACCGCCGCGGCGCGGGGGCGGCACCGTCATCGCGCCACCTGAAGAAGTGCGTCGTCTGCCCCTTGCAAATCGAGCCGGGCGTCGCTGTTGAATACCTCCACGTCCGTCTGGCCCATCAAGCGGCTGGCCACCGTGCCTGCCGTGGCAGAGCCGCTGACGTTCAACGCGGTGCGGCCCATGTCGATCAAGGGCTCGATCGAGATCAACAGGCCCGCAAGCGCAACGGGCAAGTTCATGGCCGACAGCACGATCAGTGCGGCAAACGTGGCGCCGCCACCAACCCGTGCCACACCGATGGAGCCGATGGTCACCACCGCCATCAGCATGGCCATGAAGCTGAACGTGTACGGGTCGATGCCCACCGTCGGCGCAATCATCACCGCCAGCATGGCGGGGTAGATGCCAGCGCAGCCGTTCTGGCCCATCGTGGCGCCGAATGACGCCGCAAAGTTGGCTATTCCCGTTGGCGTGCCCAGCGCCTGTGTCTGGGTTTGGATGGTCATCGGGATCGCCCCTGCACTGCTGCGCGAGGTGAACGCAAAGACCAGCAGCGGCAGCACCTTCTTCAGGTACTGCACGGGATTCAAACCCACCAGGGCGATCAAGGCCAGGTGAACGCCGAACATCACCAGGATCGCGCTGTAAGACGCCAGCA
>Ga0123338_10001016_pt1 | contig 27645 bp, 24 predicted proteins | sample grotaG_FD_89793 | JGI IMG/M metagenome (GOLD analysis project Ga0123338, IMG submission 89793) | Glacier valley bacterial and archeal communities from Borup Fiord, Nunavut, Canada, to study Microbial Dark Matter (Phase II) -... | ecosystem: Environmental > Aquatic > Freshwater > Ice > Glacier ...
ACCCGGCGGCCGACCGGATCGTTTGCGCGACGCGTTCGGCCAGCGTCCCGATCGACTGCGAATCGCTGCCTTCGATCATCACGCGAATCAGCGGCTCGGTCCCCGAGGCGCGCACGAGTATGCGCCCTTCGGTTCCGAGTTCGCGTTCGGCCTGGGCGATGGCGGCCGCGATTTGTGGATTTGACTGGAGCACATCTTTGCGCGTTACGCGCACGTTGAGCAAGATCTGCGGATACACCGTGAGTGCCGCGGCGAGTTCGTGAAGCGACTTCCCGGAACGCGCGACGATCGAGAACAGCGTCACCGCGCTCATCGGCCCATCACCCGTGGTGTTGCGAGCAAGATCGATGATATGGCCGGATTGCTCGCCGCCGAAAACGTAACCGCCGGCGCGCATCGCCTCGAGAACGTAGCGATCGCCGACGGGGGCGCGCATGAGCGCGATCCCCTCGTGCGCGAGCGCCCGCTCGAGACCGACGTTGCTCATCACCGTTCCGACGACGAGATCGTGGGTGAGCGTACCGCGCGCTTTCATTTCCCGCGCGATGATCAGCATGATGTGATCGCCGCTGAGAATCGCACCGGTTTCATCGACGAAGAGCGCCCGATCGGCATCGCCATCGAAGGCGACGCCGACGACCGCACCGCCGCGTTCGGCCGCGACGTCGCTAACCGTTCGTTGAAGCATGGCCAGATTCGTTGCACCGCAATCGACGTTGATGCGTCCGCCGTCATCATCGGCATTGATCGCGATCACCTCGGCGCCGAGTTTACGCAAGATGCGCGGACCCACGTCGTAGGCCGCACCGAACGCCGCATCGACGACGATCGTCATCCCGCTCAAGTCGCCGCCCCAGGTGACCAGCTGCGCGAAGTAGCGATCGATCAATCCGCGCGCGTGCGTTGCAATTCCGACGTGGGCGTGCGTCGGACGGGCGATCGTCGGATCGTCGACCAGCGCTTCGATCTCGTCTTCGACGGCGTCGCTGAGTTTGAAGCCGTCGCCGCCGAAAAACTTGATGCCGTTATCTTCGATCGGGTTGTGCGAGGCGCTGATCATCACGCCGGCCGCAGCGTCGATCAAACGCGTGATCGCCGCAACCGCGGGCGTCGGCACGACACCGACGAGCACGACGTTGCGACCGGTCGAGGTGATCCCCGCGACGATCGCAGCCTCGAGCATGGACCCCGAGAGACGCGTGTCGCGCCCGACGATGACGGGGTGTTCGGGGGCGACGGTTCGATCGAAGACGGCAGCCGACGCGCGACCGAGTGCAAAGGCGAGTTCCGGGCGCAAGTCGGCGTTGGCAACGCCGCGGACACCGTCGGTTCCGAAAAGACGACTCACTTGGCGGTTTTCTCCGTGGTCGATTTGACGAACCGTACGCGTACGCGCACGGCGCTTGGAAAGACTTGAACGCCCGCGACTTCCGTGCCGCGTAGATCCGTCGCGATGGGTTTCGTCATCGCATCGTACGTCGTGGGATCGCGCAAGAACGGGATCGCGATTCGCACCGCATTGACGCGGGCAAGATCGTTTGCCGTGCCGTGCAAGGTCGTGGTGCGGGGCGAAACCACCACGGCGTCGACGACGATATCGTTTTTGCGATCGCCCGTGTACTCGACGGCAACCGGAACGGTGCGTTCTTCGAGCTTCGCGATTTCGAGCGTGATCGACGCGGGCGAAAACGAGCGAATGTCCAGCGGCGGTGCGATAATTTGGATCGGGATGTTATAGACGCCACTCGTCTTTTCATCGAGATTGAGGACGGCTTTGACCTCGTCGGGTTTGATCGCCGGGCCGTTGCGCGGGGCGACGATCGTCACGAGCGCTTCTTTCTCGTTGAATCGCGCAACGTTTCCCGCGCGCAGGCCCGTGACCGTGATCGGCACGCTGAGCTGCTGATCGAAATGCGCGGTGATCTGCGGGTTTGCCGAGAAATGGAAATACGCCCAGGCCGAGACGGCGAGCGCGAGCGCGAGGATCTTAAGTCCGAAGTTTTTCCGTACGAGTGTTAGCACGTGGGATTCGGATTTTAGCGAGAATGCCGCCGGCGGCCTGGCGGGGGGAGCGCGTCTGGCGAACGCACGCGTAGAGTACCTTCCGCAAGCGCTCCTCGTCGTCGATCTCGACTGAGAGGCGACCGTCGCGCGCGACCGAGACGAATCCGGTCTCCTCGGAGACGATCACGATCACGGCGTCCGTCTGTTCGGAGAGCCCGAGCGCCGCGCGATGGCGGGTTCCGAAATGGCGATCCGTCACGATCGCATCGGAGAGCGGCAAATAGCAGCCGGCGCTCTCGATCGTTGCACCGCGTACGATTACCGCACCATCGTGGAGCGGCGAGCGCGGCGTGAAGATCGAGGACAAGAGCGGGATCGAAAGGCGCGCATCCATCTGCGTCCCACTTTCGAGAAATTCGCGCAAACCGGTCGCTTGCTCGATGACGATCAATGCGCCGATTCGATCGCGCGAGAGCGCAAACGCGCCTTGCGAGATGATGGCGACGGACTCCGATGCGGCCAGCGTTTCTTCGGTCGTTTGCGGGCGTGCGAGAAAGCCGCCGCGACCGATTTGTTCGAGCGCGCGCCGCAACTCCGGTTGGAAGACGATCGGCAAGGTCACGGCCGTCCCGAGCAACAGATACTGCATGACCGTTGCGAGAACCAGCAGATGCAAGAGATTCGAGAGCGCGAGTACGATGACCAGCACGAAGAGCCCGATCATGATCTGAACCGCGCGTGTCCCGCGAATGAGCAGCAAGAGATAGTAGGCAAGAATGCTCGTCGCGATGATGTCGATCGCGTCGGGCAATGTAAAAGAAAACGAACCCGGCAGCGTCATCGTCCCTCCGCCGGGAGATACGTCTCGATGATGCGCGCGGCCCTCAGATCGGGCTCGCCGAGGCCGGCGCCGGCTATCCGCGCGGCGGTTGCATCGGGCAGGTCGCCAATGAGGCGCGCGCGACGCGGCAGCGAAAAGCGGCGCAGTTCGATATCGGCGATTTGCACGACAAGCTCGATCGGTGTGGTAGCATCGTTGACGTCGATGATGAGTTCGCTTCCCACCGTTTCGCACCGAACCACGCCTGCGGGCCGACCCGCGCCGAAAACGGCCGACCGCACGGCCTCCCGTGCGTCCGCATCATCGATGCGCAAGGCAACGCTCAGCAAAACGTCCACCGTGGCACGTTAAGCGAAATGGCCGAGCGTTCATTCACGGGCCGCGTGATTGCCGTCGGGCGGAATGCGGCATGGGTCGTCTTCGATGGCGAATCCGAGCCGCGCGTCGCGAGCTTGCGCAAAGGCGACCGGCACAGCGAGATGATCGTACCAGGCGATCGCGTCCATGCATCGGCAATGGACGATGACCGCACGGTGATCGATTCGACCGAACCGCGCAGTTTTGCCCTCATCCGTCACACGCCCGGCGGCCGCACGAAGACGATGGCGGCGAATATCGATACGGTCGCGATCGTCGCGGCGCTCGTGGAACCGGCGCTGCATTTGGCGATGATCGATCGGCTGGTGGCATTCGCTACGCAGCACGGGGTCCGCTCGATGCTTCTCCTTACGAAAGCGGATCTGGCGGCCCCGGGTGCCGCCGATGCCACGCGCGCGATTTACGAGGCGATCGGGACGCAGACGCTCGTCCTTCAGCCGCGCGACGGTGAGGGAATTGAAGATCTGCGGGAGGCGATTCGCGGCCTGCGCGCGCTGCTGGTCGGCAATTCCGGCGTCGGCAAGAGTTCGATCTTCAAGGCCCTGGGCGGAATCGGCGTCGTCGGCGACCTCTCGAAATTCGGGCGCGGCAAGCAGACGACGACCTCAGCCCGGCTCTACGAGCTCGGGGGCGGCTTCCTCATCGATAGCCCCGGTATCGGGGAATTCGAGCTCGATCCGATGCCGGCAAACGAACTCGCTCAGCTCTTCGTGGAATTCTTGCCGTTCATCCCCGCGTGCCGATTCGGCGATTGCCGACACCTGCAGGAGCCCAATTGCGCCGTCCGCGCCGCGCTCGAAGCGGGAACGATCGCCCCGAGCCGGTACGCAAGCTACCGGGATATCGTGCTCGGCAACGCCGCGACCCCGGAACAATTCGGGTCGAACCGGTAAAGGCGCATTGCTCTAGCGGGTTCTCCTGTGGTAGACTGGCCTTTGTGCCCTCGGCCATAGGCCAGGCGTAAACCTATTCCGACGGAGCCGACCTTGCCGAATATCAAAGCCGCCATCAAGTGGACACGCCAGAGCGAGAAACGCACGAAGCGCAATCTTAGCGTCAAGACGCGTCTGAAGACCGTTTTCAAGAAGGCCAAGATCTCGAGCGACGATACCGTCGTGCGCTCGGTCGAAAGCGCCTTCGACAAAGCGGCGCAAAAAGGCATCATCCACCCGAACAAGGCCGCTCGGAAGAAGTCGCGCCTCGCCAAAGCCGTTGCCGCTTTCAAGGCGATGCCTGCGCCGACGGCAACCGCCGCACGCACCAAGAAAACAACCTCCAAAGGCAAAGCAAAAGCGAAATAGTTCGCCTGCTACGATAGACATTCGAGCCGTCGGGGCGATCCGGCGGCTTTTTCTTTTTCTGAGGACGATCGTGAACGCAAAGCAGCTTTTCGATGTGATGGCCCTGCGCGAAGCCGGCGACCTCGACGGCGCGTTATTCGTAGCCCGCGGCATCGTGGGGCGAAATCCGGACGATCCACAAGCGCACTATCAGCTCGCATCGACGCTCGATACGATCGGCAACGAACGCGAAGCGGTCGACGCCTACGAATCCGCCCTCTCGCTCGGCTTAGTCGAGCCCGAACGCGAAGGCGCGTTGCTCGGCCTCGACAGCACGCTACGCGCCCTCGGGCGCTATGTCGATGCCGAGCGTCTCTTCAGCGAGGCGGTCGAGGCGTATCCGCACAATGCCGCATTCCGTGTGTTTCGCGCACTAAACGACTACAATCGCGGCGCGTACCACGATGCGACGCGATCGTTGCTTTGCGAACTCGTCCGGACGACGAACGATCAGACGATCTCGCTCTATACGCGGGCGCTCGAACGTTACGCCCAGAATCTCGACCGCAGCTGGTAATGCGGCAAGCGAAATCTCTGCGGACCATGCGAGTACGCAGCGTCGATTCCCGATCGTCGAGAGAGAGATACATGCACCGTCTCGTCGTCGCCATTTCTCTCGCGCTCGTGCTCGCGCTCGGTGCGCCCGCTTTGGCAACTGAAGCCGTTGAGATTAGCCCGGCGATTGCTGCAAAAATCGATGCGGCACTCGAAGCCGTAACCGGAACCAGCAGTGGCCAATCTCCGGCCCTTTCGGTCGCCGTTCTCGAACATGGGAAAATCGTGTACGCTCGCGCGTTCGGGGTCAGTGATCTCGCGGCGAAAATCCCGGCAACGCCTCATACGCGTTTTCGTATCGCGTCGGTAACCAAAATGTTTACGGCGGTTTCGATCATGCAACTCGTCGAGGCAGGACGCCTGCAACTCGATGCGCCACTCGCTGCCTATCTTCCGGATGCACCGCATGCAAGCCAGGTCACCATTCGGCAACTCCTCATGCATCGATCGGGAATCTGGAATTACGGGGATGCAGCGTTTTCCAATCCGCACGTGGCCGAACCGATCGCGCCCGCAGAGATCGTTGAATTGGCCCGCTCACATCCGCTCGACAATCTGCCCGGCACGAGTTTCAGCTATAGTAATACCGGCTACGTGCTGCTTGGCATGGTCGTCGAGTCCGTTACTCATCGTGCGCTCGCCGACTACGAACGCGAGCGTATCTTGCAACCGGCAAATATGAACGAAACAACATGCGGTGATCCGCTAGGTGCGGTCGATTTCGCGCGCGGCTACATGACTGCAGCCGGAACACGCCCCCCGGCATATTCGCCTTCTTGGTTTTTTGCAGACGGCGACATCGTATCCACCGCCTCCGATGTGGCCCGATTCGATGCCGCGTTGCTCGATGGACGACTTATCAAACCGGCGACATTTTCGGAGATGCAGTCGAGCGCGGGTTCGGCTCCCACGTTCGGAAACGGTGTCATGTACGGGCTTGGCCTAATGCTCGTTTCGATGAGCGGCATGACGCTCGTCGGACATCACGGCGGCGTTCCCGGATTCGTAGCCCAGAACGACATGGTGCCCGCAAGCGGCTTTGCGGTCGTCGTGCTCAGCGATGCCTACGACTTCGCGACCGCGAACGCGAATCACGCGGTCGTGCGGCAGACGTTTCCAAGCCTCTTCGAAAACGTTCCGAATCCGATCGCAGCGCCTGAAGACCCGGCGGTTACGGCAAAACTTCGTACCTTTCTGCAATCCATTCAACGAGGTACGATCGATCCCAACACGCTTTCACAAGCGATGATCGATGCGTTGACCCCGGCTGTGATTTCGGGCTTGAGAGCGAGGCTGGCCGACTTTTCAACCCTCTCGACGCTGACATTCCGATCCTCCCAATCCCTGTCGGGTTTTGCGGTTTTCCGCTATGATGCGTCGTACTCCGGTCCTCAAACCACAACGTTGACGTTGTTGCTCGATGCGCAAGGGAAGATCGCCTCGTTTCATTTCTAGCGGCGAGCAGCACGATGCGACAGCCGCGCTCCTACACGAGCGCTCTCAAACGGTTCGCCGATAATCTCGATCGGGTCGGGAGCCGCAATCTTCCTTGCGTCGTTTTGCGGCGATCCGGAAGCGACTCGTTCTCTTACTCGAGAACGTAGGCGCCCGGAGCGTCCACGATCGCGGGATACGCATCAAGAGAACCTGGGGTCCGCGATGCGACGAGTTCCCCGCTGCGCTCCGCCAGCCATGCGGACCAATCGGTCCACCACGAGCCGTCGTGCTTGGGAGCGGTCTCGCGCCACACCTCGGGGTCGGGCGGATTGATCGTCGCCTCGGTGCCTTCGCGACCGTACCAGAAGCCGGGCTTTTTGTTGCCGGGCGGGTTGACGATGCCGGCGATATGACCCGAGTGACCGAGTCGAAAGCGTGTCTTGCCGCGTACGCTTTGCGTTAGGCGGTAAACCGAGCGCCACGGCGCGATGTGATCGTCTTGCGTCGCCACGATGTAACAATCGTTGTGGATGTCGCCGAGGTCGATCGGGACGTCGTTCATCACGATCGCGCCCGGTTCGACGAGTTTATTGGCCAGGTACATCTCACGCAAATAGAACGAATGCATTTTGAGTGGCATCCGCGTTGCATCTTGATTCCAGTAGAGCAAGTCGAAGGCGGGTGCATCTTTCCCGAGCAGATACCGGTTGACGGCAACCGACCAGATCAGATCGTTTGCCCGCAACATGTTGAACGTGTCGCCCATGTCGCGGCCGGTGAGATAGCCTTTCTCGGCCATCTTCTTCTCGATGAGTTCGATTGCATCATCACCGAGAAAATTGATGATCTCACCCGGATCCGAGAAGTCGGTGAGCGATGCAAAGAACGTCGCGGCGTTGACGAGGCTCTCGCCGGTCTTCGCAAGATACGAGAGCAAGATCGCGAGCAGTGTGCCGCCGATGCAGTAGCCGATCGCATTGACCGTTTCGCTACCAGCGATCGCTTTTGCAACGCGACAGGCGGTGTGCGCGCCGCGTTCCAGATAGTCTTCCATGCCGAAGTCGGCAAGTGAGGCGTCCGGGTTGCGCCACGAAATGACGAAGGTCGTGATTCCTTGATCCGTCGCGTACTTGATGAGACTATTCTCGGGCTGTAAGTCGAGCACGTAGAATTTATTGATCCACGGCGGAATGATGACGAGCGGTGTCGCGTGGACGGTTTCCGTACGCGGCGCGTACTGGATGAGCTCGATGAGCTCGTTACGAAAGACGACGCTGCCTTCGCTCGTTGCGATATTCTTCCCGACTTCGAAAGCGCTGGTATCGACGAGCGCGACGCGACCTTCGTTTTCGGTGATGTCTTGGAGCAGGTTCTGCATTCCGCGCACGAGATTTTGGCCGCCGGTCCGAATCGTCTCTTGCACGACGACGGGATTCACCCAGGCAAAATTCGAGGGGCTGATCGCATCGGTAAATTGTTTTGCAAAGAACTGCGCACGACGAACCGTCGCGTGATCCACGTTGGACACGCCCGAGAGCATGCCCATCGTCGTTTCCGTTGCAATCAAGTAGGCTTGCTTGATCGCATCGAGCGCGGGATTTTCCGTCCAGGCGGGATCGGCGAACCGCTTATCGCCTTTCGCCGGAGCGACGAGGTCCGCCGATGGTTGTCCCGACGCGCGCGAAAAGGACTGATCGACGAGTTCCATCCAGCGACGCATGAAGCCGGCTTGGCCGTCGAAGAGCGAGGCGGGCTGCGCCAGCATGGCTTTCCAGATATCGAGCGAGACTTTCGTCACCCCGAACGGATCGAATACGTTCATCGCGCCTACTCCGGTTTGGCCGGGCCGCGTAAAATAGCGATCGCTTCTTTGATCGATCCGACGCGTTTTCCGAGCGTCCGCGCGACGTCACCGGAGACGGATTTGGCCGCTTCGGCGAGCTGTTTTTGGGTGGCGGGATCTTTGAATGCGCCGGCGATTTCGTTTGCCGCCTTGCGCAATTTTTCTTGATTTTCCGGCTTCTTCAGCTCGGTTGCCGCAAGCCCCACGGCCATCTGCCCGATCATTTTGATCCATGCCATACACCCGATATTCGACGGTGCCAGCTGCCCGCCTCGGCCGTCTTACGGATCGACGTTGATGCTCAGCCGGGTGGTCGAATCGGCGCGCGCGAGCGGCAGGATCGTCTCGCGTAGGAAATGGCGTATGGCAGCGAGGTCTTTGCCGCGCAGGGCGATACGGTAGCGCCACTCGTTGTTGAGCTTTACGATCGGATAGGGCGCGGGACCGAGCGTCGTCCACACCGAGCCGGCGCGCAGGAGCGTCGCATACGCTTCGATGGCCGTTTCGGTTTGCGCCTGATCCCGTCCGATGACGCCGATGTAGACCAGATGCGAATACGGTGGATAGCCCGTGATCTTGCGATCGCGTAATTCGATTTCGGCGAAGCCGTCGTAATCGTGTCGGGCGGCGTGCACGATCGCCGGATGCGTCGGGGAATACGTTTGTACGATCGCCTCGCCCGGCACGGCGCGGCCGCTGCGACCGCTGACTTGCGTGATGAGGCCGAAGGTCCGCTCGGCGGCGCGATAGTCGGCCATGTGGAGGCCGATGTCGGCGGCGATCACGCCGACCAGCGTCACGCCGGCAAAGTCGAGGCCTTTGGCCACCATCTGCGTGCCAACGAGCACGTCGCCTTCGGCTTCGAATGAATCGAGAATTCGCGCGTGATCGCCGACGCGCGTCGTCGTATCGCTATCCATCCGCATGATGCGCGCGTGCGGAAAGAGCCGTTCGACATCCGCCACCACGCGCTCCGTGCCGACGCCGAATTCGCGAATCGGTCCTGCCCCGCAGCTCGGGCAGAGTTCGGGAATGGGGGCTTGCGCATCGCAGTAGTGGCAGCGCAGTAGTCCCTCACTGCGGTGCGCGGCAAGCGAGGTCGAGCAACGCAAACAGTTGGGCACGTAACCGCACGCGCGGCAGAGAATGAAGCCGCCGCTGCCGCGTCGATTGACGAACAGGACGGTTTTCTCGCCTCGTTCGATGCGCGCCGTCATCGCCTCGACGAGCGCACTCGAAAAGATGCGACGGTTCCCCGCCTCGAGTTCTGCGGCCATATCGACCACTTGGGTCTGCGGTAGCGGCATTGCCGTCGCCCGTTCGCGCAAACGCAGAAGCGGAAAGCGGCCGGCGCGCGCGCGTGCGTAATCGTCGACGGACGGAGTCGCACTGCCCAGCACGACGACGCCGCCTGCAAGGCGCATACGCTCGCGCGCGATCGTCACGGCATGATAGCGCGGCGAGGTATCTTGTTTGTATGAGGTTTCGTGCGCCTCGTCGACGACGACGAGCCGTACGTCCGGGAGCGGCGCGAAGATTGCGCTGCGTGCGCCGACGACGACGGCGATTTCACCGCGTGCCGCGGCCTGCCAGGCATCAAATCGTTCCCGATCGGAGAGCGCCGAATGCAGCACGGCGACTCGATTGCCGAAGGCGTCTTCAAAGCGACGCGCGGTTTGCGGCGTGAGCGAAATTTCGGGCACGAGCACGATCGCGCGTCCGCCCGCGGCGATGACGCGTGCGATCGCGGTGATGTAAACGAACGTCTTGCCGCTCCCGGTAATCCCGTGCACCAGAAACTGCGCGTACGTGCGGGCGTCGGTTGCCTCAGCAATCGCTTCGATCGCTCGCGCTTGCTCGTCCGTAGCCGTGAAGGGCGGCAAGCGCACGCGCGCGTCGCGTTCGAGCGTTGCGAGCTGCTGTTCTTCGCGAATCACGCCGGCTTTGAGCGCGCGCGTTATGATGGCGTTGGAAAATCCCGCGAGGAGCGCATCGGGTCGACGCAGTTCGCCCGCTTCGTGAACGAGGGCGGCAAGTGCCATGGCTTTCTTCCCGCCGATCGTGCCCGTGCCGGGCAGCAAGACGCGGATCGTCGTCGCCTTCGTGCGCGCGCCGCCGAAGACGCGTCGCCGGACGAGATCGCCGCTGCGCGTGAGCGTCTGCAAATGCGCGAGGAGCGCGCGCCGGTCGCCCGCGCGGCGTGCGTCGGGATGGCGCAGAAACCCCTCGAGACTGAATCCTTCGCGCAAATCGATCCAGATGAGTCGGAGCAGACGCTCGGGGACGTTTGCATAGCGTTCGGGCTGCGGCCGTTCCGCCGCCGGGACGAAACGATCGACGGCGCGCGGGATCGCGCCACCGAGAACGACGGCGGAGAGCGCTTCGCCAAGCGAACACACGTAGTAGTCCGCCATCCAGCGGGCGAGTGCAAGTCCCGTTTCATCAAAGGCGCGCGGCGTCGTCGCGCGCGAGGCAATGGGGCGCAGGTTGGACGGCGGGTCGGCGTGCTCGCGAACGCCATCGACCACGTACGCATACGCCTCACGCGGGCCGAACGGTACGCGCACGACATCGCCGATGAGCAGATCCATTTCCGAGGGGACGAGATAGGTGAGCGGACGATCGAAGCGTGCGGTTTTGAGCTGAACGAGGACGTCGACGACTAGCGGAATTCGCGATCTCCGGGCAAGTGCGTGCAGCGCGTGATGACCGCACGAATCGTTGCGGCCGGCACGCTCACGCCATATTCGACATCGCCGATGCTGCGCGGTAAGACGAACCGTAGCGAGCCGTCGCGCTTCTTCTTATCCGCCCCCATTGCCGCGATGATTTCACCGACGTCGACTTCCTCGACGTGCAACGGCAAGCGCAAGAGCGCGAGCAGCGAGAGGACGCGCAAATGGTCGCGGGTCGAAAATCGCTTCGTCCGCATCGCAAGCAAACCGGCGGCGCGTAAACCGATCGAAACCGCGTTTCCGTGGGTGATGCGAAAGTCGCTCGCGCGCTCGATCGCATGGCCGACGGTGTGGCCGAGATTGAGCACTTCGCGCGCCCCGGCCTCGAAACGGTCGTCATTGACATACATCGCCTTGATCCGAATGGACTCGGCGACGACCGTTTCCCAGGGCCATTTTCGAAGCGGGTGGGGCGCGAGCGTTTCCAGCGAATCGAAAGCATCGTTGCCCTCGATGATTCCGTGTTTGACGAGTTCCGCCAGACCCTCGCGCAAGAACCGGTCGGGCAAGGTCGCCAGCGCATCGATATCGGCGACGACGGCAATTGGATCTTTGAACGTTCCGGCGAGATTCTTGCCCGCCGCAAGATCGACGCCGGTCTTCCCGCCAACCGAGGCATCCACCATCGCGACGAGCGAGGTTGCCACATTGAGATACGGTACGCCGCGCATGTAGATCGATGCGGCGAAAGCGAAGAGATCGCCGCCGACTCCACCGCCGACGCCGATAACGAGCGTTCCGCGATCCGTGCCGACGCGAGCGAGCGCATCGAGTACTTTGGCAACGGTGGTCAGCGTCTTGCGACGTTCGCCAAGCACGAAGGGCAGCACGCCCAGATGACCTTTGATCGCCCGGCCGATCCGTCGTGCGATCGACTCGACGTTCTTGTCGCACAGGATCACGACGCGCGTGTACCCGCGCTCCGCAACGATCGAAGCGACTTCTTTCTGAACGACACCGCCAACGATGACGGGATACCCGAGTTCGTCGAGGCGCATCATGCCAAACGCTCCGCGAGTTCGCGCGCGACATCGGTACTCGCACGCCCATCGCCAAGTACGGTCAAGTCCGCTTCACGATAGTATGGGAGTCGCTCGGCGTAAATCGCGGCAAGCGATTCGAGGCTCGGTGCGGCGCCCGCGACCGGCCGACTCACGCGCGCCGTACGCAAGCGTTCGAGGGTGAAGTGTGGGCTCGTTTCGATGAAGACGCGATAGGCGCGTTCCGCAATGAGCGCGCGCGTCGGACCGTACGTGACCGCTCCGCCACCGAGCGCAACGACGCGATCGCCGACGAGCGCGTCATCGACGATTGCGCACTCGTACCGCCGGAACGCGGGTTCGCCTTCGGTTGCAAAAATCCGTGCGATCGGACCGTGCTTGGCGGCGATCAGCGCATCCGAATCGACGAACTCGCAGCCGAGTAATTTTGCGAGCCGACGTCCGATCGTCGTTTTTCCCGCAGCCATGAATCCGATGAGGGCGATCGGTCGGTTCACCGATGTGCCGTGTTGAAGAGCTCGTTTGCGGCTCGAATCGAACGTTCGAAATTATCGCGCGTTTCTTCCATCGAGTCGCCGCCGAATTTTTCCAAAATGGGTCCGGTGAGCGCGATCCGTACCATCGCTTCGCCGACGAGCCCTGCTGCCGGCACCACGCAAACGTCGCTGCGCACGATCGATGCGGGCGCATCGACGCCTTGGTGCAGATTGACCGAAGGCAACGCTTTCATCAGCGTGGGAATCGGTTTGACGCTCACGCGCAGCGTGATCGTCTGGCCGTTGGACATGCCACCCTCGATGCCGCCCGCCCGGTTGGAACCGCGGACGAGTTCCCCATCGTCATACGCAAACGTGTCGTGCGCGGCCGAACCCGGCAGCGCACCGACATCGGAGCCCGCGCCGACTTCGACTGCTTTCACGGTTTGCATCGCCATCAACGCGCCCGCGAGTACGCCATCGAGACGCGTATCCGGCTGCCGATTGCTGCCGACACCGGCCGGCACGCCGGTGATCGTGATCGTGAACTGACCGCCGAGCGTATCGCCCGCGGCTTTTGCCGCATCGATCGCATCGATCATGGCCTGCGAGGTCGACGCATCGGGACAGCGCACGTCGCTTTCATTCACGACATCGGGAACGATGCGATCCATCGGCGGTGCCGCGACGGATCCAATGCGCGAGGTGTACGAGGTCGTCGCGATACCGAGTTGTTCGAGAAATTGCGCGCAGATCGCGCCGATCGCCACGCGCATCGCCGTCTCGCGTGCGCTCGCCCGTTCCAGAATGTTGCGTAGGTCCCGTTCGCGGTATTTCAGAGCCCCGGCGTAGTCGGCGTGTCCTGGCCGCGGATTGGTGAGCGGCGGCCCGCCGCCGGTGAGTGGGTCCATGAGGTCGCGCACGTTGGCGTGGTCTTTGTTGCGAACCAGGATCGCAAGCGGGGAGCCTAAGGTGACGGATCCACGCAAACCGGCCAAAAACTCAACTTGGTCGGTCTCGATTTTCATCCGGTTGCCGCGGCCGTACCCGCCTTGGCGAGCGCGCAGAGCCGCGTCGATCCGCGCTACATCGAGCTTCAAATGAGCGGGCAGGCCGTCGAGAATGCCGACCAAGGCTGGCCCGTGTGATTCACCGGCCGTTAAATAACGAAACATCACCCAGTTGATTCGTGCACGTGGCACGAGATTCCCCAATGCCGCCCGGCGTGCGGTTAGGCGAAGGTCGACTCGCTCCGCGCGCGGTCTCGCACGTCGCCAACGTAGGCGGTTGCGATGATGGCGCGTGCATGGCTTCCGCCATCGGGCCGTAAGGTCACCGTGAAGTCTTCCGCGACCGAGGAAATAATGAACAGCCCGCGGCCGGACTCGCTCAGCGGATCTGCGGGGAGTCGGCTGATATGACGGAATCCGACGCCGCGGTCGAGCACGTGCAAAACCGGAAATTCCGTCGTGTAGTCGACGACGACGTCGACGTTCCCGGGAGCATGCCGAATCGCATTGCCGATCAACTCCCCGAAGATCAACTCGGCATTGGGCATCATCTCTGGCGACACGCCGCGCGCGGCAAGTGAGGCGCAAAACGTCCGGCGGGCGCGCGTCGCCGTCGAAATATCGCCGGCATCGAAGGTCCAGCGTTCGATATCCGGTTCCGTGAGGGCGTAGTCGGTTCGCACCACCAAAATCGCGACGTCATCGGCCGATCCGCTCGGGATGACGGCGCGCGCGATCGCGTGGGCGGGAAACGAGGCGTTCGCATCGACCAGCGCGTGGGCGGCTTCGAGCAATCGTTCGTTGCCGACTTCGAAATCGTGCGTGGATTCGGTCAGCCCATCGGTATAGAGAATCAGCGTCGCCTGATCGGGAATTTCGATCATGTTGGCAACGCCGTCGTGTCCTTTGCGCAGTCCGAGCGGCAGCGCGGAATGCTCGAGTTCGCGAACGCCGACTTCGCGCGAAATCAGCAGCGGATACGGGTGGCCGGCCGATGCGTAGGTAAGCGTGCGCGTCACCAAATCGAGTACGCCGACCCACGCCGTGACGAACACATCGGGATGTTCGGAACGCAGCGCCCGATCGGCGGCATCGAGCATCAGCGAGGGATCGGCGTGGACTTGCGCGATCCCGCGCATGATTTGCCGAACGACACCCATGATGACGGCCGCATTGACACCGCTGCCGGCGACATCGCCGATCGAGATGAGCACGCGGCCATCGGCCAAACGCAGCGCATCGTACCAATCGCCGCCGACCTGGGCTTCGCTCAAACCCGGTTCGTAGACGGCATCGAACGAGAGGCCCGCAAGCATCGGCAACGACGGCGGCAGCGACGCGCGTTGAAACGAATTGGACCACTCGCGTTCGCGTTCGTAGGCGTACTTACGTTCTTCGATATCGGTCGTCGTGCCGAACCAACGCACGATCGCGCCCGTATCGCTGCGCATCGGAACGGCACGGAAGATGTGCCAGCGATAGGTCGCATCGCGACCGCGGCGGATACGCAATTCTTGTTCGTACGTTTCGCCCGTAGCGTTCGCGACGGACCATGCGATCACGCCCTCATCGACGTCTTCGGGGTGCACGAATCGCATCCAGCCCGAGCCCAGGCTCTCTTCGACGCGCGTTCCCGTGTATTCGCTCCAGCGCTCGTTTAAATAATCGAAACTCCCATCGGCTTGCGCGGACCACACGATTGCGGGAAGCGAATCGGCGAGAATTTGCTGCGAGCGTTCGCTTTGAATGAGTGCGGTCGACATCGCGCGCATGTCGGTGAGGTCGCGCGAGAACACCAAAATGCGTTCGACGCCGCCGTCGGCATCGAGAATCGGTGTGACGACGACGCTCCACCACATCGATCGACCGCGACCGCTTAGAAAACAGCCTTGAAATCGGCTGGTATCACCGCGTTGCGCCGCGAGCACGGCGGACTCTGCGGCCTCACGGTCGGCGCCCGTCCAAAACTCACTCCAGAACGAGCCGATGACCGAATGGATATCGTCGATTTCCGTCGTCCGCTGACCGTTCGCGTTCATCATCAGCAGTCGACCGTCACGATTGAGAATCTTGATACAATCGTCGGTCGAATCGAGCAACCGCGCGATCAGCTCTTCGCGGTCGCGGACACCGGTTTCGGCCCGCTTTCGTTCGTCGATGTCGGTCGCCGTACAGACCCAGCGAACGATTCCTCGGCCCGCATCTCGCTGCGGTACGCAGCGAATTGCATGCCAGCGATACGTGGCATCCGCCGGAACGCGAAGCTTCAGACGTTGTTCGCATTCGTACGACTCTTCGGCCGCAACCGCTGCTTCAAAATCGGCGAGAAAGCGGGGGGCCTCGTCCGCGGGCATGATCGCCGAAAAATCGGCGAGCGTCGGGCGGTCCGTTTCAGCTGAACCAGCGTAGGCGAAGAAAAGACGATTGGCGGAGTCGATGACTCCGTTTCGATCGTACGTCCAGACGATGTGCGGCAACGCATCGGCCAGAGAATCAAACCTCTCCGTGGGGGAACCTCCGAAGACCAGACCAAAGTCTCTTTCCTGAAATTGCCCCGCTTAAACGGAATCTTCAAAGATGCTTGACTGCTCGGCACGCCGCAAGGCGCCGGCAACGTCGTAGTATGAGACGCCGTTACGGCCGCTTTTCTTCGCATGGTACATCGCCGCATCGGCGCGTTCGAGAAGCTCCGATGCCGAGCTCGCATCAGTTGGAAGCGCTGCAACGCCGATGGAAGCCGTGATGGCGACGAGCGCGTCGACTCCCGCGGGCTGCAAATTCGCGCGGTCGGCCTGCGCGATTGCGGCGCACAAGGCGAGCGCGGACTCCACGGCCGCGGCTTTGTCCGTATCGGTAAGGACGACGCAAAATTCGTCGCCGCCGTTGCGGGCGACGAGATCCGCATCGAAGCGCGCACTGCCTTTGAGGAGCCCGGCAATCTGTCGCAAAACCGAGTCGCCCGATTCGTGACCGAACGTATCGTTCCACGCCTTGAAGTGGTCGGTGTCGACGAAAAGGAGGGCGATGCGGGCGCGCGGATCGTTGCGAGAGCGATCGAGCACGTCGGCCAGACGCGCGCGAAACGCACGTGGCGTGAGCAGACCGGTGAGACCGTCGTACGCCGCACGTCGTTTGTCGTCTTCGCGTTCGAGCGCGAGCCGATAGGCGGGTTGCGCCTGGTCGACGATCGCCGCAATCGTTCCGGCCCCGTTCGCAATCGATGCCGTCGCCGAACTCGCGTAGACGAGAACACGTCGACCAATCTGGACGGAAAGCGGAAAGACGCCGAAGGAACGATCGGCTGGATGAAGCGCCGCGCCCGAGTCGGCGTCGGCCACGACGATATGATGATCGCAGGAAATCACCGCCGCAAGCCGGGGATCGTCGAGTGCGAGGTTCGCACGTGAAAAGTAAACGGCGCGCTCTCCGCTTGCATACACGCAACACAGTTCGCCCGCTTCTTCTTCGAAGATCAAGAAGAAATCCACGGCAGGAGCGATCGCGCCGATCGCGCCGTCGAGCGCACGGCGAACCGCATCGACCGAGAGACGTGAAGCATCCGCCAGGCGCCGCGCAGATTCGAGCAGCGCGCCTTCCCGCACGAGGGCGAGACGCAAGGCGACGCGGTCGCCGAGTGCCGCGGCACGAACGCGCAACGCGAAAGCGATGCCGACCGTGCCGATGACGAGCGCCCCGAAGACGATCGTAAATTCGAGGATGGCCGCCGCGTTCACCCGCACGCTTTGCGCTCCGTCTTCCCTTACATCACTACGGGATCAGGGCTCGGAGTTTTTCCTGATTGACGACCACGACATGCGAGGTCCGCATGTCGACGAGTTGATCGTCCCAAAACCGGTTGAGCGTGCGATTGACCGTCTCGCGCGTCGTGCCGATCATGTTCGCCATCTCTTGGTTCGTCAAGCGCAAACTGATGCGCACGCCATTCGTTGCCGTCTCGCCGAAGTTTTCGGCAAGATTGAGCAAGAGCGACGCCAGTCGCGCCCGGATATCTTGCGAGGTCGTCGCTGCGATCAGGGCATTTGCCGCACGCAAGCGTTCCGAGAGTTCGATCACGAGCAGTCGACCGATCTTCGGATTGCGATCGAGCAACGAGAGGAAATCGCTCTGGTTGATGACTCCAACTTCGACATCGGTGAGCGTCTTGATCGACGCCGACCGCAGCGATGAATCGAACATCGACATCTCGCCGAAGAAATCGCCTTCTTTGAGGATCGAGAGAATCGTCTCACGCCCGTCCGGCGCGATTCGACTGACCGAAACCGAGCCGGAGACGATGATGTAGAACGTATCGCCGGGCTCCGCCTCACGGACGATGAATTGATGCTTTCCGAAGCGACGGTTCGCAACGGTGCCCGCGATCTGATCGAGTTCGGTGTCCTCGAAATCACGGAAAAGCGGGACTCGCCGGAGTGTGGTAGCGTCGACCATAATCAGGGTGGCGATTGGAGAGAGAACCGAGCGCGCCCTTTCGACGACTAGTATTGCCAGAAGATGTCCACTGTCCTCAATATGAGACGTGAAGAGCTTTTTGGCCTGACCGTATCGCCGGCAAGCGCGCTTTCACCCGGCGATTGCATCGAACTCGAGCTGGTCGTTCCCAACCTCGGGGGCACCGTCGCCGAGGGGATGAGCGTCCGCTTCGTGCTGCCCGAGAGCGTCGTTTTCGAGCCGGGCGCGGACGTCGTCGAGCTCGACCCGATCGCCCCGGGTGAGTCGCGAACGGTTCGCATGTGCGCACGACTTGCACCGGCGATCGAATCGGGCACCGCCTTGATCCTCGGCGCGGAAGTCGGCGTTCCACCCGGACGAATCGTCGGATCGAACCTCGTCGTCGTCAGCGTCATCAGCCGGCCGTGTCTCGCCGGACCAGAGACCGTCGCGACACTCATCGCGCTTGACAACGGACGATACCGTGCCTTGGTCCGCATCACCAACGACGGCGACGCGACCGCAAGGGACGTGCGGGTCGTCCTACCTGCACCGCTCGGTACGACCCGCGCGCTGGGCACGATCACACGCGACGGACAGACGCTATCGACGCAGCCCGAGGTCGTCACGATCGAACGGCTGGACGTCGGCGCGACGGTCGATGTCACGTGCGAATTCGCAAGCGACGAGCGTTTCGCAGGCGAGCAGGTGATCTTTGCCGGTGCGCGCGTCGCCTGCAGTGAACTCGATCCGCTCGTCCTCGCTCCGGCAACGTGCGCGCATGCCGAAACCGTTCGTCTTATCGATTGCACGATCGAGGTCGAACCGCTCGTTGCGGGACGCCGTGTGCACGCGCGCATCCGTGCGACCAACGCGGGCGACATCGAAGCGCTCGACGTCGCCGTGCGCGTCCGTGTCGGTCTCGCCCTTTCGATCGATCGACGCGGCGTTCTGCTTTGGGAACAACCGCTGCCGGTGCTTGCGCGGCGCACACGCGCGGCGGCGGCCCGTCGTGACGAACGTGACGCAACGATCCTGATCGGCACGCTCGCAGCGGGACGTGCGCTCGAGGTGATCGTTCCACTCGATTGCCTTGCGGCGTGCGCCGACGGCACGGCGGTCACGCTCGAGGCAGCGATCCTGCTGGATTCGACGGTCGCGTTGGAGGCCGCTTGCAACGCGACGATCACGTCAAACCCGCGCTTCTCCACGTACCGCTCGCGACTTACGATCGTCGCGGACCCACTCGATGGATCGACCACCCTCGTCGCATGGGTGATGAATGAGGGAACGACGATCGCCCGCTGTGTCACGCTCACGCTCCACGGCAACGCCGCGTTCGCGGGAACGCACGCGCCACACGTACTTGTCCTTGGCGATCTCGAACCGAGCGAACGGCGCAGCACGTCGGTTTCGATACGTGCGCCGCACGAGCTTGCCGACGGTGCTTGCGTTCCCATCGGCGGTACGGTCGCTGCCGAAAACGCACCACCCGTTCAACTCGAACCGGTCACGATCGAAACACGCGCTTTCCCCGTAATCGACGCAACCGCGTGGATCGCACCGACCGAAGACGGCCGTTTCGAAATCGTCGTACGGAATACGGGAAGCGCCGCAGCGCACGACGTGTCCGTCGTGCTGCACGCATCGAATGAGCTACTCGCGCGTCCGCAGGTGCTGCGATTTGGAACCGTTCCCGCCGGTGGAGCCGCGTCCACCCTGATCGATGTCGAAGACTTGCGCGAACCCGGTATTCACGGCGGCGGTGCGATCCTTTGCGCGACCGTCACCGCTCGCGGCGATCTCGTTCGGCGACTGGATCCCTACGCGTTGGATCGCGCGCGGAACGTGCAGATCGTCGCCGCCGATCTCATCGCCGAGAAAGGCGAAGCGGTCGCCGGTGAAACGGTTGGGTATCGCGCGGAATTCGGGCTTCGCGGTTCGTCGCACGCCGAGCGGATCGCACTCGCCCTCGCTCCGTTGCTCGGCGCCTGCTACGTCGCAGGATCGACGCGCATCAACGGTCATGCCGTGATCGATGGAACGGGCGTGAACGGTTCGCTCGAGCGAGAAATCGTTTTGCGAAACGTCGCCCCGCAGACGATGTCGGTCGCGTTTTCCGTCCGAATTCATTCCGCGCTCGCCGACGGAACGACGTTCGCACCGACGCTCGCACTTTCGATCGGTGCCGAGCGACACGAACGGACCGCGCCGCCGCTGATCGTTCACGCACGAGCTCCACTTCCGTATCAGCCGCCCGAACTCGGCTTCACCATCGACGGTGTTGCAATCGGGCTGCTTTCAGAACCGCAGGTCGTCGCGCAAGCGCCCCCGGTGGAACTTCGGATCGTCGATGAACCCTCGATTTTTGCGGAGCTGCCGGTTTCACCGGCCGATGAGATTCTTCTCACGACCGCATTGAACGCAGCGGATCGCGCCTCGATCGTTCGGTACTTGCGCGCATCCACCGTGCCCGGATTCGTACGACATTTGCTCGCGCTTCGCGTGCTCGTCGCCGATCGCGCGCCCGGGGCACCGCACGCGTTCGCCGATGCGCTGACGCAGGAGCGGCAGGCTCGTAAAGCCGTGCTCGATCGCCTCTTGATCAAACTGCGCATTCCTGGTTTTGCCATCGAGGCAAACGATCTCGAAGACCGTTCGTCGCGCACGGCACTCACGGCCGTGGCGATTGCGGCAAACGAACCGTTCGCGCCCGCCTCCGATCCGGGCGAATCCGTCGCGTCGGTTTTGCTTTCGCGCCAAACGATCCGCGCGGCGCTCGACGCGCTCGTCGGTGCCCCGCTCGGATCGGCCGAACCGTTCGTTCTGCTCGCGCATCTGATCGGTTGCGATGTACGTGATGATGCGGCGCTCGGTCGCGCTTTGGCGTGCTACAAACACCAATTGCTGCGCGCCTTGCAAAAAAGCGTAGCCTGTACGTCGCTTGCGTACGACGCCGCACTCGATACAGCACTCGATGATGTCATCGGCGCACTCGACGCAACCCGCGCGGAGGCGGCATGATGACCTTGACGATTCCCCAACTGCTGGTGATGCTCGGCGCAGCACTCCTCGCGATAGCACTCTTCGTGCCGCGCTCACCGCAGGTCACGTCATCGGCGCTCCCGCCCCCCGCTCAGGTGTCGGATCGCGTCGTCGCCGCCGAGGTCGTGAATGTGGCCGAGAGCGAGACCGTGCCGGAAAGCGCGGCTCTCGCGTGGCCGCTTCTCATCGATGTCCACGCCGTTGCGCTCGATGCCTCGGCGCGCCGCTCGTTGCTCGAATCGCTCGTCGCGATCGGGGAATCGTGGTGCGAACCGATTCTCGCCGCTGCGCTCGCGGAAGAGACCGACGACGAACTCGCGCAGATCGCGCGTGCGGGGATTACGTTTGGGAACGTTCCGGTGGATTCTCGGGCCGATGCGGCATGATCGCCGACCGCAACACGAACCACATCAGGATGAATTGCAGCGGCAACCGGGCCCAGAAGACCCAAGCCGGTCCGACCCCGGCAAAGTGCGCTGCATCGACGGCCATATAAATATTCGCCGGGAACACCGCGACCAAGAGCGCGATCAGACCGATTCCGGCGACTCGCCGCAGCGCGGGAACGAGTAAACCGATCGCGCCGGACAGTTCGGCAAGACCGCTGATTTGAACGAGCAGACGCGGACTAGGAAGTGCCGGCGGAACGATCTGCGTGAATGAATCCGTCACGACGAAGTGCATGATGCCCGCCGCTCCAAACGAGAACGCCAACACGTAGGGCATCGAGGTCCAAAATGCGGGCAACTTCACGATTTTGCCACGCCGAGCAACGGCTCGATGAAGCGCGGCTCGACCGAACCCATCCGCAGCAAACGACGATTGAATTCCGCCATCGGTAAATGCGCGTTCGCGCGCGCGGTTTCGATCGCATCCAGGCCGATGAAATAGGTCGAGAGCTGGTCGTGCGAGAGTTCGAGTCGGTGCCACTTCCCCTCCGCCTCCGCCGGCTCTTGGAACGCACCATCGACGAGCAAACTCATCATCGCATCGTGCGTGAGGCCGCCGGTATGGTAGTCCGCATCGATGATGGCATTCGCATATTCGCGCAGGCGCCACTTGAGTTGGAAGAGGCGCAGCTTCGGATCGTTTGCGCCATAGCCGGCATCGAGCATCATCCCCTCGGTATAGCAAGCCCAGCCCTCGATGAACGCGCCATTACCGAACACCTTACGCACGAGCGAGGGCGCTTCGTTCGCGTAGCGGAGTTGCACGTAGTGACCGGGGACCGCTTCGTGGATCGAGAGAATTTGCATTTCGAAGTTATTGTACTCGCGAAGGTATGATTCGACGCGCGTCGTGTCCCAATTCGCGGGGATCGCATCGACATTATAATAGCCAGGATTCAGGGGCGCGAAGGGCCCAGCCGATGACATGCTGGCGCCCGCGACGCCGGCCTGGAACGCAGGCGTCTCGCGCACGATAAGCGTTTCGGGGATCGGCAGTGCGACGACATTCGAGCTGCGGAGAAAATCCTCGATGTGCGCGACATCGGTACGCGCCGTCGCGAGTACCTCGGTTACCGGAGGATGCTGCTTTGCGAGCTCGTCGAGGACGGTACGCGTGACCGTCTCATCATCCACTTCGCGGATCGCTGCCGTGCTGCTCAAATAGGCTGGATGGTAGAGCGTACGCGCGATTCTCGCCATCTGGGCTTGCGTTGCTTTCATGTCGGCGCGTGCGCGTGCGACGAGTTCCGCGCGCGGCGTACTCGTGCCGCCGCGCAAACGCAAGAGCGTATCGAAAACGGGGGCGCCCACGCGCGTGGGTCCATCCGCACGCGCGAGCAGCGGTCCCTCGAGAAAGGCTTGCAACGATTTCAGCGCCGCGATGGCCGCAGGCAAATTCGCTTCCACCTGCGCGCGAATGGCCGGCGATGCGGCAGCGGCAGCAGGCAAAATCTTGTTTTCGTACAGCGCGATCGCAGCGCGATTTTGCATGATCGCAAGGTCTGCCGCGACGTGTGCGGGCCGTTGTAGATTGCCTTCGGCGGACGCGACGAGCCCGGGGACCAGGGCGAGTCGATGCGCGATGTGCGTCATCCGCACGTCGACCGATTCGTCCGTGCGATTGAGTGGCCCGAAGATACCTTGCGCGAGAACGCCCACATACAGACCGGGATTGTTCGCGATCGGCGTAAGCATGCGGTCTTCGTACACTTCGGCGTCAATTGCGTCGATCACCGCGGCGCGATCCGCCTCGACGCCGAGTCCCTCGTCACGCTGGATTGAAGCGGCAAAACGCGCGCGCCATGCGTCGAGCCACGCCCGATGCCGCTCGCGTCCGGCAGCAGAGTAGTCGGGTAAGAAATCGTCGTAGGTGTAGATGCCGATCCGGCTTGCGAACAGCGGATTCTCGCGTTCGTTTTCGTTGACATATTGGGTGACGGACGCGTCGAACGACTCCGCCGCGGGCACGCGCGTGGGCGCGACGAGCGCGCAGACCGCGAGCGTGACCACGACGAGACGACGAAGTTTCATGCCTCGCCGTTTTGCGTATCGCGACGACCGACCTTTGCGCGTTCGTCGAGCCAGTCGCGCGTGATGAAGAGCCAGAATGCGAGTCCGGCATAGCGGCCATACGGTTTGAATCGACGCGAAATGGCGGCGTCGCTCACCGTCTTGCGTCCGACCAGGCGCGCGTATTTCGGACGCGTCGAGGAATCCAAGATCAAGCGCGAGGTATGTCCGAGTAAGAGCATCATATGCGCCGCTGCATACGGGCCGATCCCCGCAAGCGCGAGCAGAGCCGGTTCGAGCGCTGCATCTTCCAGCGTCGCAAACGCCTCGAGGTCGAGGCGACCCGCGACGATGTCGGCGGCGATGGCGCGTAGATACGCGCCGCGATACCCCGCCCGCATCCCGTCGCGATAGAACGATTCCGGCGCATTCGCCATCGCGGCTGGAGTAGGAAAGGCGCGCATTCCGGCGACTTCCTCGCCAAGCCCCTCGACGAGCGCACCGATCATGCGAATCGTCGCCGACCACGTACAATTCGTGGTCGCAATCGTCTTCACCACATCTTCGAATACCGAGCCGCCACGCAGAAATCGACCCGCGCCTGCGGTGACCCACTGCAAGTCGGTCGCTTTTGCGGCCCGTTCGTAAAACGGGGTAAGATCCTCATCGAACCGCAACATCCAGCGCACCTTCGCCCCGACGGCCTCGGCAAACGCGGCGGAACGACGTCGATCGCTCACCTCGACTGAGGCAAAGCCGCGCCGACCTGCGGAGATCGTCGCAAGCGTGAGCGATCCGTCAGCGAGCCGAAGCGGCATCGCGAGCACGTTGCCGCTCAATCGGTTGGGCGGTAGGAGAACGAGGCCGTGCGAATGGATGGTTCGCTCGAGTGAGACCGGTTCGCCGCCCGCCCCGCGGAGCGCAATTTCGAAGCGCATGTCGGCGCGCTTACGTCTTTTTGCATGCGTTCTCCGTTACAATGAGGCAATGAAACCGTTGACACGACGTCTATTTCTTCCCGCGCTCGCCGGAGCCGGTGTGCTCTTCTTGGGCATGCGTAGCCTCGCCAGCCGCGCCGCAGATGGGCCGGGCTTTACGCTCAGCGACGAGCAATGGCGCAAAAAACTGGCTCCGGAGGCATATACGGTGTTGCGTCACGAGGGCACCGAAGCGCCATTTTCGAGCCCTTTGGATCACCTGACCAAGCATGGGGTCTATCACTGTGCGGGCTGCGATCTTGCCGTCTACTCATCGAAGACGAAATATGATTCCGGTACGGGCTGGCCGAGTTTTTACGCGCCGCTCGCCAAAGCCGTCCAGACGAAGACGGATATTTCGCTCGGCATGCCGCGCACCGAGGTTCATTGCGCGCGCTGCTTCGGCCACCTCGGACACGTGTTCGACGATGGTCCGCCGCCGACGGGTCAGCGGTATTGTATGAACGGCGTCGCGCTGCGGTTCGCGGCGACGGCGTAGGGCGCACGACGCGAGCGAGCGCCAGCGTTTCGCCACGCGTCTAGCGAACGCGTATCGTATGCGCATTTTGATGTCTTTGCTGCTCGCCCTCGTGGGCTTCACGGTTCCGCTCGCGGCGAGCGCCACCGTCCCCGCGAGCACCGAGGGAGTTTACACGATTCCCTCGTTTCATTTTCACGACGGCGAGACGTTTGCGAACCTCCGCATGCACTACGTGACGCTGGGAACACCGCGTCGCGACCCCGCGGGTCACCTCACAAATGCCGTCGTCATCTTACACGGCACGGGCGGCGATACGCATCAGTTTCTGAGCGAACGTTTTGCAGGCGTCTTGTTCAATTCGAATCAATTGCTCGATGCAAACCGCTACTTTCTCGTGATCCCCGACGGCATCGGACACGGCGGATCGAGTAAACCGAGCGACGGGCTTCACGCGCGCTTCCCAAAATACGGCTATCGCGACATGGTCGAGGCCGTGCATACCGTACTCGTGGACGGCTTACATGTCGATCACCTGCGCTTGGTGATGGGAACCTCGATGGGCGGCATGCAGACGTGGCTCTGGGGCGAGATGTATCCGAACATGATGGATGCGCTGATGCCGCTTGCCAGTCTTCCGCAGCAAATCGGCGGACGCAATCGCATCTGGCGCGACATGATCGTCGACGATATCAAAGATGACCCAGGGTATCTTGGGGGCGAGTATCGCACGCAACCGTACGGCCTGCGCTCGGCAACCGATCTGCTCTACGTTTTCGGTTCGGCACCGCTCTACAATCAGTCGCAGTATCCGACCCGCGATGCCGCCGACACCTATTACGAACGGACCGTTAAACCCCGCACGGCAAGCTTCGACGCCAACGACACGATCTATCAGTTCGAATCATCGCGCGACTACGATCCGGAGGCCGAGCTCGGAAAGATCGTCGCACCGCTCCAGGCCGTCAACAGTGCCGACGATCAAATCAATCCCCCGGAACTGGGTATTCTCGAGCGCGACATCACCCGCGTGAAGAATGGAAAAGCCGTCGTGCTGCCCATCTCACGTGAAACGCGCGGCCACGGCACGCATACGATCCCGGCGATCTGGTCACCATACCTTGCCGATCTGCTCGCGCGCAGCGCTCGCTAACGCAAGCCCGTGACGAGGAACGCGCCGGTACCGCTAACCAAATCCGGCGTCCCGGTCACCGTTCGCTGCTTGCCCGGTGAGGCCAAGAGCGAGTCGCGCATCGATTGATCGATTACGTTGAGTAGGACGCGTTTTTTTCCGACCAGATAAATTTTGTCGCGTTCGATGACGACCGTTCCGCTGACCGTCGACATCTTGGTCGAGATGATCACTTGCCCGGGGGCGGCCTGGGCGGCAAGCGCCGGTGCGGCGAGCACAAAAGCAAGGATGGCGAGCAATCTCTTCATCCCGCCACGAACGCTTCGTCGAACGCGGCGGTTGCGATGTCGGCAAAATCAGCGAGAGCCGTGCACGCCCTTCACGCGTTCTTCGAACACGTTCTCAGCGCGCTTCGCGAAGCCGACCTGGATGAACTATCGATGCGAGACGTTGACGGCCGCGCGAATGGGATGACCCGCGGCGATCCACGATGCACAGGAGCGCGGCCGTTGCGAAGACCGGCGACCGATCTCAACGATCGGTCCTGACTCCCCGGCGATGGTTCTGATGCAGACGCTCACGAAAAGGTAGTAACTACCGACGGTACACGGACTCTCGATGGGCGTGACGATCCTCTGGATCGCTTGGGTCAAGAGCGCTCCGGTCGGTCGAGCGTTCGGGTATCCTTGCTTGCTTCGATGACGGGAACGAGCGAAACTGCGCGCCCGAATTCGAAGCGGGGCGGCTCGTTCGGTTGGCGCAAACCTGCGCCAACCGAACGGGAGGACGGCACACCGTACCCGGACGTGACGGGCAAATCGCGCTTCGGCACCAAGGCCGTTACGCATGGGGTACGCGCGGTTTTCGCAGAAATCGTTGACACTCCGAGACGTTGCGTGGTACAAACCGGGAACATGTTCAGCCGCTCGCTCCTTCTTGTCGTTAGCCTCCTTCTTGCGGTCCTTATTACGGACCGGCGGGTTGCTTTCACATAGAAGCTAGAAGCTAGCTCAATGTAAAAGCCCCCGCCGGTTTCCGGCGGGGGCTTTTTTTATCACTCCGCATCACGCACTAGGGGATGGCATGAAGGCCTATTACGACGCCGACATCGATCGGCGAGCTCTCGACGGAAAAACGATCGCGATCATCGGATACGGAAGCCAAGGACGCGCGCACGCGCTCAATCTGACCGACTCCGGTTACAGTGTCGTCGTCGGACTTCGTGAGGGCTCGGGCTCGCGCGACGAAGCGCGGCGCGACTATCTCGCGGTGAAAACCGTTGAGGAAGCCGCCGCCAGCGCCGACATCGTGATGATGCTCATCCCCGATGAGGAACAGCCCGCAACCTATCTGCGCTGCATTCTGGATCATCTCAGGCCCGGCGCGGCGCTCGCGTTCGCGCACGGATTCGGCATTCATTTCGGCACGATCGTGCCGCCGAAATCAAACGACGTCTTCATGATCGCACCCAAAGGACCGGGGCGT
>Ga0123338_10001017_pt1 | contig 27621 bp, 16 predicted proteins | sample grotaG_FD_89793 | JGI IMG/M metagenome (GOLD analysis project Ga0123338, IMG submission 89793) | Glacier valley bacterial and archeal communities from Borup Fiord, Nunavut, Canada, to study Microbial Dark Matter (Phase II) -... | ecosystem: Environmental > Aquatic > Freshwater > Ice > Glacier ...
TGGAATGGTAGCACCACCCATAGCATTAACTGCCTTTAACCACTGGTCTGCAACCGATATGAACTGTTGATCATAATCGGCACGGCCGGGATATTGTGAGTAAAGCTGGTAGAAGAAAATGTTTGGCATCACATCATACCACCAATCATTGCCAGTGGTGGTAGCAAAACCATTCAGGTACACATTCTGTCTGTTCAGCTTATTGAAAAAGTCTTTTGTTTTAAGTACCCAATCAACTCCGTTTTGATTGGACTTATCAACTCCGACAAGTGTCGCACCCACTACGGACGGCATAATATTGATGGCTTCTGCCTGGTTTCCCGCGTAGATTGTTCCTACATAGCTATCCATCAATGTAGGCTGAAGAGAAGGGTAGTTTATTCCATTGGGCCTGATGCGTGTAAGCGGCAGGTACTGACCTGTTGCACTGGTAGTATAAAGTAACTTATCATATTTTGTTGCAACATCTTTCCAATTCCTCATTTTATAAGGTGAAGGAAGATTGGGCATAGATTGCACGCGGGTTATATTTATCTGGTTCGTTTGTCCAAATGAAGAGTAGCTTACTACCAAACTTAACACCAACACAAATCCGAGAGCACGTATCTTCATCCTGTTTTTCACTTAGAAATTTAATCAAATTGCTTTCAATAACTCGTATAAAAAAGAAAGAGAAGAGTGAAAACTTTTCACCCTTCTCTAAAAAAACTATACCCGTCCTAAGAAAAAAGCGCTACGCATTTTACTTATGGTTTTTCCATTGTATAAATGCTTGTCACCTGCGTAGGTGTCAGGGCAACTTTGTAAATCCGGATATCATCAAGTGATCCTTCCATGTGTGGTAGAACGTATGTAATATCATTTGCGGTTTTAGCATTTGGAGTTTCCTGTCCGATCACAAAATCCCAACGGTCTGTTAAATTAACCAGGCCACCAGTGATTGCATCTGATTTGCTTACATCAGCACCGTTAATATAGAATTTAACCGATGCAGCCTTCATTGCAACTACAACATGGTACCAGTTCTTTAATTTTAGATTCGTATTAGCTGCAACATCTGTATAAGCACCTTCGCCTTTTTTATACGTGAAGAAAGGATACTTATCATCCTGTGTTTGGAACTTGTAACCATTGTAAGAGTTCTGTGACACTATATAATTGTCCTTGCAAACTCCACCAGCGCAACGACCACCGTATGCGGCACACGCTTGCGTGTTTAATGAATCAAGGTAAACCCACACAGAAATTGAAAGTTCCGCCGCAGGATTGAATGCAGCATTCGATGGAACTTCAATATGTCCACCCTTTGTAAAGTGAAGCGCTTTGTTTGCGGTTCCTTTTCTATCAGAAGTCCAAGTAGGAATACCACCACCCAATGTTGGGTGACCGGCAGTCAATGTACCCGCTCTTGCGCTACCAGATAGATCTCCAACTGTTGTTCCAGTACCTTCATCAAATTTCCAATACGCTACCAGATTAGTAGGGTCAACTTCTGCAATCACTTTTGCCTGGAATGCAGCAACCGCTGCTGCCAGAGAAGTAACGGCATTACTCACATCAGTCTGAGTTGATTTTGTGTTTGTTGCCACAGTATTTGCTGCATCAATAGCAGTTTGAAGGATTGCCTTTGAACCTGCAGGATACTGCCCCGCTGCTTTTCCTTCAACGGAAGCAGTTTGTAACGTTGTTGCTGCTGTAATGGCGGCGGTCAATGCCGTTTTATCAATGACAACAACGGGATCGCTCTTGGACGAACAAGCCTCGAACAAGCCTGCCATTAGCAGGACGATCGCGAGAGATAGAACTAATTTTACTTTTGTTTTCATAACTGATAGTTTAGTTGTTTAAAAAAATTCACCTACTTATTTATTGAGTAATCATTGGATTCGTATCAAGCTCAGATTGAGGAATTAAGAAATACCGCTTCGTTTCATAATTGAAAGCTCCTCCAAGAGCAGTCTCCGCAGTTGCTTTACCATAGCGCATCAGATCGAAGTAGCGATGGAATTCAAAGCCCAACTCAACTCTTCTTTCATGGCGGATCGCATCGCGTAACAAAGGCTGGCTTGTTGTGAAAACATCCGGTAGCAAACCGGCAGGTACAATTCCAAATCCTGTGAGGCCCTTGTCATTGAGATAGCTTTCGCGTGCTCTCTTGCGAACAGCATTCAAAGGAGTAAGAGCTTCACCACTTCTATTCAATTCATTTAGTGCTTCTGCCTTCATTAACAGAATATCAGCATAGCGCAGGTACACATAGTCGAGACCGCCATCACCAATAATCGGTTGTTCACGCAAAGGTTGTGAATGCTTTCTATTGAGATAGCCAGTAGGAGACCATGCAGGATCGAATAGTTCACCATTTACCCATTTTTTGCCTGCCCTTCCTACTGTGTAGTCAAGGCGCGGGTCAGGGGTAATACCCACCGCTTCGAATTCATTTATAAAATTCTGAACCGGCACGTTAAAGAAATAACCGTTGTCTTTTGCAGGTGAGAAATACTGGTTGAGAAAGCTTCCGAGCTTAGGGCTTTGGTTGATCTTATGCTCGATCGAGAAGAGGTCTTCAGAATTATTCTGAGTTGAGTCAATGAAGTTGTTCTTATAAACTTTTTGAAGACTGAAAACACCAAGCGCGTCTACGGAATCAATGGCAACAAGTGCGTCTGTCCATTTTTGCTGATAGATATAGGTCTTTGCAAGGAGTCCCCATGCAGAGCCTCTTGATGCTCTTCCAAGGTCTGCTCCTTTATTTACTTTTTGAAGTGACTTGATAGCATCTTTCAGGTCAGTCTCTATCTGGGCATAAACCAGCGTGACGGTTGACTTTGGCTTGTTGATAACCCCAGCATTCAAAGGAGGATCAAGCTTGAGAGGTATGTTGCCATAAATATTTACAAGACTGAAATAGAAATACGCGCGCATGAACTTTGCTTCTGCGAGGATCTTTGCCTTCAAGGTAACGTCCATCTCAATGTTGGGACCATACAACAGCAAATAGTTAGCACGTGAAATCCCTTCATAATAGTGCTTCCATATTCTGTCAAGGGCAGCATTGCTTCTTACATAGCTGAAGTCATCAATGAATTGTGCTTCGCTGAGATCCCCGGATGCTCCGCCTTTCATTGCATCATCGGACGCCACATCACCGAATACCCAGAGATTATTTTCTGTGGTAACAAATGCCGCAGCATTATAAACCCCGATCATTGCAAGCTGCGCGTGGGCTTCTGTTTTATAGAATGTTGCGTTGGAGTAAACTCCCTGCAACGGTTCGGCTAAAAAATCACTGCAACTGCTGGTTACCAGTACAAGCAGTGTGATAATGAGTGTAGATATTTTTTTCATCGTTAGCGCTGATTAGAATGTGATGTTGACACCAACGTTGTATGATTTCGCTGCGGGATATGTTCCCCAGTCAAGACCTGAAGAGGTGTCACCCTGTCCTGCTGCGTTATTGCTCACAGTCATTTCCGGGTCGAGCCCCTGATAATTTGTGAATGTCAAAAGATTGGTTGCAGACACATAAATTCTGAAAGCATTGAATGCATATCGGCTGATGAAGTCCTTTGGAAGGTTATATCCTAACTGAACATTCTTAAGTCGTGTATACGAACCGTCTTCCAGGAACCGTGTTGAATACTGCGTATTATTACCTGACGCGTCCCATGATGCGCGTGGAAAAGTATTGCTCGTGCCCTCACCTGTCCAATGATTTTCGAAATAGCGCTCCGTTACATTGAATGGTCTGTAAAATCCTTCGATGTCTCTGTTGAGCACTGAAAAGATCTTCTGGCCATAAGCTCCCTGAAAGAAAAGTGTCAGATCCCAGTTTTTGTATCCAAGCGCAATGTTTAATCCACTGGTAACTTTTGGTATTGGGCTTCCTGCATGGATACGATCATTGCCATCAATGACTCCATTACCATCCTGGTCTTTATATTTTACATCGCCCGGAGCTACGTTTGGCCCTTGAATTGCGTGCGTAAATACTTGCGTTGTATTTTGAAAGATCCCTTCTGCTTCCAATAAGTAGAATGAGCCGATTGGATATCCTACCTCCGTCTTTGTGAGTGGTGTTGATCCCACATAACCTCCAAAGGTAGGGGTGCTGATCGATGTTACTTCATTGTGAAGCGTTGCAGCATTGGCACTTACGGAATATCTGAAATCACCAATGTGGTTTGCATAATTAAGTGTTAGCTCAAAGCCAGTGTTTAACAGGGTGCCGTTATTAAGCGTTATGCTACGGGCGACACCTGCATCATTTGCTCCTGCAGAAGATGCGAGCGGAAGATTTCCAAGAAGGTCAATTGATTCCTTGCGAAAGTAGTCTATTGATGCAGAAAATTTACTGTCCCATAGCTCGATATCTACACCTGCATTGATCTGATGACTAGTCTCCCATTTTAGTGCGCTATTGCCATAGGTAGTGACAGCATATCCAACATTCTTGGTGTTGTTAAGAGGATAGTTAAAGCCCGAACTAATCTGATCTACATACGAATAGTCTCCAATATTCTGGTTTCCAACAGAACCATACGCAACCCTTACCAGCAATCTATTAATCTTCTGACTTTCTTTTAAGAAGTCTTCAAGATCTACTCTCCATCCCGCTGTTCCAGAATAAAAGGTCGCCCAACGATTATCAGGACCAAATCGCGATGATCCGTCTCTTCTTATGGTAGCCGAAAGAAGATACTTATTGTTGTAATCATAGTTGACTTTTGCAAAGAATGAAAGAAGGTCGCTTGCTCCGAGGCTTTCATTAGTAGTACTCAATCCACGACCCTTGCCGAGATAAACAAGACTGGCAAGCTGATCGGGATAATCTTTTTCAGAAGCATTAGCAGTGTAGTACTTAATATTGATTGCTTCCGTTCCTAATAAAAACACGAAGTTATTTTTACCAAATGATTTTGTGTAGTTGGCATAGTTGCTGAACGTAAGCGTCGTCAAACGCGTGTCTGCAATTGTAAGGGTATTAATAGAGTTGATACGGTTGGACGTTCCGTAAGTGCGATCAAACCGGCGTGTATTAATATAGCTAAGATCAACACCAGCATTAGACGTAAACGTTAGTCCTTCAATAGGACTTGCTTCAAGGAAGAACTTTCCAAACACTCTGTTATTGATCGTCTTGTTGCTGTTATTAGCAAGCATCGCAACGGGATTGTATCCGTCACCAAAGAATTGAAACTGCGCTGGCTTGTCAGAGTAAACTCCTGGAGAATCAAAGATCGGGATAGCAGGTGTGCGGAAGAATGCATAACGGACAACACTACCGCCATTACCACCAGCGCCATCGCCGGAACTGCCGATCACATTGGTCGTAGCACTTGAAATATTAAGATTAATCCCTGTCTTTAGCCATTTGTTTACTTGCGATTCTACGTTAACACGACCAGTAAGACGATCATAGTCACTGCTCTTGATGATACCTTCCTGCTTGAAATAATTTCCAGAGATAAAATACTTGGTCTTACCATCTCCCCCAGAAATCGAAATACTATGTGTTTGAATAATACCTTTGCGAAGTATTGCATCTAAATAGTTTATGTTTGGAAGAGTACCTTTTAATGCATCCGATATTATTGGTCGTTGCAGCAATGGGTCCTTTCCAATATTGTCTGCCCTCGCAGCTTCATTATAGATCTGCACATATTGGCTTGTATTCGCCATCGGGATAGTCCTGCTGATGTCCTGTATACCAACCTGGCTGCTGATCTGCACTTTTGGTACGGAACCTGTACCACTTTTTGTTGTAATGATTACTACGCCATTTGTTGCGCGCGAACCATAGATGGCAGCTGCACCCGCGTCTTTCAATACAGTGATGCTCGCAATATCCTGAGAAGAGAGTGAGTTGATATCTGTAGTCGGAAGCCCATCAACAACATACAATGGCCCCGTGCCGGCGGTGATTGAACTCACCCCTCTGATCCTGACAGAAACTCCTTCCACCGGTGCACCAGTGTTTTGCGTGACAACAACTCCAGGGGCTCTTCCTTGTAGCGCCTGATCAACTGATGCAACCGTAACTTTCGTTAGGTCGTCTCCTTTCACTGTATTCACTGCACCCGTGATCGTTTCACGCGGCTGCACCATGTAACCAACTACTACAACTTCCGAAAGTACTTCAGTGCCTTCTTCAAGTGACACATCAAAACGTATCCGTGTCCCTACACGAAGCTGCTGCGTTTTGTATCCTATCGCAGAGATAACAAGTGTAGAGTCAGCCAATGGTTGTGTGATCGTAAGTGAAAACTTGCCATCAACATCCGATACCGTACCGTTTTGCGTTCCTTTAATATAAATACTTGCTCCTATAATAATCTCTGAACCACTTTTTACGGTTCCCTGAAGAACAACCTGTGAAAAAGCTGCTACGCCCGTTAGCGCGATGAAGGCAATGATCATTGTATATTCTTTCTTCATACGCTTAGGGTGCTATCGCTTTTATGGTAAATGATTTTTGTTCAAAGGCGATGATCTTGTCGCCAACGTGATACTTATTTCCGTTGAGACTTACATTGCCCCCGGAGGGAATTACAACAAGAAGTCGTGATGAGGCAGGCGGTATTGAAAAAGATATTTCCTTTGCAACATCTTTAGCAACATACACATGGCGCAACGCATCATAAAGGTCAACAGACTTATTCTCATCGTTACGATAACTGACTGACTTAACCGAATCATAGGGATTATAGTACAGGTATGTTGGCAATGAATTCTTTTGATAGAAGTCTGTCGCAGTGCAATTCAGCTGGAGGATTTTATCAACGTTTGTTTTTCTTACAATCGCCCCGAAAATCCCAACCTGTGCAGAACTGTAAAGACTGAACATTGAAGTTTCAGGTTGTCCTTTCACCCACTGTGGACCATCACCCAGCGCTACCGGGCTTGAACCCATGAGGGCAGGTTTCTTATAGGTATAATCTATTTTGCGAAGTCCTTCATATACAATTACATTTTTACTGATCTCTTTTCTTTCAGGAAGCCATTGATGCTGATCATCCATCTCGTATGCATAAAATAGCCTCGCTGAGTTGGTAACATTCAACATCCATTTACCAACGGCATCGGCATAACGACTATCGTATCGGACCATTGGTACTAACGGCCATGCCAGGTCAAATGAATTCATAAGGAATGCATAACCACCGCCGTCTGTAATACTGCCCTGCAAACCGTATACATCGTAGTTACCCCAACGCTCAGCGATTACGCCCCATCCGGTTCTGCCATCGCTTGCTTTACAACCTTCAAAAGTCCAGTCTATTATTTTCTTTACATCATAATTCTGTCCATGCTCTGAATTCAGTCGGGCAGCCACCAGCGCCCCAAATGGCATCAACACTTCGTAGAACCTGCTTTCTTTCTGATGTACAAAAGCATCCATTGCGGAAATAGATCCTTTGAGATATCGTTCGTCACCAAACTTTTCGTATGCACACAACAATATGTACGCGTGACCCGCTGCCGCATCCTGCTGATGAGGAATAGTATTCGATACTCCTTTCATGTTGCCATAATCGAAAAAGGAATAATTATAATTTCCATTTAAAATAGAATCTGCCTTATAAAATTGCTCTGCAATAATGTGCTGGATGTTATCCGCTCCATTCACATGGGGGTACAATTCACATAATCCGTAGAACAAAACATTAGGAAATACATCATACCACCAATCTCTTCCATATCCACCACCAAGCAGTGCAACACGTGGATTTGTATTGTTCATCATGATATTCCAGCCGTTCGAAGAGTTGAAATAATTCTGGATCATCTTTACGTAATTCGATCCATTCTGATTGCGCTTGTCAATACCGACAAGTCCCGCGCTCATCAAGGAACCCATTGTTGTCAATGCTTCATGAAACTCTTTGCTTCCGTTTGTGCCTTGTCGCACGTCGCCAATCACAGTATAGAGTCCAAATGTATTTTGGGGAATATTTCTCTTTGCGCTATCGACCCACAGAAAAGGCAAAAAATCTCCTTTCAAATTCGGATTGAAGACATATTGATCGTAGTGATGTGCTTTTTCATACCAGTCGAGCATCTTATACGGCTCCGGCATGTTCGGCATGATATTTATACGATCAATCGAAATTTGCGCTACCGGAGTTTCTTTAACCGAACAAGAACTAATAGCGATCAGGATCAAAAGATATATTATCCGTCTGCCGACAATTGATCTTATACACGCTTGTTGCTTGAGTGCTTTCATGACTTACTAAGTTTATTGCACTCTTTAATAATATGCTTTGCCATAGGAATGGAAGCCAATTGCATTGCCGCAATAATTATCAGCGCATACTTTAGCGCAAAACTTTCTGACACATAGTACGCCAGGACAATGAAAAGTACCAGGCCAAAGAACCTGCCAATATATAATCCAAACTCATGATTGAAGATATAAGCAAATTCATTACGATTTTCTATTTTAGAAATAACATCGATCACACGCATCTGAATAGGGAAATAAGCGATGTCATGAAGTGGAGTAAAAAGAACTTTACAAAGAACAAACACCATGACACCTACTGCAGAAAATAGAATTCCGTTTGTCAGTGCTCCTATTAAGAAAATTAATAAACCTGCCGTAAAAATATAAATGCGATGAGAAGGTCTCGTTGTTCTTCCAAGCAAATACAACATGATCGCTGTACCCACGCCGCTTACACCCTGTACTAATCCAACTGAACCCTCATTACCAACGAGTCGCATGATAAGAATAGCAGGTGCCGTTACAAGATATCCCTGCACCATGCCCTTCAGACCCGCCAGCACGAGCATCTTCCTCCACAATTCATGAAATTTGAAAAAGAGAAATTCCTTTTGAATCGGGTTCTTGAATGGCTCCCGATGGATAACGTAGCTCGATACGATCGTCAGTAAAAAAACACATCCCGTTACGATCTGATAGGCCGTATTGATTTTGCCACCAAACCAACCTTTTGAATCTGTAGTTGAAAGGAATACACCCACAGCGACAGGAACGATGATATATGTAATAGTGTAAAAGAACGTTTCAAGACCATAGTAATAATTACGGGTAAGATCATTCGTATTGTTCAGTGTGAGCAAATCGCGGTTCGACCAAAAGAACCCGAATGAGCATCCCATCAGCACGCCTGCAACAGCTACTCCCACAACCGTTAAATTGTTCATGCTCATCATAACAAGCATTGAAAATCCACTGAGTAACATACCGAAGCTGTATAGATTGGCAATCTTAACCGCTCTCAGTAAAAATCCATTTAGTAAGAAAGTGATCGGTATCCCGGTATAAACACATAATTGATATATCGCTACGATCTTCGGATCGTTTGAGCTTCTCATAATATAGGCACCTACAAAAATGTCTATCACTGGCAGGGCGAATGCATAGATCATGTTTGTAATCAGAAGCACACGCATGGTGCGCGGCATTTCCAGGAAATACGCGTACTCTTGATTTGGCTTTTTTAATAAAGCAGTAAGTGTCATTGCCTGGATGGGAGAAGCGTTTTAAGAATTTCTTTTATTGAGAACTCGGCACTGCAGATAACCTCATCGCTGGCACCGTAATAAATTTTAACGCAATCACCATCTACAAGATGGCCATTGGTAAATACTACATTTCCGAAAAAGCCCGTTCGTTCGTAGTCAGCGAAAGGTTCCATGATCGGCTTTTCACTTCTCGCAAGAACGTTGGATGGATCATTACTATCCAGAAGCAACGCACCAAGGCAATAACGATGATCTGCATTGGCTCCGTGATATATTTCCAGCCATCCCTCTGATGTCTTGATGGGAGAAGCACCCGCACCCACACGGGCGCTATCCCACATTCCTGCCCGTGTTGTTGCAATACATTGATGATTGCCCCAATGAAGAAGATCAGGAGATTCAGCGATCCAGATATAATTTCCACCGAGTTGAGGACTGCTGGGACGATGTAATGCATAATACTTGCCATTCACCTTCTCTTCGAAAATTGTACAATCTTTATTATGCGGGGGAAGTATCATCCCCTTACGGTCAAAATTTTTCCAATCTCTTGTTTGAATTAGTCCAACACCTACACCGAGGTGAGAGACCATTGTATAGGTGAGATTATATGTCCAGTCAATCTCCGTTATACGACAGTCTTCAATTCCATACGCTTCAAGCTTGTTGGCGCCGAAGATCGGATGATATCCGCCCGGCTCATGGAATTTGACACCATCTTCGCTGCACACAAGTCGTAAGTGAGAAAGAGTAGTGAGGTAATCCTGACCTTTATACCGTATTATTCTTGGATCAGAAAAATCCAGGTGTTTATCATTCTTATCAAATCGTAAAATTTCAATCTCTCCCGTGTCATTATATATAGGGAATGTCACCTGACCCTCTGCTTGAATCGGGCGCTCGGCAACTCTTACTAAAAGCCATATCTTATTATCGAACCTGAATACTCCCGGATTCAATAAGCATTCGACTACCATTCCCTCACTGCTGGGAGACATGTTCGATGGCCTGAGCAGTGGATTCTGCTCAGATCTTTTAGCCAGATCAGGAAACGAAGGTGCCGTCATATATACTTCCGCAATCGAAATATCAATCGATTACGGGCGCAATATTGTCTGAAATTTATCGCCACCTGTCCCACAAGGTTTTTATTAAGTTCACCCTGTTATTTATTTTCAAGGAATAGAGAATACAGAGGACATAATATGACCAGTGGGACAAATTTCCCTTTTTGATAGGCCCAGAAATTATAGGTTTGTAATAATCGATGTTCTGTGATGTTATGACGTGGTGTATACTGCTGTTTTCGTTGTTTTCTAATTTAGTTGAGGAGGATACAGCCTCCGCCTGGCCGTACCAGCATGTTGATAAGGCATCCAAGCTTTCCAACAGTGCCATCACTTCCGTATATATGGACAAGTATGATCATGTATGGTTGGGTACGTGGGATGGACTTGACCTTTATGATGGCAGCTTTATTAAAGTATATAAGCCGGATCCGTTTCTAAAAGGTACTATCAGCAATAATATAATCCGGAATTTTTTAGAAGACAGCCATGGTAATCTGTGGGTGATCACCCATCAGGGAATTAACAAGTACAACCGAAGCACCGATACATTCAAATCATACCTTGATAGTGTCAATGACATACCATTTCTGGAGTATAATATTCGTGCATGCGTAGGACCTGATTCGGTGATCTGGGTAAGTCTGATCGGAAAAGGAATCAAACGGTACTCAGCCAAAAGCGATAATTTTTTACCTGTTGAACTGGATGGTATAAACGATGCATGGTTATCTACTGTAGTGGATATTGGAAGTCATCAGGGCCTGCTGTATTTGCTGGGGAGCGATGGCAAAATTTCATGTACGGTAAATAATCGCCAGGTCTATAGTAAAAAAATATTCGAACCATCAGAAGTTGCTTTCCATCGATTTCTGAGAATAGGAGAATCTTATTTTCTGGTGATCGCGCAAAGCAATGGCCGTCTGATGTTCTATAATCTTACCCAAATCGAACAAAATCCGGAAGTCATTGCGTTAGGCAAAGTCAACGTCTCATCCTTAACGGAGAATGTGGATCATACTGCCGTATGGATCGGAACAGAAGAAGGCGATATTTTTAAAGTCAGTCTTTCATCAGGTGGTTTGGAATTGAAGTCCATGAATTTATATTTTCCGAAGCTTGCCAAATCCAAGATCAAGGTCCTGACAATCACTGAAACAGGGCAGGATTTAGTTTGGATCGGAACAGATGGAGATGGAGTCTACAAATTCCTCACCCGTCCAAAAGTATTTTACTCCATACACGCCGGATCTGCTGAAAGTGGCGAACTATCTCATGATATTATCCGGTCCGTGTATGAAAATCAATCAACCGGCGTGCTGTATGTGGGCACACGTGGCGGAGGATTGAACATTATAAAACCGGATAAGCCAACAGCAGTTTTAAATACATCTTCAGGCTTAAGCAATAACGCTGTTCTGGCATTGAACAAAGACAAGTATGGAAATATCTGGATCGGTGTTGATGGTGAAGGCATTGATATGCTGGAAGAAGGATCCGGCAAGATTCTTCACTTTCCCCGTGACTTTACAACGGATAATTCTATTAAGTTTAGCTCTGTATACTCCATTTGTATCGATGCATTCAATGATCTATGGCTCGGTACCAGCGGGTATGGTGTAATACATCTTAACGTTAATAAAATTTCTTCCGGCAAATACAGGCTGGACGAATATGATGAGATCCATCATCTCGGCAATAGTGGTCAAACATCTCTTCGCAGCAACGTTGTTTATTCAATCGTGGAAGAAAAGCCCAACACCCTTTGGTTTGGCACACGAGGTGGCGGAGTATATCGCTATAACTCTCTTACCAAAAAGATCGAGGAACACATTCAATCAAATGCCGCCGATAGAAACAGCCTTTGCAATGATGATGTGCTAAGCATGCGGGTTGGGAAAAACGAGGAATTATGGGTGGGTACCAGTGGTGGATTAAATCTGATCGACCTGCATACACGACCTTATCGCGTTACCAGGTATACAGAATACGAGGGACTTCCCAACAATACAATCCATGGAATACTCGAAGACGTGAAAGGAAATTTATGGCTTTCGACCAATCATGGTCTTGTTATTTATGATCGTGTCACGAATATTTTTAAAACATACGATACAAATGATGGCCTGCAGAATAATGAGTTCACAGATGGTGCCGTGTATCAATCTTTAAATTCAAAACGATTATTCTTTGGAGGAATAGATGGCCTCGACATTGTTTATCCTGAGCAATTATCAGATCTGAATTATTTTCCACGGCTCACAGTAACAGATTTTCAAATTCGAAATAAAAGCGTTATTCCAGGCGATGACTCAAAAATCCTTAAAGAGAACATCGATTTCACGCGTGAAATAACGCTCACCTACGATCAAAACTTTATTAGCTTTTATTTTACAACATTGAATTATTGGAATAAACACAAGAGTGAATATTTCTATAAGCTGGAAAATTTTGATAAGGAATGGAATCATATCGATCAGCAACAATCAATAACATTCACAAATATTTTACCTGGCAACTATACATTATTGATAAATTATGCAAATGACAATGGCGAATGGAGTGCATCTCCAAGAGTAATAAAAATTACTGTCACTCCTCCTTTCTGGAAGACCTCATGGGCATATGCGTTTTATATGATGTTGGCCATCGGATTGCAGGTAGGAATTATTTTATATATCCGCTGGAGACTACGTGTAAAGAAATTGATGGCAATGGATAAATTCCGGGCCGGTCAATTGAAAGAGCTTAACGATTATAAACTTCAGTTCTTCACGAACATTGCTCACGAATTCAGAACTCCTTTAACGCTAATATTAGGTCCTGTTACTTCATTACTTCAAAAAAGCAGTACCGTAAGTGATACAAAGCAACTAAAAACCATCTACAGCAATTCTTTGCGACTTCAGAAACTTATTGAAGAGCTTATTCAATTCAGGAAAATTGAAAGTGGTAAGGATAGTTTGCGGATCTCACAGGTCGAACTGGTTTCATTCACTCAGAAAATAGTTGAATCATTCTATCACCACGCTGCAGAAAGAGAGATTACGCTTGAGTTTCATCCTGAACCTGAATTGTTATTGGCCTATGTGGATTTTAGAAAAGTAGAGAAAATATTGATCAACCTTATATCCAACGCTATTAAATACAGCATAAAAGGCGGGAGCGTACGTGTATCACTGCGTGAACAGGATGGCAATGTAATCTTTGCTGTTCGGGATGAAGGTGTTGGTATTCCTGAAGAAAATAAAGAGAAAATATTTGAAAGCTTTTATCAGAATCCATCACAGCTTAATGAGACAAATGCACTGGCAAAAAGTACTGGTATCGGCCTCTCACTGACAAAGAGCTTGGTGATGATTCATCACGGAAATATAAATGTGATCAGCAAGCCTGAAAAGGGAAGCACATTCACTGTTACCATTCCTATCAAAAAGCAAAACTACCCGGACTCCACCGAAGAGGTCCCGGTAATTCTTCTTGCTACGAACTTAGGTGAAAAGATTTCTCTTGAATTTGAAGCAGATCATTTGCTGGTGGACCAGCCTGAAAAGATTGCGAACACGATCATTGGCAAGAGTCCGTATTCAATTCTCGTAGTGGATGATAATGCCCAGATAACGTCATTGCTGAAGAACATCCTTTCGGATAAATATCTTATCCATAAAGCTGCTAATGGAAGAAAAGCACTGGCTGTTTTGGAAGAAGAACGTATTGACCTCGTGATATCAGATATTCTTATGCCAGATATGGACGGTCTTTCATTGTGCAAAAAAATAAAAGAGAACATCCAGACCAGTCACATACCAGTCATATTACTAACGGCGAAAGTTGAAATTGAGAATAGAATTGAAGGCTTGCAGGTGGGGGCCGATTCATACATTCCAAAGCCCTTTCATCCGCAACATCTTTTTATTCGCATTGAGAAACTTATTGAGAAAAGTGAGCTGATCAGAAAGAAATTTCAAAACGTTGCTGACCTCGAACTGAATTCCTCCCCTACCGGTATAAGTGAAACAGACGATACGTTCTTTTCAAAAATTACATTGTGTATTCTCAGGCATCTCAACGAACATGAGTTCAATGCTGATACCATCGCTGACGAAGTGGGAATGAGTAAAGCCTCCCTTTATAAAAAAGTAAAGACCATCACCGGTCTCACACCGCATGGACTGATCAAGCAATATCGTCTTCGCAAAGCCGCGGACTTATTAAAGAACAGCAATATGAGTGTTTCCGAAGTTATCGAAGAGACAGGCTTTAACAGCCGATCGTATTTCTATAAATCGTTCAACGAAATGTTTCACTGCCATCCAAAAGATTTTGGAAATCAGCCAGCAGAGTAAGAACATGATCAACTCATTATCTGATCTTTCCGAACTCCAGAATCATAAACGTTCCTGGAATAACAGGAGGTCTTGGATTGGGCATTTCTTTTGTTGCGGCCGGAACAGGACCGTATTGCGCCGATGAAACAAAAACATGCTTTGTCTTTGAATCGAATGCAATAGTCCTTGCCCCTACTTCCGTTTTTATTGTTTCTAAAACCTTGAACTCATTTGCTGAATTTTCTTTAATAACAGAAATAGAACCTTCACCATTGGATGTATAGGCAAGTTTTGTTGATGGATCAAATACAATCCCATCCACCCGCTTCCCGATAGGTAATTGCGCAATTACTTTTCCATTATCAGAATCAAGAACAATCATCGTTTCACTATGACAGACGGTGAACAGTCGGTGCGTTTCACGATCCATTGCAATTCCGGTTGGCTCTTCGCCTGGAATTTTCCATCGGTTCGTAACAACGAGTGTCTTTGCATCAAAGGACACCACTTCATTCACATCTTCAAGATTCACAAAAATGGTACCTTTCTCATCTGAAACCCCCGCCTCAACACCCTCTCCTCCAAGTACAACCGTTCCTGTTACTTCTCCTGTTGAAATATCAATGACGGTTGCATCACCGCCACTGTGATTGAAAACAAATACCCGGTCCGAAAAGCTATCGTACAGCAATGCATCAGGATTCTTTCCTGTCGTAATTTCTGTTATTGGTTTTAAGGTTTTGAGATCAAAAATCGTTGCCGTGTTCGTGCGTCCATTCGTTGTAATTCCCCGACCTTTTTTTGGAACAACTGCGATGCCGTGAACACCCTTAAGTCCTGTGATCGCACCGGTTTTTTCATGGGTGTCTGCATTCAGAACTTCGACCTGCGTTGAATGAGAAACATAGAGTCGCCTGTTTTCACTATCCACCATAAGGTAATCCCATCCACCCTCACCACCAATAACCGTTTTCCTGATTAACGTATGATCAGGCGCCTGGGCTATTGCACTCGTGGAAAATAGCAAGCCGGCACATAGCAATGCAAAAATGATCTTTCTCATATTAAAGTTTTTTTGAGTTGACGTTTATGTTCGAAATATACTGTTCGATTCTGTAGAAATACTAAATAAAATAATCCTGGATATTAGGCTGAACGCTTCCAGTACAACACTCTCATAAAGCTTGGAAGAACGAGCAGCAATAACGGTAGTCCTGCAATAAATCCCCCAATTACTGCTACTGCCAGTGGTTGTTGCATCTGTGCGCCCAATCCGATACCCAGCGCCAATGGCATCAATGCCAGGATGGCACCAATTGCCGTCATCAGCTTAGGACGAATTCGTAATGCTATTGCATAATTGATAGATTGATCGACATCATTTGTTTCCTTGAGATTTTGACGAAACTGGTTGACAGTAAAGATTGCATTCTCAGCCACAATACCAACAATCATAATAATTCCTGTATAGCTGCTCACGTTCAACGGTATGCGAACAATGTACAACGCCAGTAAACATCCGCTGATCGCCATCACCGATATAAATAATATCAGAATTGAGATCCGCCATTCCTTAAACAAAAACATCAGCACGCCAAAGACGAACAGTGTTGCCATTGCTAAGATCATCAGCAATTCTTTAAACGATTGCTGTTGTTCAGCATACGCTCCACCATAGACAATTGTATAACCCTGAGGCAATGGCAGGTTCTCCGCAAATTTTTTGTTGATTGATTTAATAGCCGTACCGAGGTCGATATTCTCTAAACGGGTTGTTATAATAACATTTGATTTCAACTCTTCCCTTCTGAATTCGATCTCTCCTGGAATTATTTTAACATTACAAAAGAATGACAATGGTCGTGTAGTTCCGTCGGGAAGAAAAATAAATTGGCGTTTTAATAATTCAAGATCGTTGTCCTTGTAATTGGTGAACTTCAACAGTGCTCGGCGCATTTGTTCACCATCCTGAATCTGACCAATCTGCAATCCTCCGGTCATTGCCGCCTGGAAAGGTGACGGCGTTGCCACATTGGCATTTAATCCCAACGGTATTCCCGCAGTATAGGCCGCTAACTGCATTTGAAAATCAGACAGTGTGATTTTATACAGGCTAAGCTTCTCCTGATCAGGAATAAAAATTATAGATGGCCCCGCTGTAACGAGCCCATTATTAATGTCAGCAATGCCGGGAATTTGCTGAAGAAGTGTGTCCGCTTTCCTTGAGAGACGTTTTAACACTTCATAGTCATCGCCAAATATCTTTATCTGAATAGGTTGGGGCGTGCTCATCAAGTCACCAAGCAAATCAGAAATCCGTTGTCCAAACGAGACTTCTTCCATTGCAACGACCTTACCAAGAATTTCTGTTCGCAGTTCGTTTATAACTTCGTCGGTAGTTTTTGTCCTGTCCTTTCGAAGCTGTATCGAGTAATCTCCAATATTGGCCGGATCACTCTTGAATGCCATGTGAATGCCCGTCCGCCGTGAGTAGGATTCTATCTCATGATGTGTAATTAATATCCTTTCAATCTCTTTGCAAATAGCGTCCGTTTCTTCGAGTGAAGTTCCGGCAGGCGATATATAATCCAATACAATCGTTCCTTCGTCAAGCTCAGGAAGGAAACCCGTTTCGATTTGCGTAGATGCATACCATGCTCCTCCGGCCAATCCGAAGATTAAGAGAAACGCAATAAGCGGCTTGTTAAAAAACCAGGTAAGCCACGATAACCTGTTAATTGAATCGGCAGCATTGTGTGAGTGCGGTTTTGCGCTTGACCTGTAACCAATGATCAAATGAAATACCGGTAGCAACAACCATGTAACAAGAAACGATGTGATCATGGTGATCTGCATCGTATCGGAAAGCTCGCGAAAGAAACTTCCGGCGAGGCCGCTCATCAGTCTGAATGGAAAGTGAATGACAATCGTGGCAAGTGACGACGCAACCATTGCAGGAAAAAGTGAATGGATTGATTCCCGTACAATGGTAAATCGACTTTTTTCGGGATGATCTTCGTGACCTCTGTAAATTTGCTCGATAATTACGATCGCATCATCGATAATCAATCCAATGGATGCTGCAATCGCACCAAGCGACATAATATTAATTGAAATCCCAACCAGGTAAAGACATAACAACGTAAAGGCAAGTGTTACCGGTATTGTCAACATGACTACAAGACTCGATCTCCAGGACCTTAAAAATAAGATCATTACGATGAGCGCCAGGAATAAACCTTCATAAATTGTTTTAACAACGCTATCAATGCTATCCGCCACAAACGCACTCTGATCATAATACGGTTTTAATGAATAACCTTTTGGCAAGATCTTTCTTGCTTCATTTGCTTTGATCTCCACATCTTTTGCAAAATCGATCAGATTGAATCCAGGCTGCTTGACCAAGTCGATTAAGACAGCATTGCTTCCATTGGCATTGATGATCACAAACTCCTGCTGCTCCTGAACTTCAATGGTCGCAACATCTCTTAAACGAATAATTCTGGCACCGTCATTTTTTAGAATAATATTCTGAAGGCTCTCAAAATCCATTACGCGTGTGTCCGTCAGGGACAGATACATTCGACGGAAGTCATTGAGGTAGCCATTTGATAAGACGAAATTATTGGTATTAAACGCAGTAATAAAAGAATTAGGTGTAAGTCCAAGCGCCGAAAGTTTAATAGGGTCTGGTATGATCACAAAATCCTTGGCCCTCCCTCCCCTGACTACGACGTTAGAAATTCCACCTACCTGAGAAAAGATCGGACGTAATAATAGATTGGCCTGATCGCGCAATGCTACCTGGCTGTGTTCGGGACTTTCGAGCGTAAAGCCGTAAACGGGAAACAATGATTGATTCATTGCTTCAATGGAAAGATTCACTCCTGGCGGCAGAAAGTTCTTTACTTCATTAATGCGACTTTCGATCTGAAGTTTCTTTGCATAGGTATCCTCACCCCAGAGGAAAAAAATATCGATCGTGCAAACCCCACGGCTAGTACTACTCTTAACGCTGGTAACACCCTGAACTCTTTTTACCGCACTTTCAATGGGCTTGGTCACCGTGATCATCATGCGATCAATTGGAATCTGGCCGGCATCTGCGATAATGGTTATTCTCGGGAAAAGAACTTCCGGAAATAAATTCGTTTGCATGCGTGTGTAGGCATATACTCCTGCGACAAGCAATAACACTCCGATAAATAGGATCGGCTTGGTAAATAACTGGTAATAATTTTTCTGTTCGATCATGTTGCTTTCTCCGTTACCTGTTCTCAACTACAACACGTGCCGTGTCCGGCAATCCATAATTTCCACTAAACAGAAACCGATCACTACTGCTGAAGATGGGCGATTTGATTTCGACAGAGTCGCGGTTACTCACACCCGGTACGATGGGAATTTTAATCGCCGTGCTATCATCTATCATTTTCATTATCCAGAATTCATGCATCATTTCATCACTGAGAACACATTCTTTTGGAAGCACTTGTTGTCGTGATTCAGCATTTTTATTAATCACAACCTTCACGATCAGATTTTCAGGAAGCACCAGCGCCTCCTTTGCTTTGGCTAAAATGGTTTGCGTTTGAGCAAGTGCATTCATTGTGGTAAGTGGTGTTGTAAATAGTATGGCATGACGCGAGTTGTCAGGTAACACCAGAAACCCCTTGCTGTTTATTTTGGTATACGTAATAAACTCATAGGGAACATTCACCGAAAATGCCAATGCCCCGCTTTCTGCAATCGTGCAAAGCTGGGACCCCTCTAACACATAGTCGCCGATCTGCTGTTTATCCAATGTGCTAATGATGCCGGAGGCAGATGCCTTGATGGCGATCTTGCCAAAGGAAACAAGTGATGTATCGGTCGCAACGGATTGAGTTCCCAGTGCCCGGCGCTCTTTACTTTCCAACAGGAACAATAGCTGACCTGCCTTTACAGGATCACCCAACTTGATAAATACCTGTGTGATAAACGCTGGAATTGGCGCAGTAACAATATTTCTTTTGAGGTAAAGCGTGGTTGCAAACAACGTAAGTTCATCGCTCACCACCCCATGACCCATCGCCGTCACCTTCACAGGTACCCGCGCTTTGATATTTTCTTCAACAGGGGCCGTTTTCACACAGGAGAAAATGCTGAATGATGCGAGTATAATAATTATATGATTCTTTCTCATGTTACCAGTTCCAGTAGTTATAAAGATTTATTAAAGATTCCCGGTTTGTTTTAAGAATTACAATGTCACGCTGCAACAAGGCCAGATTCTTTAGCGTCGTGATATAATTAATTACTGAAATCTGACCGCGCATCAATTCCTGTTTATAAAATTCAAGAAGCTTTGCATATTCTTTAAGCTGGTCTTGCGCAAGTACATATCGCTCGTCAAGAGATTTGACTTCCGCTAATATCCTACCCTTTCGGACTGCATTTTGGTTATAGAAAAAATCTTTATATGATTTTGTCGTGCGGGTGAGCACATCGGTACGCTGTCGCGAGATTTCACGCTGTCTTCCATCCGTTAGATTGATCGTCAAATTTAATCCTGCACTCACACCAAGACGATTAGGAATGGTAGGTGCATACACTGCATTTAGCCCACCGTTTGCAAAAAGACTGACCTGCGGCTTGTACTTCAGTTCGAAGATTTTTTGTGCGGCAAGAAGATTTAAACTATCCAGGCGATATCGCTCTGTAAAACCGGATGTCTTCACCATTTCATGCGGCTGAAGGTTGATATCACTCAACACCTGAAACGTAGTGTCAGTAATACCACACAATACACGAAGATCCATGAGATCACGACGATACGTTGCGCGAAAGGTATTGTATGCAACCTGTTGGGTCTTTTGCTCGATGGTTAAAAGTGAAAGATCTGATTGTTTCGCAATACCGCCTTCAACAAGCTTGGAAACAATAGAGGTTTGTTCGGTTATGACCTTGATAAGACCTGCGAGGTAGTCTGCCTGCCGGTAATCCTGAAGACAAAGAATATATTGATCGGTAATAAAACGTTCCAAATCGTGAATGGAAAGTTGGATGGTATTTTGATTAATCTGTGATCCTATTATTACCTGCTGTGCAGATGTCTGGTAGCGGACTCCATTAAAGAGCGGCTGATTAAAATTTAATAATCCCTGATAAACTCCTCCATTACTGACAGCAATATCATAGCCTGAATAACTATTGGGACCTTCGGGATTAAACTCCACTTTCGATTGACTATTATCATGATTGATAACAGGTGCCATGGTATAGGTACCGGTTACAAAAACTTGCGACTTTGTGTACAAAGCCCTCAGACGGTCAGCCTCCAAGCGGGCAGCTTCGCTTTGATTTTTATTATCCTGTATCAAAGGACTATTTTTGATTGCTGATTGGATATAAAAATCGAGATCCTGTCCAACGGATGCTATTGAAGATAGCAGGACAACTATCACTGTCAGTATGCTTTTATAAGGTATCATAAAAAGTGTTGGCAATTCGCTTATTGTATTTCAAAACAAGGACAGCATTCTGAATTAAAACTGTATTGAAACAAAAAAATATAATAAAATCACCGCAAACGGGTGCAATGGCATATAAATAATTAATTATCCTTCCGGAGACCGCGATACAACACCCGCCAAATTTGACAAGCCCCAATTTCGTAGAGATCTTAATCCACAGAAGGCCGGATATTTAGAATTACTACAGAATTCACTTTTAATTTTCAGTTTTAAAAAGCAAACGATGAAACTCCTGATTGTCGAAGATGAAGCAGACCTTGTCTCCAGTCTACTGGCATTCGCATCAAAAGAAAAATATGATGCAGAAGTTTCAACTACCTACCAGGACGCCATTGAGCGCGTTTCGCTTTATGACTACGACTGTATACTGCTGGATATTAATTTGCCCGATGGCAATGGGCTGGCCATATTGGAACACTTAAAATCCGTTAATAAAACTAACGGTGTAATTATTACCTCTGCCCGCAATTCACTGGATGACAAAATAAAAGGTCTCAACCTTGGAGCGGACGATTACCTCACTAAACCTTTCCATCTGTCAGAATTAAACGCACGAATTCAGGCAGTGATAAGACGAAAGAAGTTTGACGCACCGCATACTGTGTCCTTTTCAAATATCGTGATTGACATTAATAATCGATCGGTCTTCGTGGATAACAATCCCCTTAGCCTGACAAAAAAAGAATTTGATATTTTACAGCACCTATTGGCCAACAGGAATAGAATTATTCCCAAAGATTCCCTGGCGGAATATGTGTGGGGAGACCACATGGATCACTCCGATACGTATGATTTCCTTTTCGCCCACTTGAAGAACCTGAAGAGAAAGCTGAAGCAACAAAACGCGCAGGTGGAAGTCAGGAACGTGTATGGTGTTGGATACCAACTTATTCAACTATGAAACCTATCAAACTGCTCACGTTAACTTCCTGGAATTACGTGATCATTTTTACCGTTCTGACATTACTGTTCTTTGGTATCTTCTTCATCATCATTCAAAAAGAGGTGTTGAATAGTACTGATGAAGTTCTCTATAACCGGGAAGTAAGGATCCTCGAAGAGATCAAGAAAAATGGCCAGATTCCGGCAGGTGATTTTCGATTCACCGATTTTCGGATCATGCCGGTGAATGAAATAATGAAGATCAAGCCATACTATTCTGATACATCAATCTATGAATCAGTAGACCGGGAATGGGACCAGTTTCGCAAACTCTCTGAGACAGTAAAAATTGGGAGCCATACCTATCTGCTTGAAATTGTCGCGGCAAGAATGGAGACACGTGAAATTGTTTCCAGCATTATCAAATCGCTATCACTTGTTTTTGCGCTTATGGTGAGTGCTTTTTTCTTCACATCACGATACTTTTTTCAAAAACTATGGAAGCCATTTTACACAACATTGAATACGTTAAACAAATTTGAAATTGACCAGCCGGAAGACATTGATTTAAAACCGGTGCGTATTGAAGAATTTACGTCACTCAATAATTCAATCACTGAACTGATCCATCGAACACGGAAAACCTTCTATAACCAGAAGCAGTTTATCGAGAATGCCTCTCATGAAATGCAAACTCCACTGGCTATTACACAATCGAAGCTTGAACAATTAATCGATGATCCCAGCCTGACAGAACATCAATCTGAGATCATTCAAACATTGATTCATTCAACGCAACGAATGAAGCGGCTTAACAAAACGTTATTACTGCTGTCAAAGATCGACAACGATCAATTCCTTGAAAAAGAAGTTGTTATTATTTCGAATCTTGTCGGGGAAATAATTACCGTCTTTGAGGATCAGCGGGACGCCCTCAACATTAAACTTACAGCGAATATTGACCAACATTTTTCTATTGTTGGAAATAGGACCCTCATTGACCTTCTCATAACAAACCTCGTGAAAAACGCTCTCGTTCATAATGTGAATAATGGTAGTCTTAGCATTGAGTGTACCGACAAACAACTTAAGGTTTCTAATACTTCCTGCCTTGATGCAATACCAAATGAAAAATTATTCGCGCGGTTCTTTAAAAACTCCAACAGGAAAGATAGCTGGGGTTTAGGCCTGGCGATCGTCTATAGAATTTGCCTGGTCAATGGGTGGAAAATTCAATACGGGAAGGTCAGTAACATTCACACATTCACAGTTACATTCAATTTACACGCTTAAAGCAATCGAGCTGAATGTGGGTGTCGTAATGGACAGGTAGGGATTTAATTCCTTATCTATCCTCTCACACCACCATACGTACTGGTCTGGGATACGGCGGTTTGTTAGAATAATGATAGACGCACGTTTGCCAAGCATCATGCAACGAACCTCAACGTTAATCGGAATAGTCGCCCAGCAATTAGTGGACTTAAAGGCTTTATTTCAAAACGTATGACTGTAATTGATAGTGCCTGTCATTTCCGTAAAGGCCGGTTGGTTTGCAATCTCTTCCAATTTTTTAAGAGTATTCAATCCAAACGAAAAAGTTTGGTGGCCACCAGCGCCATTTTTCGGTTTAGGCGCGTAGTTGATATTCAGGCGATTGTTAATAATGGGCGATGTTTGGGTTGCTCCGCTTGTGGCTGTCTTGTTGTAGGTGGTGGACATGGAAAACCTTAGCGTTTTTTCTAAAAAGGATTTTGTTAAGCTTACAGTAGGCCCCCAAAAGGTAGTTTGCAAGCCAGGTGATTGAGTGCGGTACATATTTGCTGAAATCGCCACTGTAAAATTAGAAGGAGCGATTGCGTAACTATACGATGCATTGGTACTTATGAAATCTGATTTTTGTCCTCCTCCAGCATACGATGCCTGATCGCTGGAATTTTGAAAACTGGCGTTGAGCATAATGCTCTGCGGGTTTTCTTTACCGCCCAAATTCCTGATCACGTTGGCATTAAGTGTCTGGCTTACTTGATAAAAATTAAGCGTATCGAGTTTGTTTTGGAAAAAAGGGTCGTTGTACTTGCGCATGTTTGTAAAAGATGAAAAGTTGGAATAGTTGCTTGCAAAATTCCATTTCTCGTTGGGGGTATAATTGGCATTCAAAGCACCTACGTTACGGCTGGTAGTGGATGCACGGGTTTTATCAAGATTATTATTTTGTAAACCAACATTAGCCGCCATCGTGAGCTTGCCGTTCAATAATCTTATTGTTGGTGCAATCGTAACGTTTTGCATGTCATTATTAAAAAAATAAGCTCCCAGGGTCTGGTATTCCGGTGCCACGCGCTCGTACTTTAGCTGGATGGTGTACCAATTGGCCTGGTACCCGATGCTTGCATTCACAGCATCATAGTATCGACTGGTGGCATTTTGTGGTAGCAGCCCTTGAATGAAATTAGAACTTTGCCTTAACACCGTTGAGTCTTGATCACTCTTTGCTTTTGAATCCTTGTTAAGCGCTGATACCGCATACTCACCATCTACAAAAAAATGTTTGAGAAAACGCTTACGTCCTGATACACTTACCGCTACATTTTGCATGGGCGTAAGCGATGTATTGGGCAGCACAAACGGAATAGAGGTTACATCATCCGCTGCCGCAAAGATGCTGGCATAAATTGCATTGCCACTATCTTCATAGCCCACTTTCAAACCGTAGCCCATCCTTTGGAAAGAGGCACGATCATTTTGTGTTGAATCGCTTGTATTGAAAGGCACGGCTTTGCGCAACCTTCCATACATGGCCGCCACGCGCCATTTACCTGGGGTAAGCTCTACCCCTCCACCAAAAAAAACATGGCCCGCCAATGTATAACGCGAGAAGGTCATCGCATTGTAACCGATATAGGTTTTCACCCACTTGTATTGAGGGGCAAAACTGAATTGGTTGAATGGCTGACTGTAGCTGCTATTGGCATTGCTATAGCTGAATGAAAAAGGCGCATTATAACCGAAGAGATTAACATTGAGATTGCCGGTAACAAACCAGTTAAAGGGATCTCTTCGCTGCGGTATGCCAAAAGCCTGGTAGCCGATGGCACTGAGGTTGACTGAGCCACTTAGTTTTAAACCCTTGTCTACACCCAACTGCGCTAAGTCTTGAGAATGGCCAAGTGGAGCTATGAGAAATGCGCTTACCCCCAAAACCAATTTGAAGTAAGACATCAAAAAAAACTCTTCTCTCTTCATTTTCAACACCTGTCTGTGTTATTCTTATAGAGTAAAATTTTTACTGCACTACTTTTCCATCCGGAGAAATCCGGAGAACTTTCAGTCGCTTTGTAAGTTCGTTGGCACCATTACCTCTGGAGCTTGTTCCAATCAATACATAATTTCCATTAGTCTCTGATATCACATCGTTAAGATCACCACTAGAATCATCAAACCCGAGCGAAAGAAGATTGCCTTGATTATCTAATCGCGCCACCTGAAATGTCTTGCCAAACAAGATATAACCGAATGAAGTTTTATAAATATCCTGCGCAACTTGCGCATTGACAGTAATGGATTTTTCGATGGTAAAGTTTTGATCTAACCAGTACACGTTTGTTTTGTTATCATTCAAAACGACGATCACGAATTTGTTATCCGAAAATAAAATTTTCGATCTGAGTAAGTTATTTTCTTTGATGACCAATGTCAAATCCTTTTGACTTACTATTTTTCCGTTGACATCCAGTATATCGATATAAGCGCTGCCCAATTTCGAATCAACCGAAAGAACCACGTATTGATTGTTGCCTCTGGCGATGTCACGAATGGTCGTGTTATCAGTATGTTGGATCTTGGTGGACCACGAAACCCCTTGCCCCTGTGGATTGTAGACATAACTCTGATTCTTATTACCAGCGTCGATGAAAGACTCACCAAGGATCGAGCCGCTCAGGAAGTCTTTTATAAGTACGAAAGGATATGTATTTTTCTGATACGCCGCACTAGGAAATTGCTTCTTGACCCAAATGGCTCCCCCATCTGGATTAAGCAGGTATGTATCTATATTTCTAACGTTGGCATCACGACCGCAAAGCAATACTCCATCAGCAGTCACCAAAGACTTCATATCATAATAATAACTGCTTGTACCCAACTCCTGGGCGGCCGCGGAACTTATCTTCTGAAGAGTATTGCTCAATATCCATTTGTATTGAATAGAAGTATTACCCGGCTGATAGTAAGTCCCAAAAACAGTGAAGTTGCCATTGGGTTGCTTAAAACCCTCCAGCTCTTGCATAGATGTGTTAGTTCCTTCTGAGATCAGACTACCACTTGCTTTGACGATAATTTTAATTGATTTGTTGGCACGGCCTTTATCATTCTTTATAGCAAGTGAGAGAGAATACTCTCCTGCATCTGCAGGAAGGGCAAAACTGACTGTTTGTCCCGTTAATAAACCATAGGTGACACCTCCGGAATCAGAAAGGCTCCAGGAATATTCCGTCACATTCTGATTGCAACTTTGCACGGTGATGGTCTCACCCGCAAAACCCTCCGTCGGCGGCGACATAATACATGCAGCCTCTATTGCCTCATCTTTACTGCATCCGTATAAAAGAACTAAGGCGAGAATGGCTGGAAGTAAATAGTTGGTTGAATTACATTTCATAAAATACATGATTAAAATTTATTATTTCAAAGTGGTGATAACGTTGCCCATATACTGACCAGCAATAGCTTTGCCCCCGGCTGTACCTGTTATTTTTATAGTATAGGTATCGCCCAATTTTATAACGGTCATACTAAGGGCGGTAAATGTTAGCTGATCTCCTACCTGCGTAGCTGAATCATAGTTGAGATAAATCGTTGCATTTGATATCTGCAGCGGCTCTGGGTTATTACTTGTTCCGGTAAATGTGTAAGTGCCTTCATCCAACTTCTGCGAAAATCCGCTTATGAACAAGTCAATGGCGTCTCCTTTACCAACAGCTTTGTACCCCGAAAGAGTGAACCCTTCCGACAGCAATAGAAACTCATTGCGATAATAAGTTTTGCCTGTGCCGGAAGTGCCAGCGTTAGCCACATAGGTAAGTGCTGCGGTTTTCAGATTTTTACTCGCACCATCTACCGTAAAGAAACTGGTTGGTGCAGCCACTTCTTCTTTTTTACAGGCCAAGGCAAGGATCAATACAGCCAAGGCCAAAGTACTTTTTATGATTTTTGATTGGATTATTTTCATGGAAATTGATTTTATTTAGCACTCTCCTGTCTCTGGATTAAAATCGTCTAAATGATGCCACACATATCCATCGGGTGCTTTCTGGGGACTGCTTGACAAAA
>Ga0123338_10001018_pt1 | contig 27619 bp, 29 predicted proteins | sample grotaG_FD_89793 | JGI IMG/M metagenome (GOLD analysis project Ga0123338, IMG submission 89793) | Glacier valley bacterial and archeal communities from Borup Fiord, Nunavut, Canada, to study Microbial Dark Matter (Phase II) -... | ecosystem: Environmental > Aquatic > Freshwater > Ice > Glacier ...
CGAAGACGCAGCAGCGCGGCGTGATGAGCGTCGACGAGGTGAAGGCAGTGATGGCCGCCGCGGCGACGATCGATCCCGCCGCCGAGCTGGCGTTCCGCATCGCTGCCGTCGCCGGCACCCGTCGCGCGGAACTGGCCTCGCTGAAATGGACCGACGAGAAGGACGGTCAGCTGCTCATCGATTCGGCGATCGAGATCGTCAAACGCAACGTCGACACGCCCCAGGTCCGTGAGGCAGCGACGAAGACCGCCAACACCCGGTCGGTCACGCTCGACGACGACACCCTCGACCTGCTCGCCAAGCTGCGAGCCGAGCGCTCGCCGTACGGCCCGTGGATGTTCGGCCTCGGTCCCGAGATCGTGCGACCCGACCACATCGGTTGGTGGTGGCGCCGGGCGCGCCAGATCTCCGGCATCGACGAGAAATGGAGGCTGCACGATCTCCGGCATTGGTCGGCCACCGTCGCCATCGGCCAGGGCCACGACGTCCGTACCGTCGCCGGCCGCCTCGGCCACGCCAATCCGGCCATGACGTTGCGCGTCTACGCCCACGCCTTCGCCGCCGCCGACCAAGCCGTCGCACTCGGCCTCGGCAACATCCTCAGAGGCGACAGCAAATGAGCCGCCGCCGCTTCCGCCCGACCGACGCCTTCGTCGACGAATCGATCCGCGGTCGGCGCTACCTGATGGGTTGTGTGCTGCTTGAAGCGCATCACTTGGCTGAGGTGCGGTCGACGATGGCCGATCTCGCCGTGTTCGAACGAGTTCACTTCAACAACGAGGCACAACGTCAGAAGGCGCGCGTGCTCGAAGCGATCGCAACGATGCCGGTGTCCGCTCTGGTCGTCGTGTTTCATCGTCGGCAGGGTTTGACGGAGTTCGCCGCACGCGCAGCCTGCCTCGCTGCGATCGTGGACCGGCTGCAGGCCGGAAGCGTCGGACGCCTCGTGATCGAGAGCCGAGATGACGATCGAGAAGATGTCCGTCAACTCCTTCGAATCCGCCGCCCACACCCGCCGTTGGTCTTCGAGCATCGACAAGGAAGCGACGAGCCGATGCTTTGGGTCGCCGACGCAGTCACGTGGGCCGTCGGCGCCGGCGGGAGGTGGCGACAAGCGGTGGACGCCGTCGTCGAGAACACGATCGAACTTCGCCCATAACGCGCAGAACCCGGTTCCCCTACCGTCCGGTAGGCAACCGGGTCCACTTCCAGGGGCGCTTACCCGAGGCAGAACTATTATGCGTCAACGCACGCCGAACCGCAAGCGAAATGCGTGCAAGCGTGGCTCTCACGGCCGGGTAGTCGGTCGCAAGCTGATTGGGTCAAGCCACGCAATGACTGAACGTCGGCTCAGCCGTCGGACGACATCGCAAAGATCGCGCCCGTGGGCGCTCAAGGTACGAGGTGGCGGTTGCATTTCGTCGTCCCCTCGGCTTGGAGTGTTGATGGATCGACAGCGCCAGGGATCGTTCTTATTGTCTTGCCGTGGAGGCGGTCGAGCGCTTTGACCGTCAGCGAATATTCCCAGTGGACGCAGTAGAGAGTTGTCTGCAATCCGGTGTTCCGTTGTTCCGATGCGACCTCAGCGATCCAGAGTTCGACGGCACCGGATACAAAGGCGGAGTCCCCGACGTAGAGGGTTGCTCCGAGAAAGCCTCGAAATCCGCTCTCGTATTTCGCATCCGACCAAGGGGGGTATTCAGGGCTAACAAGTCGTGCAATATCCCATTGCTGGTCGGCGACAGCATTCACAAACGTCTGAGCGGCTTCGAGCGCCTCGTCAGTCACATCGAACGAAGCCGTCGAAGTTGCGACTTCAGGAATAGAAGGAGAGGTCGGCACCTCGCTCTGGGTTGTTGTCTCGGCAACCGTGGGAGAAGCCGGCTCGGGTGTGGTCGGGGTCGCGGCGGTGGTCGTGCTTGTAGTTGTGGTCGTCGGGCTCGCTCCGGTAGTGGCGGCTTCGGTCAGTAACGGCTGCGTCGTTGTCTCGAAAGGCAGCTGAGAACGGTCTTCGTAGCCAGGTCCGCACAGGCCCGTTCGCATGAAGACCCGCAGATCGGCGACGTAGAGCGTGGCGTCGGCCTTGGAGTGGTTCTTGGCGATCACCGATTCACGGATCTCATCAAGTCTCGCTTCCACGTAATGAGTACCGCACTGCGGCTCGAGGAGTTCGACGATGTCCTGGTAGTGGCCGGCCGCACTTTCCTGCATCTGCTTCGAGTACGTTCCCATGTCGGCGATCGCGACTGCCCAGGCATCTCGCCGTACGGATTCGCTCGGTGCGAGTGAGCGGGCTTGTGCCGTGGAACCGCTACACGCGCTGAGGAGCAACGCTGCGGCCGAAAGAACGCCGCCACTGCGCACGGACGATCGGCTCACTAGGACACGTCGCTTGTTGACGATCCAGAAGTCGGTGGCCAGTACTTTCTGCTCTGCAAGTACTGGGTCGATTCCGGCGTCTCGGTGAATTCGAGGAGGTTTCCAACCTTCTCGGCGAGGATCGCCCGGACCTCGAGCGGTGTGGCGAAAAAGAACTCCCGTCGCTCGTTCACTCGGTTCACACGTGCCTCGGCGAAGGCGTGATGCAACTGGTTCTCCAGGGTTACGGCGTCATCAGAGAAAAACAAAGCGTGGACGTCGAAGGGGAACGGAACAGACGCGTCGCCGAGTTCTCGAACGCGGTCCATCGGCTCCAGCCGCCTCGTCATTCCGATCTTGACCATGTTGTGTCCGAAGGCCCCCGCGTTGCTGATGACGTACACGTAACCGGCACGGATGTTTGCTGCGCGGATGTCGTTCTGAGCGATGGCGTCGTCGAGAGTGCCGAGTTTCTCGGCGAGTTCCGCCGCGCCGACTTCGTCACCACTGAGTTGCAGTGCTTTCAGGGCGTTGGCGTAGTGCGCGCGTTCTTTGTCAAGGCGCTCGCGTTCGGCAGCCAGTTCTTGCTCGGCCTTGCGCTCTTCTCGAAGCCGATCTCGTTCTTCCCGAGCGTTCTCGCGCTCCTCCTGAACTTTCATCTGGAAGTCGGCCGTCAGCTGTAACTCTTCGACGCGAAGCTCGTGGTAGTCAGGATTTACTCGCATCTCCATCATCGACCCGAGCTTGGCGATCGAGGTCACCGACGCCGTCAACCGTCGCTCCGCTGTGACGATGTTGCCGGCGCGCAATGATCGAACACAGCTGTCCGCTTCGGAGTTGTACGCCCGCAGCATGAGCTTCGAAAAGTCCGCCGTCATCTTCCGGCCTTTTGCGAGCGAGTTGTTGAAGGTGAACATGTCGGACGCGAGGATCGCCGTCCCGCTGAGTATGAAGCTCTTGATCCGTTCCTGCAGATCTCGCAGGCGTTCCCGATACTCCTCGGAGTTCTCGACCGGATGGTTGTACCGGTAGATCCCGACTTCCTGGAGCACCCGTTCGTCGTTCAGATCAACGATGTCGTCGGCATCGCCCCGGACTCGTTCGTGTTGGAGACGTTGGATCTCGGACCGTAGAGCCGCGATCTCGTTTCGAAGCGAGTCCACCGACATCTCCGCTGACTCCCGTGGCGAGGTGATGGTCGGCGGGGGAGGAGGCGGGAGGGGCGTAGCTAAAGGGGCGGTGGGAGGTCCCGCCGCAATGTTCGATGGCGGCGTCGGTGAAGGGAGCGGGACGGAGTACTCGGCTGCGGGCTGATGCGTGGCAAGAATGACAGCGGCCTCGGACGGCGCCCAGAAGTCCCAGCCTGGCGGAGCCGGCGGCCAACTCGGATCGGGCTTCCATCCGTCGGGTGGCGTCCAGCCCGGCGGTGGCTTGAGCCAGCCGGGCGGGGGGTTGAAGACCTTGCCCTCCACCTACTTGCCCCTCACACCTTTCGATGTGTCGATCGGGACGAGGTCGAACGGATTCTTGGACACGAGCGCATTCAGATGCTGGAGGGTCGCCGATGGCAGGACGTTCGAGAGATCGAAGCTCATGAAGGTCTCACGATCGACGGCAACCGCCAACAGCGGAGCCTGCTTCATCCGTCCAGTCGCCTTGTCGATTGCCTCCGTGCCGACCGTCAGTGTGATTGTCCGGATCTTGCCAGGGCGATCCGCTTCGAACACCTCTTGCAGGGTGCGGAGTGCAACCTGGCAGAGGGCGCTCGAGTACCGATCCTTCTGCTCTTTCACGGTCGATGACGTAGCACTGATCTCGTCCTTGGCTCGAACGTACTTGTACTCCTTGACATGCGGGATCGCTTCCGGCTGAGGAATCGAGACCGTAAGAGTGAGTTCGCGTAGAGCGGAACTGAATTCGAAATCATGCTCCACCTGGAAGCAATCGGGGTAGACCGAGTTGCCGAGCACGATCGAAACGTATTCCTGGATGGCCTCCTCGACGTCGTAAGCGAGATTTGCGATCAAGGTATCGAGTTGGGCATTGCTGGTCGCTGTCTCGGCGTCACGTTGCTGGCACTCGATGTCGTACTCATGACGTGCCTGCGCGAGTCGTTCGAGCCGCTGCTGTTCGTGTTGCTGGTACTCCTCGTCCTGTGCCGCTTGCCGCGCAGGCAGTTGGGCGATCTCTGCCTGCCATGCCTGATGTCGCTGGTCGAACTCTGCTCGCGCTTGTGCGACGGCCTCTGCATGTTTCTTCTTGGCGCCGAACATGCCGCCGATCCCACGTGGAGCACCTTCAGGCTCGACAAATGTAGGCTCCGCGGGCGCACCAACCGGCGCTCGCTTAGGCGTCGGCAATTCCAGGTCCGAGCGGGTGAAAGGTTGATGCTCGGCGGTCTTGCGGAGCAGTTGAAGGTCGACGTAGTCATCGACGTCCAAAGTCGCCTTGAGGATTCCGTCGATCTGTTCGTATTGACTCGTCAGTTCGGCGTTTCGCTGCTCGACATCGGCGAGCATCGCATCCTCGTGAAGTCGCTTGGCTTCTCGCTCCATCGCCTTCTGCTCAGCGACGGTCGCCTTCTCATACTGAAGTTTTGCGCGTTCGTATTGGCGCTGTGCGTCCTCCGCTCGTTTTGCGGCAGCGAGGTTCGCCTTGTACGCAGCGCTCGCCTGTTGCTGATGTTTCCGCTGAGCGACCTGACTCTGATGCTGCAACTCAGCCAGTAACCCGCGCTTCTTGCCCATCTCTTGCCCCCTGAATTCGGTCCCGTCTTGCAATCGCCAAACGGACGATTGATTGCCCAAGGGACACGGCTTGCAAATCCTATGTCATCGCTGAGCGGGTCAGTGTCGTCCACCCGACCGGCATATGCGTGCCGCTGAGTTGGGCCGTCCGTCCGTCGCTGTTGCGCACCGGCCGAAGACAGAAATTTGTTCGAGGCTGGTCATGCGAGCGGCTGAGCTCCACTCCGATTTGTGCGCAGCGCCGAAAAGCCTCGGGTCAACTGGTGTGAAATGCGTCATAGCGAGTTTTCCGTCATGAACCGTCATGAACCGTGGTGTACCGCCACGTATCATTCGGTGCGCGTGGCTCTGGTCGCCTTGATTTCTATGGGTTGTAGGCGGAACGACAGGGGTGTAATTAGTACAGGGTGATGCACTCGCTGTCGTTCGATGAGGCAGAAGACTGTCGTCTGCTGCTGACGGTCGAGCAGGCGGCGCGCATCTTGCAGATCGGCCGTTCCCGTGCGTACGCAATGGCCCACGAGTACCTCGAGTCCGGCGGCACGGCAGGAATGCCTGTCATTCGCTTCGGACCGGGATGCCTCCGTGTGCCGAGATGGGCGCTGATGGTGCTGGCCACGACGGGCCGGGTTGTGAGGCTCTGCGATGCGGAGGTCCAGACGTCTGGGGCTCCTCGTGTTCGTTAGCCCGACTCGTCGTTTGATCGTCATCGAGCCGGCCGTAAGCGGGCTCCGGCGTGAGCTCGGTCCGACCGCCTGGGTTGTGCTCGAAGAAATGCTGCTGTGCTCGACCGGCGATGCGGATTGGTGCACGGCGACGGTCACGATCCGCGGGCTCGGTGCGTCGTTGGGTTTGGCGAAGGACACCATTGCTCGGGCGCTCCGCCGGCTGCACGCCGCAGGGATCGTGACGGCGATGCCGGCGAGGACACCGGCAGGAACGTTCGCTGCAGGCGCCTACCGCATGACGATTCCGCAAGTCTTCGCCTTCGAGCAGACGCACACCACCGAACCAGTCGACGTCGAGACGCACACCTGCGTGACGCACACTCCTGTATCACGGCCTCGCGGTCGAGTCGCACAGCTCGATCCCGCGCAATGTCGTTCGCGGCCTGGGACTGAGACCCACCCGCCATGACACTGCGAATGAGCTACCCCTTGAGTGACAGACAGGTGCCCGTTTCCAGGTGTGTGCGGTCATGATCCGCGTGACGACGCTGTACGCCGGATCCGCCGGGGTAACCGCCACGTACTACACGAAGTACCTGACCCAGGCCGATGGCGAGGAGCCGGGTGTGTGGGTCGGCGCACAGGCGGAGCGTTTCGGGATCGCCGGTTCGGAGGTGTCGACGGAGGCGTTGGAGTTGTTGTTGTCGGGCCGTGACCCAACATCGGGGACAACACTCGGTCTCGCGTTGAAGGACCGCACCCTCGCCAACGCCCACATCGACACCACCACCACGGGTGATGTGACCGTGTCCCGCATCGATGGACACGGCACCGTCACCCTTCCCGCCGACTACGTCTAAGAGCATGTCCGACTCGCCTATGCGGCGACGGAACCAGGGAACCAGTCGGGCACCGAAACGGTGAGCATCACCCTCGCGACATCGGCGACAACCGGTCGAGGGTTCTACGCTGCGAGTTCTCGTGGCCGGGAGGAGAACCAGATCCTCGTCGTCACCAAGTCTCACGACATGCGTGAAGCACGTGACGTCCTCGAGACGATCCTCGTGAGCGACCGGGCCGATGTTCCCGCCACCACCGTTCGCCGACAGCTCGAACAACAAGACCGCCAACCGCACACGCCACCACCGGCGCCAGCACCCGTTCTGCAGGGGAGGTGTCAGATCCCGGAATGGTGGGCGCAGCTACGACGCAACGCTGTCGACGAGTACTGGCAACTCGAACTACAATTCCGTGACCACTAGCGACGTCAGACCGAACGCCAACAAGCGGTAGTGACGGCCGAGCAACGCCACGACAAAGCGGAAGAAGCGTGTCGGCCGTACGACGCGAAGCTCAGCGTGGCAAAGAATGCGGTGGCAAGCGCGGACGCAGCTGAACGGTCAGCGAAACAGCGGAGTCTGTCAATAGGTTGTTGCCGTTTTCTTGGGTGAATATTTGGGGTTTATCGGGCGTGTAGTTCGGTGGGGTTTATCCACACGCGGGCGGGTTGGCGTGGTGGCATCGAGCTCGGCATCGCCTCGGGCGGCCGATACCCAGCGCCCGGCGAAGCGCGGAAGACTGCGCGTCAGACGCCTGCATGGCAAAGCCCGATGGCTAGCACGAGCTCTCCACTCGCCGAGACACCGCACACCGCAGTGCGTTCGGCGCACCTGCCGTGCCCGTACTTCAAGTCGGAGGCCGAACGCGTCGGCTGGACGTAGAACTGCTTCGACTCCACAGCGATTTGCGAGGAGATCAGCGAGGGCGCATCCGGAATCCGCCTCGGCATTACTTCGCCGTCGGCCGCACGTTGCCGCTGCGGTTCATGCTCGACTTCAATCGCCGATCTGCCTGTCAGCAGGGGCGATCGCCGATCAGGCGACGAGCAGCCCGTAGAAGATGAACTCGGTGCGGCGGTTGAGGGCGAGGCCGGCGGGGTCATTGTCGAGCGTCAGCAGGTCGGAAGCGCCTGCCGCCCTGTCGGACAGCCGCGTCGCATCGACCCCGAGCGTGACGAGGAAGTCGACAACGGCGCGGGCGCGCTGGCTGCTGATCACGATGTTGGCGGCGGTTGCTCCCTGCTGATCGGCGTGCCCGACGACGACGACCGTCACTTTCGGGAGTGCTTGCATCGCCGTGGCGACCCTGGTGATCTCGTTGCCCTGCGCGGGTTGGATCTTGGCGCTCCCCGATGCAAATCGTTGGGAGTTGAGTTCGATAACGCGAACCCCGATTCCAATCGGGACGTCGCCATTGATCGTCAGTTGATCGACGATCGCCGCCGTCGTCGACTGGCTGTTGGCGAGCGCCAACGCTTCGAGGCGATCCTTCGCAGCCTGAGACGGCACCATGCCGACGAGCGTGATCGTGTTGGTGTCATAGACGAGCAGGAGCGGCTGCGGTGTGCCATCGGCATTCGTCGGATACGACAGCCCTGCCTGCGCAGATATCGGAGCCGCGGGAGCGGTGGTGCTCACTGGCGCTGCTGCATTTCCTTCTGTTCCCGTCGCCGCAGCGGGCCCGCTCGTCGAAGCAGGCGCTGACGCCGATGGTGAACCGGCTGTCGCCGGCAATGCCGCCGTCGGTGGCACGGCCGTGCCGCTCGTCGAGGCGGCGCTCGATGTCGCGCTAGGTGGGGAGGTTGCCGCCACGGTAGTCGGCATGCCGGCCGTCGCCAATACATCCGTAGTTGGACCAATTCCGGGGACTGTCGTGAGGACGAGCGCGACGGTCGTCGGGGAGTCGGTCGGCGCCGATTGCGAATCCGGGGGAATGGTGAAGCGCGATCGTGCCGAATTGTCGGACGAGAACAACCATGCGATGGCGACGACGAGCGCGCCGACACACGTCAACGCCACGAAAACGGGGATCAGTCGCTTCACCAAACGGCGTTCGTCCGTGGCATCCTTTGGCATCATGGTCCGAACCTCCTGAACGGTAGAAGCGTAATGCTTCGCTGGCCAGACATGCGAGCGCCACCAGCTACGGGCGTCACCGGCGTTGTCAAGTTCGGTAGGGACGACACCGCTTGGCCACTCTCGGGACGAGGACTCGTGCACGTCGGCTGCACCTCGCCTTCGGCGGCACGAACGACGCCGACGACAACCCGCATTCCAACAACTGCGCCAACCAACGAGCATCACCGGGACATGTCAAGAGTCGGCGTCGACAACGACTGCTGCGGCGCTGTCGACCTGCGACGAGGTACGCTTGACCATCCGGCCAGACACCGCCTCGGAGCCAACTGTCTCAACCCGCAGCCGTCGCTTCGACGTTGCCCGCCCGCCGGTGAGCTCCAGCGGTAACCCAAGCACTGCGAAACCATCAAAGTGGTGGATCGGCACCGATGATCGGCGACTCGATGGCTCAGATCAAGAAACCTGGTCCGGCGGCGGAGACTTTTCGCTTTCAGGCCGAACTGCTCGCTGCAGTCGGACAAGCCATCGTGGTCGTCGACCTCGATCGCACGGTCATCTATTGGAACCGCGCCGCGGAAGCGATGTACGGCATTGTCGGTGTTGGTGACCAACACTCCGTTGTTCGACTCCGACGGTCGGCTCGTTGCGGTCATGGGTGCCGCAATCGACTTGACCGAGCGCAACATCGGTGACGAAGCCCGCCGCCAGCTGGCTGCCATTGTCGAGAAGTCTGCTGACGCGATCTTCAGCACCGACAACGACGGGGTGGTGACCAGCTGGAACAGCGCGGCTGAACAGCTGTATGGGTACCAGGTGGCAGAGATCATCGGCATGTCGATCGCCGTACTGGCACCACCAGGAGCCGAACTCGAACAGATCGCAATACGACAGAGTCTGGCCGATGGTTTGTCGCACGCGCGCCTCGAGACCGTGCGGCAGCGGCGCGACGGCACCCTGGTCGATGTGATGATCACGGCATCGTCGATTCGCACTGAAACGGGTCAGATGGCGGGCATATCGGTGGTGGCTCAGAACATCACCGAGCGTGTCGCAACCCAACGGAAGTTGGAGATCACCAGCCGGCGGCTGGCAGAAGCACAACGCAATGCCAGCATCGGCAGCTTTGAATTCGACGTCGCCGCCGATCAGTTGGTCTGGTCGGACGAGTACTACCGAATCCTCGGCGTGCCGACCTCGGTGATCCCGACTCGGGCGGGCTTCATGGCGATGGTCCACTCTGACGATGTCCAAGCGGTGACCGACTGCTGGGTCGACTCACTCGCACATGCCACCCCCTTCGACATCGAGTTCCGCATCGTCCGGCACGACTCCGTCGAGCGTTTCGTGCGAGTTCGCTTTACCGCTGACCAGGGGACCGACGGAAGTGTCGTGCGATTGCAAGGCACGATGATGGACGACACCGATCGTGTCGCCGCCGAACAGGTGCGCCGGGCCGCTGAAACACGATTCGAGATCATCTTCGAGCAGTCCGAGATCGGTGCCGTGATTGTCGGCCTCGATGGGCTCCCGACTCGTGTGAATTCGGCGATGTGCACGATCCTCGGACGCTCGCATGCCGAGTTGGTCGGTCGGCAATGGACCGACTACATCCACGCTGACGAGATCCCGCTTGGTCAAGTGGTTCTGACCCGAACCAGAGACGGTCACGACGCATACGCGGATGAGCGTCGTTACGTCCGACCCGACGGGAGCACGGTGTGGGTCTCGGCGCACGTTGCTCTCGTTCGCGACGAGGCCGGTGTTCCGCAGTACTACTCGGCACAATTTCAGGAGATCACCATCCGCAAGGAGCTCGAGATCGAGTTGGCGCGGAGCGCGTTGCACGACTCGCTCACCGGTCTTCCCAATCGGAGCTTCCTCGTCGGACGCCTCGAAGAGAGCCTGGCGATCAGAAGCCAAACGGGCACCGCCATGGCGATGATGTTCTTGGACATCGATCAGTTCAAGTTCGTCAACGACTCGTTCGGGCACAGCACGGGCGACGAACTGCTCAGAGTCGCTGCCACGCGAATCTGCAGTGCTGCCCGATCGGGCGACCTGGTTGCGCGCCTGGGGGGTGACGAGTTCGTTATCGTCTGCGACGACGCGACCGAGTCGCAGGCCGAGCAGATCGCTGTCCGGGTCCTCGAAGCCCTGAGTCAACCCTGGCAGTTGGATGAGCTGGAGATGCACGTCAGGGCGAGTGTCGGCATTGCCATCGCCAGCGACGATTCGACGCCGGAGAGTTTGCTGCGCGATTCCGACTTGGCGATGTATCGCGCCAAGAAGCGCCGCACCGGAGGAATCATGGTGTTCGATGACGCTCTCCGCAAGAAGTCGGCGCGACGATTGGACACAGCGTCAGCCCTGCATCGCGCCATCGACCGCGACGAGATGGTGATCGAGTACCAGCCCGTTGTCGATCTGTCGACAGGCTCGATGGTCAGCGTGGAGGCGCTCTTGCGCTGGAACCACCCAGAGCGCGGCCTAATATCGCCGGTCGAGTTCATCCCCATCGCCGAGCAAACAGGGCTCATCGTTCCGATCGGCGCCTGGGCCCTTCAACAGGCGTGTCGACAACTGGCCGACTGGCACCGGCACCAACGTGCGCACTGTCAGACGGCACTGATTCGAGTCGCTGTCAATGTCTCTGTGCGGCAACTGGTGGCGTCAGATGTTGCGGAGCACATCGAGAGTCTCTTGACGGCGACAGCCTTGGCTCCCAACTCGCTGTGCCTCGAGCTCACCGAAAGCATCTTCATGGAAGACGTCGAGTATTTCGATGCGACCCTTGCGCGTCTGAAAGATCTCGGCATCAGCCTGGCGATCGACGACTTCGGCACCGGGTACTCGTCGATCAGCTACCTGAAACGATTCCCGGTCGACGCAGTCAAATTGGACCGCGCGTTTGTGAGTGGACTGGGCACCGATCCGAACGACACAGCGTTGGTCGCTGCGATCGTGGCCATGGCCGGCGCATTGCAGCTGGCCGTAACCGCCGAGGGCCTCGAGACGGCCGGACAGTTGGCTGGGCTGCAGGCACTGGGGGTGCCGCTGGCACAGGGCTTCTATTTCGCCCGTGCGATGCCCGCGGAAGGGATCACTCGACTGATCACGTCGGCGCACCGCTGGGACATCGGCCCCAAGTTCTGACGCACTTGCGCGCAGAGATGCGTCGTTGCTGCTCGGGGATACACCCACTGCCTCGGTACTTCTTGGCGTCAATCACGAGGACACCCACAGGCCCGACGACGATGTGGCCGATGTTTGTTCTGCTGCCGGGGACGCGCCTGTCATCGAGCACTTCGATGCCCGGCACGCCGGCGAGCACCTCGGCCACGCGCTCCTCGCCGGCAGCAGCGGTGGCCCATGCCTTCGTCGCCTGCGACGCTGGTGTCGTCGTGACCTCTGGCGTCACAGCGTTGGCAATCCTGCCGACCAGCGGCCGCCGCTCGGCACGTTGGCGTCGCCTCTCCTGGTCCTCGATGACAGACTGCCTCTTTTTCTCGATCTTGCGCTCCGACCGACGCTCGTACTCCGCCCACGCCGATCCACCAGCCACATCCGTAGGTTCGGTGGCCGGCCCGGAATGGCAGGAGACACATTCGACAGCTCGGCGGTCCGCCGACCAGTAGGTCTCGGTGCCCTCATGCAACGCGTCCGCCACCGGCGACGACTCGAGGCCGACCGTCGAAACGGTCTTGAAATCCACCGCGTAGGGCATGACGCACTCCTTTGACTACCGTCGACGATCACCACATGAGATCCCGGCCGAGGTTGGCTCACATCGTCCTCCTCGCCGCAGTGAGTGAAGGCCGCAGCAGATACCGGCGTTGCGACCTGCTCGGTTCTCAACGCCGCCTTCATGGTTTCGATCGATCGAATTGTTCGAGTGCGTCGATGCGTCACGTTTTTGATACGCCATTGCGGGCGTGTTCTGTCCGGAACCTCTTCTACGGTCGCGGGTATGACGGACAACACAAATTCGGACCCGGCGGGCAGGTCCACCGACGGCTCGCCGAACCACCTCACGGAGCGTTCAACAGATGATGGAACGGCCACCGCGATCGACGTGATCGATTGGCTGCTGGAGGGAGACCCGGCAATCCGTTGGCAAACGCTCCGCGACCTCGCAGGTGCTTCCCCCGACGAGTTCGCAGCCGAGCGCAACCGTGTGGAGCACGAGGGGTGGGGCGCCCGACTCCTGGCCGTCGAGGGGGATGACGGACTCTGGGACGGCGGCGCCTGCTTCCCTGGCGACTACACGTCCGCCGAGCCTGGCCAGCCGTGGACGGCGACAATGCACACCCTGCAGACGCTGCAGATCCTCGGGTTGGACCCGGACACCGCCACCGCCCGTCGCTCGGTCGGGCTGGTGGCCGAACACGGACGTTGGGAGCACGACGGGCAGCACTACTTCGACGGTGAAGTCGAGCCGTGCATCAACGGCCGCACGATCGAGGCAGGCTCGTACTTCGGGGTGGACGTCAGTCCGCTCGTCGAGCGGGTGCTGCGTGAGCGGCTCGCCGACGGTGGATGGAACTGCGAGGTCGAGAACGGGTCGGTGCGCTCCTCGTTCCACACGACACTCGACGTGCTCGACGGGCTGTTGGAGTTCGAGCGGGCCACCGGCGGGTCAGCCGCTGTCCGCGAGGCCAGACGCAGTGGCGAGGAGTACATCCTCGAACGCAACCTGTTTCGCCGCAAGAGCTCTGGTGACGTCGTCGATCCGGCGTTCCTCGAGTTCGCGTTCCCGTACTACTGGCGTTACGACGTGCTGCGTGCGCTGGACTACTTCCGCCATGCTGGTGCGAAACGTGATCCGAGGATGGCTGAAGCGGTGGAGATCGTGCGATCGAAGCGGCAGCCGGACGGCAGGTGGCTGCTCGACCGCATCTATCCGGGACGCGTGCACTTCGATCTCGACGACGGCGTCGGAACTGCGAGCCGATGGAACACCCTCCGTGCACTGCGCGTGCTCGACTGGTGGGAGAGGCAAACGCCTACTGAAAGATGATCTCCCGTGTCACCGAATGTCGTCGGATATGTGCACATCCGGTGACACGGAAGCCGAGCAGCGTTGATCGGTCAGCCGACGATTTCCGATACCTGCATCACGGGTGCGATGTTCGTGTAGTTAGCCACGTCGGCCATCACGTCGCCCATCTTCGGGTTCCCGAAGGCACCCTGCATGGCGTCCATCGACTCGAAGTAGAACGTGACGGCGGCGACGTTCGGGCCGTCGACACCCTTTTCGATCTCGGTCTTGACAGGAGCGAAGGTCTCGTTGCACAGCGGGACATGGGAGCCTGCGTAATAGTCGTGGTCGAAGGTGGTGCCTTCGCCGCTCGGGTAGGACACGGTGAGCTTGATCATGGAGCGAAGCGTAGAGTTCGCCGGCACTCGTCATAGACCCGTAGATCACGAGGCCCGTGGCTGTCAGCATCCCGACGTTGGCGAACTTCGCAGCCGAGGTAAGCGGTGGTCCCCTCGATCACCGTGCGCCGGTTCCCCTCGACTTAATCCTGGGCGCGCTCGCCGATCGCTGCCTTGGCAACGATCGTCGTGATCCGCTGCGCCCGAGTTTCGGCTTTCGCCGCGCCCAGGACCCACCACAGCATCTGCTTACGGGCGCTCGGCGGGAACCGGTCCCAGGAGAGGCGCGCTGCGGTGCTGGCGTCGAGGGCGATCGCCAGGTTGTCGGGCTCGACGAGGTCCTCCACCGGGTCGTAGATCGTCCACCAACCGTTCGCCTTGGCAACGTCGACAGCGCGTCATGTCAGCCAGTGTCGCCGTCTTTCCGGTCACTTTCTGTCCTCAATCAGAGCAAGACTGCCGTGATGGCAGACACCACTTCTCGTACCCTCCGACTGCTGTCGCTGCTACAACGTCGCCGCTACTGGACGGGACCGGATCTTGCCGAGCACCTCGAGGTATCGCAAAGGACGATTCGGCGCGACATCGAACGACTGCGCGAGCTCGGATACACGGTGGACTCCGATCGTGGCGTCGATGACGGCTACCGACTCGGTGGTTCGACGGGAGAGGCGATGCTGCTCCTCGACAATGACGAAGCAGCATCGCTCGCCGTCGCACTCAATTCCGCTGCCACCGGGACGCGCTGGGCGGCTACGTAGCGGGCGGCGCTTCGACCACGGCGATGTGGTTGCCATCAGGGTCCCGCAACATGAACAGGAGCGGTGCGCCGGGCATGCGCATCGGCTCGGGATCGAGGTCGATGCCGCCGATCGCACTCAGCCGCTTGTGCTCGCCCAGGACGTCCGGAGTCTCGACACCGATCGAGCTGCCACCAGGCTGACCGCCCATCGGCGGGTTCAGCGCAAGTCTCGCATGCGACCCGGGCGGTGCAACCTCCAGCCAGCGCATCTCATTGTGTTCACCGAAGCGGGTATCGGACCGCACCTCGAACCCGAGTTTCTCGGTGTAGAAGGCGAGGGCTGCGTCCTGGTCGGCGACGGTGAACATCGCCACGCCGATGTCCGAGAGGGTTGTCCTTGTCGTTGTGTTATCGCTCATGCACTGTCAGACGTAGCGGAACGCCGGAACTCATCGCCCACATCGGTGTGCTTGTGTCGTACGGTTGCTGGCGTGCTCGAGAACTATTCCGTCGGGGCTCGGCGTGTCGTTTCAGTGGCGATGATCGAGGCACGAGCATTCGATCACATCCGCGTCGGCACCGAGCACCTGTTACTCGGGTTGCTGGCGGACGACGCCGGAGATGCAGCAGAGGTGTTACGCGCTGCCGGTGCGAATCTCATGGCTGCACGCCACAAGGTGGTCGAAGCAGTCGGCGCGGAGACCGGATCGCCGAGCAGCTGGGCGCTGCCGTTCACGCCTCGGGCACAACGTGCGCTCGAACGGGCAGGCCGGTTCTCGCGCAAAGAACGAGCGCCAGAGGTGACCGCAGGACACGTGCTGCTCGGCGTGCTCGACGTCGAAGGACTGGCGTGTCAGGTGCTCCGAGGGCTCGACGTCGACATCGTCCACCTGCGCGACGCTGTTGTCGCCGCTGGCACCGACACCGATGTCGGGCCCGTCGACGACCGGCGGTCGCTGATCGGGCCAGTACGGCCACGATGCCCCAGTTGTCACGCACCACTCGATGAGACATTGGCCGAGATGCAGATGCCCGCTCGCGGCGAGCGTGGGCAGACTACGACCCTCGGCGTCGCGTTTTGCGCAGCGTGCGGCGCGACCCTTGGTGTCATGCGTCCGCAACGCTGAGTCGGCGCCCCGGTCCGAGCACGCCTTCAGTCGTCGGCCGATCGATCGCCGGATGAGTCGTGATTGTCCGCCACGGTGTCAATGACCGCCGGCCGAACATCGATGGAGTTCGATGTGACAGAGGGTTCTGTGGCGGGGGATGTCGCCGCAGCCACATTCGTCACGAGAGCGGCTGGCGTGCTCGGCGACACGGCAGCCGTCGGGGAGACGCCACTTCGCAGCGCAATGCTGATGGTCGGCTGGTTCGGGGTCCCCTCGAGCGCCCATGAGTTCACGAGTCCGGCGACGCCGCCTGCCGCAAGCACCCCGATCGCTGAGAGGCTCATCGCTGTACGCGTCCGCATGAGTCGAGAGTACGCGCCTTCGTGGCCGTGCGTGTCCAGTCGACATCCAAGAGATGTCCAACATCGGTCGCATTCTTGGCTCGCGCGGTCTTCCTCCTCTGGCGTCCTGGCCTCGGTGAGCCACACTGTTGGTGTGCATGTACTGCTGGTCGAAGACGATATTCCGATTGCCGTCTCGCTCGTCGACGGACTGACAGCGTCCGGGTATCGCGTCACGCACGTGGCGACGGGGGCGGCGGCGCTGGCCGTGCCGCACGTCGATGTCGTGCTGTTGGACCTCGGTCTCCCCGATATGGACGGGCGCGATGTGTGCCGCGAACTGCGTGCGCGGGGATCGTCCCGATCATCATGCTGACGGCTCGCGGCGACGAGTTCGATCGCGTGCTCGGGCTCGAATTGGGTGCCGATGACTACGTCACCAAACCGTTCAGTTTTCGTGAGTTGGTGGCGCGGATGCGCGCAGTGACGCGCCGTGTCGCGCCGCTCGCATCCGTCACCGATGTTGCCGCCGCGCAGGTGATCGGTCCGCTCGAAGTCGACCGTCGCGCTCGCCGAGTTCGGTTGGGTGGTGTCGAGGTGGCGTTGACGGCGAAGGAGTTCGACCTCCTCGCGTACCTTGCGGTCGATCCCGGCGCGGTGTGCACTCGTACCGACATCCTCGAGCACGTGTGGGACGTCAACTGGTACGGCCCGACGAAGACCGTCGATGCCCATGTCGCAGCGATCCGCAAGAAGCTCGGTGACGCTCAGTGGATCGAGGCGGTCAGGGGCGTCGGGTTTCGTTTGGGCTCGCCGCAATGAGGTGGCGGCTGGTCGCGGCGTTCGTCGGCATCACGATCGTGGTGTTGGCCGCCCACGACATCCCGCTTCGTCGCCATTTGCAGCAGGTGGAGCGTGATCGTCTCGTCACCGGACTGGAACGGGATTCGTTCGTGCTCGCCGGGCGGGTGGAAGAGTCACTGGAGTCTGGTAGCGGTCGAGGCGACACCGCCTTGCAGCACGTCATCGACGCCTATCGCGCCAGCAGCGGCGCACGCGTCGTCATCACCGACCGCAATGGGATTGCCGTGGCGATCTCGGACGAGGAGACGTCGGCGGGCACGAGCTACGTGACGAGGCCGGAAATCGCGTCGGGATTGGGCGGCAGTCTCGTCGCCGGCGAACGCGACTCGACGACGCTCGGCTTTCGGCTGTTGTACGTCGCCGTACCCGTGCTCTCGGGTGAGTCCGTGGTCGGCACGGTGCGCCTCACCTATCCTGCCGCCGAGGTCGGACGTCGCGTCAGCGGGCGAGTCGGCGGCTTGCTGGTCGTGGCTGCGATCTCGATCCTCACTGCCGCAGCGGCAGCGATGGTGCTGGCCGGAACGCTCTCACGTCCACTGCGTCGGCTGCGTGCAGCGACCGACCGCCTGGCGGGCGGAGACCTGACGGTCAAGGCCCAGAACGACGAAGGGCCCCCGGAGATACGCGGTCTCGCCAACGCCTTCAACACGATGTCGGCGCGCCTTGGTCGAATGGTGGAGGGTCAACGTGCGTTTGCGGGTGACGCCTCACACCAGTTGCGGACGCCATTAACGGCGTTGCGTCTGCGCCTCGATCAAGCGGCAGAACTGGTGGACACCGATCCTGCTGGAACGCGTGCCCGGATCGAAGCGGCCAGCGCCGAGACAGAGCGCTTGCAACATTTGGTCGACGGACTGCTCGTGCTGGCCAGGGCCGAGGGGCGCGAGGACGCGACCGAGGCTGTCGACATTGCCGCGGTCGCGCATGAACGAGTCGACGTGTGGCAGCCGCTCGCCGAGGAGCAGGGAGTCACGCTGACCGTCACCACGCCTGCTCGGGCGCTCGGCATGGCAGTGCCGGGGGCCGTCGAGCAAATCATCGACAACTACCTCGACAACGCGCTCTCGGCGACCCCCAGGGGTGGACGCGTCGATGTCGAGATCGAGCACGTCAGTGCGGCAGTTCCTGCCGCGAGGAACGCGCTCGCCGGGTTGTTCGTCGTGCTGCACGTGCGCGACACCGGTCCCGGCATGACTGACGAGCAGCTCGCGAAGGCCTTCGATCGCTTCTGGCGGGGCGCCGGTTCGGTGTCGCAGGGGTCAGGCCTCGGCCTGGCGATCGTCGCCCAGCTCGCCAACGCATCGGGAGCCACCGCCCGTGTCACTAGCGGGCCGGGAGGCGGCATCGATGCTTCGGTGGCGTTCGCCCAGGCCGTCTGACGCAACCCCGATCGCATGGCGGGTGACCCTCATGCTTCGAACTGCCGCAGCGTCGTGGTCCGGTGGACGCAGCCGTCGTCGCCTACCGCCAACCCGGCGAGACCGTTGCGTTCGAGCATGGCCATTGCCTGGTCACCGTCCAGCATCATCGCCGCGGTGGCGAAGACCTCGGCGGTAGCGGCGTCGCCGGCGACGACGGTAACGGTCGACAGGCCCGCCTGCGACGGCCGGGCAGTCATCGGGTTGATGAGGTGGTGGGCCGTTTCGCCATTCGCCGCGGTCCAATTGCGGATCGTGGTGCCGGACGTCGCGACGCCGCCGGAACCGAGGCGCAGGCAGGTCAAGTGTCGGGGTGCCTTCGTCGGGTCCTCGACGCCGAGGTGCCACGACAGTCCGTCAGCCGGTTGGCCGAGCACGACCAGATCACCCCCGATGTTCACGAGGACACCGTGCGCACCGTCAGCCATGAGGTCCTCGGCGACCACATCTGCGGCAAACCCCTTGCCGATTCCTCCCAGATCGAGCGCCGAATCGACCGGCACCGTGAGGGTGGAAGCCCGGACGTCGACGGCGATCTCGTGGTTGGTGCCGATCCGAGTGCCGCTGATCGGCGGCGCCGGTTGCGACGTTGCCGTTGAATGGGTGTAGCCGTGCGCGAGCAGGCCAGGCAGCACGGTGATGTCGAACAGGCCGTCCGTCTGGCGCCAACCCGCAATTGCCCTCGCCACGACGGCCAATGTGTCCTCGTGAACCGATACTGCACGACCCGGCAGTCCGTTGGCGATCGTGATGTCGCTCGTGGCGACGAATCGGCTCCACAGCGACTCGAACAGCCGGATCTGAGCTTCGGCGCGCACGAGCATCTCCGGTCGCCCGCCGTGGATCACGACGTGCGTCTGGCATCCCATCGCTCGGAACGAGACTTCGAGCGGGCTGCCGCCACCGCGCTGCTGGGTCGACCCGTTGTGGATTTCCGTGGCATCACGGAGCATCTGAACGGTCATCGTCCGCTGGTCTTGGTCGTCGCTGCCGAAGCCGGAGCCGGAGCTGGGTTCGTCGTCGCCCGACGAGGCGCAGTCGCAGCGACTGGAACCGCAACCGGCGGTGGAACCGTCTGCTGCAGTGGAGTCGGGACGATCTGAGGCGGCTGAGTCGGCGGCACCGGATCGTTCGGACCGGCCGATGCTGTAGGCGACGGGACCGTTCGGGCGACGGGCAACGGCACGACCACGACGATCGACGAGTCGAGCGAGATCGGCGTAACGGGCTGCGTAGCCGGCTGCGAAACGGGATCCGAGACCGGCGAGTCGACGATCAGCGATGGCGCAGCAGCCGGTCGACTGACCGCCATAGCGGTTGCGAGCATGAAGAATCCGGACGCTGCGACCCCGGCGGTGGCGATTCTCGCGCGCCCCGCCGGATGCGGTCGCCGCCGTCGAGTCTGTGTATCGGGTTCCGTGCTCGATGGCTGCGTCCGCCGAGCGCGCAACGCTTCGATCTTCGCTCGTTGCTGGTCGTCAGTCATCGTTCTCGCCTCCCGACGCGCCGTCGTGGGCGTCGCCCCGAGCAGACGTGCCGCCGCTGCCGCCAGCTGCCGAGGTCGCCGTGGTCGCCGAGCGGGCCGGCACACGGGACGATGTTGCAACGGTCGAGGCCGGGGCGTCGACCATCGGGGCGGGTGGCGACGCCACGGGAATGTCGGAAGCGCGTGGAGCTGTCGACTGGACCCCGCCGTTGGCCGAGACACCAATCGGTGTGGCGGCGACGGAGCTCACCGACCCGGTTGCGAGATCGTTCGTTGCCGACACGGTGACGGCCGAATTTACGAGACCCACGTCGACCCCGACGATACGGCGGGTGTCGGTGAACTGAACGTTGATATGGGTGCCATTGGTCGTCGCCGCAACGACCGTCCAGCCGGACTGAGGCATCGTCGACCTCAAGGCGATCGAGGTGGGGGCGATATCGACCATGACCCAGCCGGCATCGCCGACTTGATAGATGACCGATCGGCCGAGCGGCGAGGGCGAGCGCGAGGTCGAGGTCGAGGTCGAGGTCGAGGTCGAGGTCGAGGTCGAGGTCGCCGGCCCGGTAGCACTCGTATCGGCCGCGGTTCTCAGGGCCTGTGCAGTTGGTACGGAGTGTGCGTTGCTCGGTGGTCTGACGACACCGGCAAAGGCAACTCCGCCAGTGCCTGCCACGCTTGCCAAGCTCAATCCGGTCAATAACTTGTGTTTCATCGATTCCTCCATGGTCGGCGTCCGCCTGCCGGATATCAGTGAACGACTCCGTCACCCATGGGGCTGCAAGGCGACACCCAAGAAACGTCCAAGACGCTGCTCAGATCGCGCCGTGCGCCGTGCGCCGTGTGCCTCGCCCCTCGGCGCGACCCTTTGATGTCATGCGGCCGTCGTCGTAGAACCCGTCGAGCAATGGTCGGTTGGCCGTCGCCTCGTCGCCGAGTTGCGGACAACGTTCCACCACTGACCGATGAGTTCCGGTTGTGCCTGTCGTCGTTGTTACGTCGGCACGCTGTGCCACCAATCCTGCAGGAGATCGAGATGAGCCTTCCGAAGATCGTGTTACAAGCCGAATGGGTCACTGCGCAGAGGTCGTTCCTCGTCCTGGAGAAGGAAGCGACCAAAGCGCGGGACAGGCTCAATACCGAACGCCGTGAGCTGCCGATGGTGGAAGTCACGAAGCCGTACGAGTTCGACGGCCCCGACGGCAGTGTGACGCTGCTCGACCTCTTCGAGGGCCGGAGGCAGCTGATCATCTACCACTTCATGTTCCATCCCGAGTGGGAGGACGGCTGCCCGAGCTGTACCGCCGGCACCAGTGAGCTGTCGCCGGGACTCTTGGAGCACCTCCACACTCGCGACACCTCCTATGCGATGGTCTCGAGAGCGCCATTCGAGAAGCTCGAGCGGTGGAAGGCGAAGCAGCATTGGGACGTGCCGTGGTACTCATCGGGCGGCGGTGACTTCAACTACGACTTCGGCGTCACGATCGACGCCTCACGCGGGTTCGACGAGTTCAACTTCCGCTCTCTCGACGACTACGGGGCGATCGGCCAGGAGAGCATGAAGACCGCCGACCAGCCCTACGACATGCCAGGCCGCAGCTGCTTCCTCCAGGTCGATGGACGAGTGTTCCACACCTACTCGCAGTACGCCCGAGGACTCGAGGGCACAGGTGGCTCGTACTATTTCCTCGATCTCACCGCACTTGGCCGTCAGGAGGACTGGGAGGGGCCAAAAGGCCGTAGCGAGGCTGCCCGACCGAACATCCCGGACTTTTCGACCTGACAACACAGCGGATGCTCGCGTGCAGCACGGACGATTCTTGTCTCGTCCTGCTGGACTCCGTCAGACGTGGAAGTAGTGGCCCTTGTCGAGGTCGTCGATGAGCCCGAGCTGCGTTGGCTGCCATCCCAACAGTTCGCGTGTCAGCGCGCTGGACGCCGGGCTGTCGGCACCGAGGAAGCCTGCCAACCAGATGAAGTGCTCGGCGGCTTTCTCCGGCGCAATGGCGACCAACGGGAGATCGAGATGCCGGGCGATCACCGCGGCGATGTCGTGAACAGGCACTCCATCATCGGCGATGCTGTGCAGCGTCGATCCTGCGGGGGCGTGCTCCAGCGCGAGGCGGAACAAGTGCGCGGCATCGAACTGATGTACCGCCGGCCAGCGATTGGTGCCGTCGCCGATGTAGCCGGACACGCCCTGGTTGCGGGCGATCTCGATCAGCGTTGCCATGAAGCCGTGATCGCCATTGCCGTGCACGGTCGGAGGGAGTCGCACAACGGACGAGCGGACAGCGCGCGCAGCGAGGGAGAGCACGAACTCGGCCGTCGCCAGGCGAGTTGAGGGGCCGGCGCCCATCGTCGCCAACGCCGAGCCGGCACCGTGCCCGTCCTGTTCGTTTGCCAGTCGTCCGAGCGCCAACCCGAGCGTTCCGGAGGCGATCACCAACGGTCGATCGGAACCTGCGAGTGCCTCGCCGAACGTCTCGACGGCCCGCCGATCGGCGTTGACAGCGCCCTGGAAATCTCCGGTGAAGGCGATGTCGTGCTTGAACGCCAGGTGGATGACTCCGTCCGACTCCGCTGCGGCCTCGCCGAGGATGTCGAGATCGTCGAGCGTGCCGCGTCGCACCTCTGCGCCTGCAGCGGTGAGGGCGGCGGCCGAGGCATCCGAGCGCGCCAGCCCGATGACGTGATGGCCTGCGCCGATGAGTTCGGGAACGACGGCCGAGCCGATCCAGCCCGACGCTCCAGTCACGAGAATACGCATGGAATCTCCTTGGTTCGTCGACGCGCTCAGTACAGAGGCGCCGATGTCAGTTGCTGACATCATCCTACTATCAATGTCAGCGACTGACATCACGCTAGGATCGCGGATCGTGCGTTGGGAACCGGGCAGTCGCAGCAGACTCCAGGGGGCGGCCCTCGCGCTCTACGGCGAGCGTGGGTTCGAGAACACCACCGTCGCCGAGATCGCCGAGCGTGCTGGAGTGACCGAGCGGACGTTCTTCCGGCACTTCACCGACAAGCGTGAGGTGCTGTTCTGGGGCGCCGGTGCGCTGCAGGAACTGCTCGTCGACGCTGTCGCCGGCGCGCCAGATTCCGCTGCGCCCATCGATGCGGTCGCAGCCGCACTTGCTGCTGCAGGCGCGTTGTTCGAGCAACGACGCGAAGGCTCGATGCTGCGTCAGAGCATCATCACTGCTAGCACCGAGCTACGCGAGCGTGAGCTGATCAAACTCGCGGCGCTCGCCTCAGCGCTCGCTGATGCGCTGCGCAAACGCGGCGTCGAAGACCCGGCCGCGAGCTTGACCGGGGAGGCGGCGATCGCCGTCTTCAAGGTCGCGTTCGAACGTTGGGTCGACACCACCAACCGGCTGACCCTGATGCAGCTCATCAGCGACTCCTTCGACGAGTTGAAGGCCGTCACCGCCGGCACGGAGCCAGCTGCGCACTGAAATCGTTGGACCGACCTGCAACGGTGTCGACCACGATCGTCGAACGACATACGAAACGTCGGGGGGCAGCCATCGTGTCGTCGTTCAGTTGAGCGGTGAGCGTACGACGAGATCGCCGTTGGGCGTACTCACGCCAATCGCTGTTGCTTGAGCGGAGGGCAACGCGCTGGCGAGGATCACCGTGATTCGGGCGTTGCGCACCCCGGTGAAGGTGCCGGACGGGATGTGCGTGCCGTCGGCTCGTTCGAGCCAGACGTTGTACTGCTGTCCTGGGGTGAATCCCGTGCCGGCGAGATGGATCTGGGTGCCCCACGCCCGGGTCTCCAGCCGAGCATCACCGCGCACGTCGCCGGCCACGAGGCCGACCCGCTCACCCGGCGGTGGCGGGGTCGTGGAGTGGATCGAAGTCAGCGCCACGATGAGGAGAACTGCTGCCGCCGCTGCGCCACTGATGGCGATTGCCGCCCGTCGGGAGCGTCGCTGTGCGCGAGCTCGACGGAGCTGCGCCGTTATTCGGCTGTCGAGCCCTGGTGGAACGATGGTGGGCGCCGGCGATTTCGATGCCGCCGTTGTGTGGGCGAGCGCTGCGGTGAGGACCCGGAACTCGACCACGACCGCCGTGCAGTCGGCACAACTGGCGAGGTGTGCGTCCAAGTCGAGGTCGACCGGTGGTTCGTTCGTCAGGGCGCGTTCTGCAATGACGGCCTGCCAGTGTTTGCAGGTGTCAACCATCGTCCCATCCCAACTCGTCGAGCGAGAGGCGCAGCGCTTTCAACCCGTAGAACAATCGCGATCGTATGGTGGCCGCTGGCACTTCGAGCTCGGCGGCAACGTCAGCCGCCGAGCGACCCTGGTAGTAGACCTGTGTCACCGCATGACGGTGATCGATCGTGAGTCTGGCAAGTGCCTCGTCCACGATCCATGCCTTCAGCAGCCCGTCGATCTCGTCGGCGGTGGCGACATCGACAGCGGTGCGGCTGTCGAGTCCCGGTCGTGCAGCGCTCGCTCGGGCGGCATCGATGATGACGTTCCGCAGGATCGCGAACAGCCAGGCGCGCAGCGACGCGAGGTTCGGATCGAACCGGTGGCCGGCACGCCACGCACGAACGAACGTCTCCTGGACAGCGTCCTCGGCATGCCCGCTGTCGCCGAGGGCGCGCAGCGCGAACCCGTACAGCTCGCCGGAGTAGGCGTGCACTGCGACGCGGACAGCGGCGTCGGTGCCCAGCCCAGGAGCTGGGTCGATCAGGCGCAGCCGGGCACGCACCGCCGCCACCTCATTGCTTGCATCGAGCAGCGGTTGCACAGCCAACGGCCATTCCGATTAAAACCGTTCACGAAACCCCTGAAATCGGAAGTAGTCGGTTGCTGATCGGTTCGTCCGATCGTCCGGCCGAACTGCTTGCATACAAGCGATTCGTACCCGAAGCCGGTTGACGCCATCGCAGGGTCGGTCGCCGGAGACCGACGCTGCGATATCGAACGTGCTGGTTCAGGGCGCAGTGACCGTGATCTTCTTCATGACGATGTCAGCGCCCGACATGACGGGCACGTCCGGGCCGGGGAACTCGTAGGTGCCGATCGTGCCGGCGTCCAGATGAAGCATCGGCCAATAGGCGCCTGTGGGCGAGGGCTTGTCCAGAGTGACCACGACATTGCTGCTGTTTCCCGCTGGGATTGCCACGTGGCCGACCACCGGGCCCGGCTTGCCGGAGAGATCGGAGTGGATAGCGATGAACCCGCTCTTGCCGGTGATGTTGACTGACTTGATGGTGATCGTCTTGCCGTCCGTGGTCTGATCGATGGCATCGAGACTGCCCGTCACGTTCGACGCACCGGAGACGGCAGGGGTCGCAGGGGCAGTGGTCGTTGCGCTGGTTTTGCTGCTGCTGCACGATCCGAGCGTCAAGGCGCTCAAGGCGGCAAGACCAACGATGGTCGAGCGGGTGGTGGGCATGTCATTCTCCTATGGCTGTTGCACGACGAGGCTGCCGTGCATGGTTGGGTGGATCTTGCAATGGAACGCGTAGGTGCCAGGGACCGTTGGAGCGATCAACGTTTCCGGCGGCGTCGACGTGTCGAACGGTCCGATCGAGAAGGTGGCATCGTCTGCAGTGACGGTGTGCGCCTCGGCGTCGCGGTCGATGAATCCGATCGATGCTCCGGGAGCCACGGTGATCGCTGGGAAGGTGTAGTTCTGGACGACTACTTCCTTCGTGACCGATCCCTTCACGGTGGGCGCCGAGCCCGATGCGGTCGAGGAGCCAGAACCGCACGCCGCGAGCAGCACGGCCGCCGCAATTGCGGCTATCCGAGAGCTTCGTGGATTCGACATACCAACGATTACGGACGCCGTGGCCGTTTCGTTGAACCAGGACTCAGAAATGTGAGCATGGCCGCGTTCGCCCTCGATCAGACCTGCGTGGACGGCGTTACCCGAAGGTGACGGGGACGCTCCGCGGGCCGCGGACCTGGCCTCCTGCCCACGTCACCGTCGCACCGTCGGCGAGATGGAATACCGGGATTCTGGCGAGCCATGTCTCGATGGCGACGCGAAGTTCCATTCGTGCGAGGTTCGAGCCGGCACACCGATGGATGCCAGAACCGAAGGCGACGTGGCGGTTGACCTGTCGATCGAGCACGACCTCATCGGCGCGGTCGAAGATCTCGGGATCACGATTCGCTGCCGGGAAGTTCATCAGTACTCTGTCACCCGCCTTCATCGGGCATCCGGCGACCTCGGTGTCGGATTCGACGACTCTCGCCATCGTCACCGGTGAGTAGGCGCGCAGCAGTTCCTCGATCGCCGTGGGCATCAGATCGGGGTCGGCGGTCAGTCGCTCGCAGTCGAAGGGATGCGTCGCCAGATGCCACATCGCCGAGCCGATAGCCGACCAGGTCGTGTCGACGCCGGCGACGAGCGCCAAGGCGATCGAGCCGAGGACGTGGGCATCGGGGATCGGCTGGCCCTCGACCGTGGCGTGCAGCAGGTCGCTGATGAGGTCGTCGCCGGGAGCAACCTTGCGCTCCTCGATGGCGTTGAAGAAGTACACGGCGATCGCCTGCCAAGCCGGCGTGCTGCGCTCGGGCTCGTGGCCGAACTCGAGGACATCGCGCACCCATCCGGTGAAGGTCGGTGCCAGTTCCTCTGGCACGCCGAGAATCCACGAGATCACACGAACGGGAATCTGCTGCGCGTAGTCACCGGCGAGATCCGCCTGACCCGTTTCGATGACGGCATCGACCAGTCGATTGCACAGGTCGCGGGTGAGCGGCTCGTACGATTCGACGCGCGTATGTGAGAACCATGGAAGGATCAGTCGCCTGGCCCAACCATGGTCGGGAGGATCCATGTCGATCGGTGGCAGGTGGACGCCGGGCAACGGGTCCTCGGTACCGGTATTGATGACGCCGACCTCGCGAGAACTGAAGTGCTCGACATCATGGGCGACGGCGGTGATGTCGTTGTAGCGAACCGGCATCCACGCGCCACCCCAGCGCTCGCTCCTCGCCACCGGACATTCCGTGCGCAACTCGTTCCACACGGCATACGGGTCGATGACGTAGCCCGGATCGAGCACATCGAAATCGGTCTTCCAGTCAGAAACAGGTGCTGTCGTCATGGTTCCCCCAAATGGCTCGACGGCGTGTGCCGCAGGCACCAGGATCGCAGATCGAACAGGATCTCGGCGATGTGAGCGTGACGTCAGGTCAGCGGGACCCACGCACGGCCGACCTCATCGTGCGTCACGCTGTGTGCGCCGGGATTTGTTACATCATTCCAAACTTTGGCAATCTGTATCTCCTCATGGTCCGTATTAGGTTAACCTGACAATTTCTGAGGAGTTTCCAGTGCAAGTACGCAATAGGGGTATGAAGGCAGCGACGGCGGTCGTCGCGACGATGCTGCTGGCAGCCTGCAGCTCCTCGACGACCTCCTCGACGACCACCGCCAGCCCCTCGACCACGACCGCCTCGAGCACCACGTCGGCTGCGGCCGGTGCGGCTGCAGCGCTCGACGGCAACATCACTGTCTATTCGGGCCAGCACGAGCAGACGGTCGCAGCGCTGGTGGCGGCCTTCGAAGCGCAGACGCACATCAAGGTCAGCGTACGATCGGACGATGAAGCGACC
>Ga0123338_10001019_pt1 | contig 27580 bp, 28 predicted proteins | sample grotaG_FD_89793 | JGI IMG/M metagenome (GOLD analysis project Ga0123338, IMG submission 89793) | Glacier valley bacterial and archeal communities from Borup Fiord, Nunavut, Canada, to study Microbial Dark Matter (Phase II) -... | ecosystem: Environmental > Aquatic > Freshwater > Ice > Glacier ...
CTTTGCGGTTAACCATGCAGTACCGACTTCTCTTGTTCCGTACAAAACCCTGTATTGCCTTCCTGTCAACTTTATCCCGGATGCCATGTAAACAGTAATCAGGTTTCCTTTACACTCTTAACGGACACCTACGTAAACGTCCGCTTTCGACATCTCCTCTTTGCTTTTACGAGACTTCATAGTTGCTTTAATTTATTCAGCTCGACAATACTCACTTACAGGGATCGAGTCCCCGTTTTTCCTTATCGTTCACCACCGAGGGAGTTTCCGCCCAACGCAGCATAAGGTAGTTTGCAAACTACTCCTGAAAGTCGTCTGCGGAAGGCCACTCCCTTTGTTGACAATAATGATTCCATTGCCATTTCGCTCGGCTCCGGCTTTCGTTTTATCACCGCTAAAAGTCTTCCATCTTTTGTACAGCATTCTTTCCGCTTTCACGGGTTGATTCAAGACACACACGTAGGAAGCTACACGCAGGGGCGGATTGCAAGCGACTTCCTGTCAAACCGAAAAGCTGCCCGAGCGGAAAGATGCACACCGAAAACCTATGCTACCGCACTTGACGGTTAGCGGATGTTAGCGGATCGTAGTTTTCATTTTCTGATCCTTAGATTCATAAGGCATTTATTTGGCTTCTTTATACAGTCTAGAAGCAACTATACTTGCTGTTAATAATTCAAATATACCCCAGGCAGTTCCAATTACTGAAAGAGAGAAAGGCATAAATCCATATGCTACAAGAGCGGCATTAGGCAAAAAATAAGCATAAAACCAAAAAATAATGGCGGATACAACTGCTGCTTTTAACTTTGACTTGAACTTAGACTGAATCAGAGCATAAAGCAAAATAATAGAAATTCCGAATGTCATAGACACGAATGCAAAGAATCCCATTGCGCCATTACTTAAAGGTGGCAAAGAGCGACTTTCCAATACTTCATTCATTTGGGTACCAAGTATGGGGACTAATCCAAATCCGATTATGATTATTATGATTCCAGCTACAAGTCCACTTGTAAATGCACTTTTTACATTGATTGTCATTATATTATCTATTTTATTAAACATTTGTATTATTTTCTTGTCATATTTCGTGTTGTCTGCTTAATATTTGAAGGTGTCGCACTTAAAATGACCGGCAACTAGTATATATCACCAAAAGTATAGTACTTTTTTGATTATACAATCATATTAAGCATATTTTATTTTAATTCTTTTGGTAATGGTGGACTGGGAAGTAGCCGGTCCAGTGGACTGATGATATTTTTTGCCACTTTAGGGGTGATGTGGTTGTATCCTGATGAACAAACGCTTCCGTACAATACAACGGACAAATCGCCAACTAAGATAGATCAGATAAACCATTGATAAATCCATAGAAGAATCGAGGCGCTGCAAGGGGATGTAATGCAACTTGGACTTCATGCTGGGTCGTTCCGACCACATGAAGTCCTATTTATTATAGCCAGTGCATTATTCTTTTATTATCTTTATATCTGATGCTTCATTATTATTAATCCTTAACAAATAAATACCCTTTTTATAATTACTCACATCAATTGTTAATCCTGAAGAATAAATTTGGATATAATTTTCAAACTCTAATTGGCCAATTGAATTAAATAATTGTACAAATATTTTTTTCGACAAATCTGACGATAAATTAATATTCAAATATGTTTTACAAGGATTAGGGAAGATATTAATTTTTTTTTTGAAATGAGCATTATTCAATCCCGTAGACTCGGCAACAGTAAAGTTTATAGAGAACACTTTGGTTTGAATAAAGCCATGAGTATCAATAAATGAATAATCAATTGTATAAGTCCCTATAGATAATAACCCTAAATTAATAGTGTCATTTGCACCAGTTGTCAGGCATTTTCCGTTACTATCATATTTTCCGCTAATGTAAACTTTATTATTCTTTATACTATCAAGTTTCAATTCATAGCTACAGTCGCCACTAAATGGTTTGGAATATGTTGCAAAGAGTATTGAATCATGAATGGAAGGTAAAGACGGTAGAATCTTTATACTATCTATATCTTGGCTGAAAGTTATTTGATAAAATACTAAACCAATTGATATACTAAATATTAATTTTATTGTTTTCATCCTTTTTATATGTTTTTAGTTAAAATTAGGTTTATTTTATTTCTAATGTTGAGCCAATTTTGACTTCAAATGGACCATTTATTGTAGTAGACTCTTTTGCATCCAAGATTACATTAGCATTATTTTGAATTGAAGTATTAATTACTTCAATTTTACAATCTTTATAAGTTTTATCAGAGGAAATAACACCACTTACATTAGTAGTTTTGCAAGAAATATTATTAGTAATTTCAAGTGATGGGTCGCCCATTAAATGATAAATCTCCCAATAATACAATTTTCTACTGGAAGTCGATTCCTGAACAGCAAGATTACCACCAATAACTAACTGTCCCTGTGTTGAATACCAATTAGCTGTAGACTCAATATGAGTATGAAATAATCTATCAAAAGCCCCAAGATGGCTTGCATTGTAACTTGGATTTGCCGAAACTGTTTTAAAACCAACAGCCCACCAATAATCTTCATCCCAATATGAATAATCAGTAGCTCCAATATAACCAACAGCTCCTTTATTTGAAACCCTCAATGCTGCTTCTCCAAAACATTCGGATTCGCTAAAACGGTTAGAACGACAACAATTACCAACCCATAATCCGTATTTATGAGCATTTGTAAGACTTTGTTTTTTTATCATAAAAGAACGTATCAGGCTCTTGGCTCTTTGATATTGAAGGCTGTGCTGGGATTATTTTTTGAATTATTCCATTTGACGTTAAATCAATTATTTCTTCATCATAACTCAATATATTAAATTTGACTGATGCCTCTAAAGGAAGTTCTATTAATTTGCTATAAATAGGAATGTTTGGTCTTCCTAAATCATAAGTTTTCACTAATCCATCAGATTCAAGTGCAATATAGTCTCCCGACTTAGTAGATTTTAAATCAGAGGATATATTAGATAGATTTGTATTGACTTCAAGGATGTCAACACTTTTAGAGCTTGTTTTTAAAACAAAACTATTCTTTTCAGCTTTGTTTAAACTAATCACTTTTTTTTGTGCAAAAATTGCATTGGTGAGAATAATGCTTAAAAAAATTAATAAATACTTTTTCATTTCCTTTATTTTTTGAAATTTGTAGTATGTTCGTTTCGTTTTTTTGCATTAGCTATAACTAGTATATATCACCAAAGATATAGTACTTTTTTGATTATGCAAATATATTAAGCATATTTATTTTAATTCTTTTGGCACTGGTGGGCTGGGAAGTAGCCGGTCCAGGGGACTAATAATATTCTTAGCCGCCTTTGGCTTGATGTGGGTATAAATCATCGTGGTTTTTATAGTGCTGTGCCTTGGTAATTGCTGTAAATACCTCAGATCTATCTCATTTTTAAATAAATGAATTGCAAAACCAGGACGCAGCGTATGCACTGGTAAATGCTTTTTACTGTATGCAAGAAATTTTAAAGATTCCTTGAACTTCTTTTATACATGCCATATCCTTGCATGTAATAGCTATCATCTGTAACTCATCTGTAACTCATCTGTAACCTTTCTGTAACCTCACCTTACAGAAAGGTATCAGATGAGTATCTAATAAGTATCAGATGATGGCATGTTACCTCTGGCATAATTGCATCTGTTAATTATAATATGAAAAAAAAAGGCCGTTTCCTTTTTAATAGGAAACGGCCTTTTGGGAGGAAGTATAATAATCTATTTATGGAGTAAGAATTGCTTAAAATCAGCGTATTCAGTGCTTAACGGGATGGATTGTTTTTCACCTTTCATAAACTCAGCCAGCTTCGCAGGAAGTTTTATCGTACCTTTACCTATCACACTTTCAACAGTATCAGTAAATTTGGCCGGATGAGCAGTTTCGAGAAACACCCCCACTTCACCGGCCTTTAAATCAGCCTTCAGTGCACGGTAACCAACAGCTCCATGAGGATCGAGCATATAATTTTCTTCAACATAAACCTGTTTCATTGTTTCGCGGATCTCCTCATCTGTATATCGGTATCCAATAATATCCATTGAAATAGATTTATATGAATGGTTGTACAATTCCAGAATACGGGCAAAATTACTCGGTGCACCCACGTCCATGGCATTGGCAATGGTAGCAACAGAGGCACGCGGTTTGTATTTACCGGTTTGTAAGTAATTGTAAACGACATCGTTGTTGTTATTGGCTGCGATAAACCTTTTAACAGGCAACCCCATGAACTTGGCAAATATTCCTGCTGTCAGGTTTCCAAAGTTGCCGGAGGGGACTGAAATAACAAGTTCACCAGTGACACCTGCTTCGCGTAAACGGGCATAAGCATTGAAATAATAAAAAGCCTGTGGCAGAAAGCGGGCTACATTGATTGAATTGGCTGATGTTAATACCAAAGCTTCATTCAATTCATGATCCAGAAAAGCTGTCTTCACCAGTCGTTGACAATCGTCAAATGTACCGTCAACTTCGAGCGCGGTAATGTTATTTCCAAGTGTGGTAAATTGTTTTTCCTGAATGTCGCTTACCAGTCCTTTGGGATAAAGAACATAAACATTAATTCCGGGAACTTTAAAGAAGCCATTGGCAACAGCACTGCCTGTATCACCGGAGGTGGCAACCAATACGTTCACTTCCTTTTTAAATCCTTTCAGAAAATAGGCCAGTAACCGGGCCATAAACCTTCCACCAACATCTTTGAACGCAAGTGTCGGGCCATGAAATAATTCAAGAGAATAAACCGAATCATTTAATTTGACAATGGGGCAATCAAAATTGATCGCATCATAAACAATTTCTCTCAGTTTCTCTTCAGGTACATCTTCACAGAAGAACTTTTTTGCCACTTCAAAAGATATTTCCTGAAAACTCAATCGATGAATTTTCTCAAAGAAGTGTCGGTCAAACACTTCAATCCTTTCTGGCATAAACAAACCATTGTCGGCAGCCAGGCCTTTGGTTACAGCTTCAAATAGTGTAACTATCGGAACTGATTTATTGGTACTGAAGTATTTCATCTGTTTTGTCTGATTAGAGTGTTGATATTTTAAAGGTAATGAATTAATCAAATTTATGCTCTATTTTAATATTAAAATATCATTTTCTAATAGATATCTTTATCTAAAAGTGCCAACATAAATTGATTGCCTTTTAATAATCCATACGAACCTTTAGTTACTTCAAATTCATCATAGAACTGAGCATCATCAGGTGTTACACCAGGTCTATAAATGATAAACGGCACGGCATCACGGGTGTGAATCTTTGTCGCACAAGGAGTTGGATGGTCGGGTAATACTGCAATGGTGACCGGTTCGTCCATCTTTTCAGTTTCTTCAACCAGAAATCTCACCACCCTGGAATCCAGATAGTTGATTGTCAGTGTTTTCAGTTCCACATTGCCTTCATGACCTGCTTCATCGCTTGCTTCTATGTGCAGAAATACTAAATCGTGATCTTTCAACGCATCAATGGTAGCCTGAGCTTTTCCTTCGTAGTTGGTATCATATAGCCCCGTTGCACCTTCCACTTTAATCACATCCATGCCTGCATAAATGCCAATTCCTTGTATCAAATCTACTGCTGAAATAACGGCAGACTTTTCAATTCCAAATAGTTCCTTTAAGGTAGGCATTTGAGGTTTATAGCCAGGTGACCATGGCCAGATACTATTGGCCATATCTTTTCCTGCTTCTTTTCGTTTTTGATTAATTGGATGATCGGCCAGTAAAGCCTGAGAACGTAAAATCAAATAGTTAAGTAACTTAGCAGTATCATTAGCTTCATCAATTTTCGGTACAATTAAGCAAGGGCGAAATGGCTTCCCAGGCACATCATGCGGCGGTGTACAATACATATATTTATTCCCGCCTTTAATTACCAGTAAATGTCGGTACGAAACGCCTGGATAAAAGCGAATGATCTCATTTCCAAGTTTCTTATTCAGGAAATCAATCAATTCGAAAGCTTCAGTATTGGAAATATGCCCTGCTGAGTGGTTTTTAATATTATCATTCTCAATGCATAGCAAGTTACATCGAAGTGCAAGATCATTCTCCTGAAGGGTAACTCCAATACTTGCTGCCTCAAGTACACCGCGACCTTCAAAAACTGATTTAACATCGTAGCCAAGAACTGACATATTGGCAATTTCGCTTCCAGGATGCATATCTTCCGGTACGGTAATTAACCGCCCTGTACGTCCTTTTTTTGCCAGACTGTCTATTATTGGCTTCTCAGCCAATTGTAGTGGCGTTTTTCCTCCGAAGTCCACCAATGGCTCATCTGCCATTCCATCTCCCAACACTATGATATATTTCATTTTTGTTTTATATATTCGATACCCTTATAATATCTGCAAATACACCGGCAGCAGTTACGACAGCACCGGCACCATATCCTTTAATGATCATAGGAAACTCATGATAGCGCTCGGTCGTAAACATCACCAGGTTATTCGAACCCTGAAGATCAGCAAAGGGATGACCAGCCGATATTTCCTGAAGGCCTATTTCTGCTTTCCCGTTCTCGAACTTGGCCACAAACCTCCAAAACAGTCCTTCGGCAGCGAGCTTTTTTCTTTTGGCTTCAAATTCTGTATCTACATCAGTAATGGTTTTCCAAAAATCATCGACACTTCCCTCGAAATATTTGGCAGCAATAAAAGGGCTAATCTTGATGTCTTTCATATCAAATTCATAACCCGATTCACGAACCAAAATCAGTAGTTTGCGAGCCACGTCTACCCCACTCAAGTCGATACGCGGATCAGGCTCTGCATATCCCTGATCTTTAGCCATACGAATGGTCTGACTTAAAGGCACTTTATCACTTATCGTATTAAAAATAAAGTTGAGCGTTCCTGACAAAACGGCTTCAATCTTCAAAATAGTATCGCCTGAATTAACAAGATCGTTCAAAGTTGTAATAATGGGTAATCCAGCGCCTACATTGGTTTCAAACAGAAATTTGGCTCCTTTGCGCTTGGCCGTTTTCTTTAGCAATGCATAATTTTCGTATTCTGAGGAGGCAGCTACTTTATTGGCAGTCACAATTGAGATATTGGCGTTCAGCATTTCAGCATACAATCCTGCAACCTGTGTGTTGGCTGTACAATCCACAAAAATTGAATTGTACATGTTCAGGTTAATAATTTCATTCTTAAATTGTTCGAGACCAGATACAAGGCCATCTGTCATCATTCGTTCACGAAATGTGGCAATGTCAATACCCTCGGTATCGAACAGCATTTTCTTAGAATTGGCAACTCCTGCCAGTTTTATTTTCAGATGCTTTTCTTTCAACAACTTAGGCTGCTGCTGTTTGATTTGCTCCAGCAGGTTTCCACCTACTAACCCAATGCCTAAAAGAAATACATTTAATTCAACATTTTCAGAAAGGAAGAACGATTCGTGCACTACATTCAGTGTTTTGCGTAAATCAGACACTTTAACAACCCATGAAATATTCAATTCAGAAGCTCCCTGGGCAATAGCGATGATATTGATACCATTTCTGCCAATTGTATTGAACAATTTTCCTGCAACACCAGTGGCATGTTTCATGTTTTCACCCACAATAGCCACAATGGCAAGGTTTTCTTCAATAGTAATCTTATTGATTTGATCAAGCTCAATTTCACGATCAAATTCTTGTCTGATAGCAGTTTCTGCCTTTATTGAACTTGCAGTATCTATTGCAAAGCTGATTGAATTCTCGGACGAAGCCTGTGATATCAAAATAACATTGATATTCTGGCGGGCCAATGCTCCGAAAAGCCTGGCTGAAATACCTGTCACACCTACCATGCCCAACCCCTGAACTGTGATCAGCGTGATATTTGAAATTGAAGAAATACCTTTGATAGGCAAATCTTTACCGTTGAGTTTACTCTCTGTAATTAAAGTCCCTTCGGCCTCAGGCTCCAGTGTATTCTTAATCCTGACGGGAATACCTTTTTTGTAAACAGGTAAAATGGTAGGTGGATATATTACTTTGGCACCGAAATATGAAAGCTCCATCGCTTCCGAATAGCTCAACGTTTTTATGGTATATGCTTTGCTGATCACACGTGGATCGGCTGTCATAAAACCATTTACATCAGTCCATATTTCAAGCGAAGTAACATCCATAGCGGCTGCCATAATAGCGCCCGTATAATCTGAACCTCCACGTCCCAAAGTAGTATATTCACCCGCCTCATTGCTGGCAATAAAACCGGGGACAATAGCAATGCCCTTAAATGCTTTAAAAGCAGACTGGATGAGTTGGTTGGTCTGAGAAAAGTTCACGATCGCTTTCCCGAAATCGCTGTTTGTTTTAATTAGTTTACTGGCATCGAACCATGTTGCTGAAGGAATATATTCAGCAATAATCAATGATGAAAGTCGTTCACCAAAACCTCCAATCTTATCGAGCGTCTTGGGAGTAAGTTCTCCAATAAGTGATACTCCATGCACAATCCGTTCAAGTTCATCAAGCAGAATCTGCACCTTACCTTTTACTATTGATTGCTTTTCAACTTCAAAAAGCTTTTCAATTGCCTCATAGTGCCGCGTATTGATTTCTGTTAATTCAGCTTGAAAATAGCCTGTTCCAATAGCAGCCATTTTTGCTGCACTTATAATTTTATCAGTAATTCCACCCAATGCCGAAACCACAACGATCACATCATCGTCCTGTGACATCAATATTTTTTTTACCTTCTTAATGTTTTCGGCACTTTCAACAGAAGTACCTCCAAATTTTAAAGCTTTCATAAACTTTTATTATTAACGGAAACCTCGAATTTATAAACCAATCCGGCCACTTTATGACCATTTATTATAATTAAACAACCTACTTTCCTAATTCGGGACAAAAGATACTACTATTAAAAATCCGGGTGAAACAGCACAGCCATATCACCCGGAAATTACTGTATTTTTAAACTTTATTTAATTTACCGCTACTGGAATAGTAACAGCTTCCATTATTTTTGCTTCAAGTTCCATGGCCAATTCAGGATTATCGTGAAGCAGAGATTTAACTGATTCGCGTCCTTGTCCAAGTTTAGTCTCACCATAGCTGAACCATGAACCTGCTTTCTTTATGATGTTGAGCTCGACACCCAAATCAACAATTTCACCAGTCTTTGAAATACCTTCGCCATACATGATGTCAAATTCGGCTTTTTTGAATGGTGGAGCCACCTTGTTCTTTACCACTTTTACACGGGTATGGTTTCCCTGAGCTTCTTCACCATCTTTAATCTGACCTATGCGGCGAATATCAAGACGTACCGAAGCATAAAATTTAAGGGCATTACCACCGGTTGTTGTCTCAGGATTCCCAAACATCACACCAATCTTTTCACGCAATTGATTGATGAATATGACACATGTTTTGGTTTTATTGATATTGGCCGTAAGTTTACGTAACGCCTGTGACATTAAACGTGCCTGAAGACCCATTTTTGACTCACCCATTTCGCCTTCTATCTCCGCTTTGGGAGTTAATGCTGCAACTGAGTCAATGACGATGATATCTACTGCACCTGAACGGATCAGATTATCGGCAATTTCAAGAGCCTGCTCTCCGTTATCTGGTTGTGAAATCAATAGTTCATTGATATCGACTCCTAACTTGGCGGCATAACCAGGATCGAAAGCATGTTCAGCATCAATAACAGCAGCAATTCCACCTGCTTTTTGAGCCTCAGCAATTGCATGAATGGCCAAAGTTGTTTTACCTGACGATTCTGGCCCGTAAATTTCGATGATTCTGCCTTTGGGATAACCACCAACTCCCATTGCAATGTCTAATCCGATTGACCCGGATGATATGGAGGGTACATCTTCCACTGGACGATCCCCTAATTTCATAATGGAGCCTTTACCATAACTTTTCTCGATCTTTTCCATCGTCAATTGAAGTGCCTTCAATTTTTCCTTGTTCTGACTGCTTTTTTCTTCGGTTGCCATATTATTTGATATATAATGCGTTGGTTAATTGAATGGTATGATTCTTTGTATCTACTTTGTCAAATATTTGTTCAATAATTCCTTCTTCATTGATCACAAAAGTGGTTCGTAAAACTCCCATGTATTTTTTTCCATACATGTTTTTCTCACCCCAAACACCATAAGCTTTCAATATTTCAGTTTCCGGATCTGAAATCAGGTTAAACCCAAATTGATATTGATCCGCAAACTTTTTATGTGAGGCTACAGAGTCCGGGCTTACACCTACCACTTCATAACCTTTTGACAGCCAATACTGATAATTATCGCTCAGGTTGCATGATTCAGCAGTACATCCAGGAGTATTGTCTTTGGGATAAAAGTATAAAATGAGCTTTTTACCCTTGAACCCATTTAACGATATTTTCTCGCCAAATTGATTCAATCCTTCAAATTCAGGAGCTTTGTCCCCTTTAATTAAAATGGCCACGATTGAATATTTTTAAGTTAGACAAATATACTCGAAATAATGATACGTATCAGTATAAATTTCAATTGAAAGTAAAATAAAGTATCTACTTTATGCACTGCTCATGGTACAATTTTTGTAATTTTAGGCCCGAATCAAATAGCTATATTCCATGTTAATCATATTTAGACAAAGCATAAAAAAAACCTTCCTTTTCCTATTGTTTGGAACAATAGGTACTTATCTATATGCTTTCAACCCCTTCATGCATAAAAATGAACCAAATATCTCATTAAACACTGAATACAATCCTCTTATAAATGCTTTCCTGGAATCTGATTTTGACTGTTATTCTACCAAAGATACAGTAATAACCGGAGAAATTGATACTTTAAAGATAGAATCTACGCAGAATGAAAAATTTTCAATTCCTACCTATCTATTGAAAATACCGATCAATTTCCGCATCAATTCATTTATAAGTTATCTTAACTTTAACCATTTTGTAAAAAACGAATCAAAGAAAGTGTTTTTTTATGCCTGGCTTAAGGAAAAAGAACTTCAAAAATTTTCGATTCTAACCGATAGTTTAAGAAAATCGTATGCAAATGCTTCCTATGAACAAAAAGATATAATTGCATCACAAATATTAAAATCAGAAGAAAAATCAATTATTTTGAATGAAGAAATTCCTGCAATGTATCAAAAGGCCAGAGAGGAAGAAGATCAATATTGGCAGAAAGCTTCAAAAGATCAAATATCGAATTTCCAACAAAAAATCAGACTATATAATGACAGTATAGCCCAAATTGCAGAAAAGAAAGGTGATCGCATAGCCTCAAAAGCTTCAGAAATTCCTGACACCCTTACTTTATATCTACCCTCACCAAAAACAGCTGAAAAGAAAGTCGCTGTAATTGGAGGTATATTCTATAAAATTCAAATTGGAGCTTATAAAGGAAAAATTCCCGAATCTGCAAACAAGTTAATCAAAAAGCTTTCGATGATCCGCAACGTGGATAACTACGTTGATGATAAAGGATTGAAGATATACACCACCGGGAATCTCCGATTGTATACTGAGGCTGTAAAAATGCTAAGTCAGGTTAAACAGGAAGGAATAAAAAATGCAGTGATTAACGCCTACCAGAACGGTAAGAAAATTACTGTTGTGGAAGCCAAAAAACTAAATAAAGAATTATGAGACAAAAAGAACTCCCGCTTAAAGAAGTATACGAGGAAAACGACGCACATAATTCAAAGGAAAGAATCCTTGTTGTTCACAACGACGACTATCATACATTCGATTATGTGATTGATGCTTTGATGAAAATTTGTGACCACGATTTGCCTCAAGCCGAACAATGTACACTTTTAATTCATTTTAAAGGCAAATGTGATGTTAAGAAAGGAAATCTTTCGTATCTTAGGCCACTGAAAAATGCATTGATACAAAAAGATTTAAGAGCCACCATCGATTAATCCTGACTTATGGACATCATGATCATTTTATTGCTTATATTTTTAGGCATCGTATTGTTGTTAATTGAGTTTACTATTCTTCCTGGAATCACCGTTGCCGGAATTGGTGGTATTTTGTTGTTTGCATACAGTATTTATCTGGCCTTCAATACTTATGGTGCAATACCTGGCTTTCTGACACTTGCTTTTGTGTTGATCGTTGCACCCCTTTTAGTTGTCATGTTATTCAAAGGAAAGTCCGGTAAAAAGATGGTGCTGAGTACCACTATCACTGGGATTGCTAACCTGATTGATCATGAAAAGGTAAAAATTGGTGATATTGGGGTTACTATTGGAAGGCTCGCACCAATGGGTAAAATAAAGGTAAATGGAGAAGTAGTGGAAGTTAGATCCACCGGCACTTTTGTTGATCCAGGTGAAAATGTCAGAATTATTCAAATAGAAAAATCACAAATAACAGTTGAACCTTTAAACCTTTAAAAATGGAACAAATTCAAGGCCTTGGAGTATTTGGTTTGATCGCTGGAATTTTTGTCCTCCTGATCATCATTTTGTATTATATCCCTGTTGGGCTATGGTTTTCAGCACTTGTATCCGATGTTCGTATCTCATTGCTTCAGTTATTTCTGATGCGTTTTCGTAAAGTACCACCATCAGTTATAGTGCGTGCATTGATTGAAGGAACCAAAGCTGGGTTGATTCTTAACAGGAATGATCTTGAAGCACATTACCTGGCCGGCGGTCATGTTGAAAAAGTAGTTCATGCATTGGTTTCGGCTCAGAAAGCCAATATCGAACTCACGTTTAAAATGGCAACTGCTATAGACCTTGCAGGACGCGATGTATTTCAGGCAGTACAAATGTCGGTAAATCCAAAGGTAATTGATACCCCACCGGTTGCTGCAGTAGCAAAGGATGGTATTCAGTTAATTTGTAAAGCCAGGGTGACTGTTCGTGCCAACATCAAACAATTGGTTGGAGGTGCGGGTGAAGAAACCGTTCTGGCACGTGTTGGCGAAGGAATAGTTTCGTCCATCGGTTCAGCACATACCCACAAAGCAGTTCTCGAAAACCCTGATTCCATTTCGAAAGTAGTATTAGGAAAAGGTCTTGATGCGGGTACAGCCTTTGAAATTCTATCTATCGACATTGCAGATATCGACATCGGCAAGAACATTGGCGCCGGTTTGCAGATGGACCAGGCTGAAGCTGATAAAAATATCGCACAGGCCAAAGCAGAAGAGCGTCGTGCTATGGCTGTAGCCCTCGAGCAGGAAATGAAAGCAAAAGCACAGGAGGCCCGTGCAAAAGTAATTGATGCTGAAGCACAAATTCCAATGGCCATTGCAGAAGCTTTCAGAAACGGCAACCTGGGAATTATGGATTACATGAAATATAAAAACATCATGGCCGATACCTCCATGCGTGAAGCTATTTCAACCGAAGAACAAAATAAAAAGAAAAAATAAGCATTCGATTATTCAAAATATAAAAACCTTGTCGAATATAACGGCAAGGTTTTTTTATATATTTTTGATACGATTAAAACGTATATTTGATATCAATTTCTTATTCCTTTTTTCTAATTTTCTTATTTTAATACTTCTCACTTGCGACACTTGCGACAGTACTATTTGTAAAAACACATATTTGATATAAATTACCAAAATAGGAACATTTTCCTTTATGCAGGGAGGTGTATTCCCAAAATCATAACCGAAGGTGTTGCTTTTTAAACCTTTCTTGCACCTCCTCAACCTTAGTAAACAAGTCAACATCCTATCCTTCAATCTTATTCACTTTATCAATTATGAAAATAGATGGCTAAAATCAGCAGCCATATTAAAAAAGGTGAAAATGTCAAAAATCGAAATAGGACCGTAGGAAACGTAGGAAATGTAGGAAATGGGTTTAATTTCCTACAATCCTACGAATCCTACGGTCCTATTTGCAAAAACGCCTATTTGATATTAATTACCAAAATGGGAATATTTGAGAAGATGAGAAGCTGGACCTTGAATCCTAATCGTCAAATTCTCCCGATATCAATCGGGATTTAATTCGTCTAATTTGTATTTAAGACTTCGACAGCCTTCATAATTATTTTTTAGCATATTCGTAAAAGTATGAGATATAATGGCGTTAAGAACTATTTGGAAATTAAAAATAAAAGTTTTAATTTTGGTTTAGAATCCAATACCGGTAGGCCGGTTAATATATAACCATTGTGGTCTGTGAATAATGGCCGGCAGTGGGTTTTTAAATTTAAATCAAAATGTCAGTAAGTTACAATCATCAGCAAAAGAATTCCAATCCAACGTTTACAAGGCAACATGATTACCTTATGAACGGAACGGCTGACGATGTCGTACAGGAAGCCAGACTGGAAAAAGAACTGATTTGCCGTTTTAAAGAGGTGCAAGGTTTAGATACAGAAGATAATAAATCCTCACTTACTTTGATGGATGCTTTTATTGTTAAAACAAAGATTCAAACATTGCTTCACGCTAAATAATTGTACCGATGGATAAGATTATGGTTATACAACTGACCAACCATAAAGCCGCCGGGCTTTTGCACGAGTTGGAAGAATTAAACCTGATTAAGGTTTTAAACGAAAATACTGAACCTGTTAAAACTAAATTGTCTGACAAATACAAAGGCTTTATCAGCAAAGAAGAAGGACAGCAACTTAATGACCATATCAAACAAATTCGCAGCGAATGGAACGGTATTTAATTGACACCAATGTAATCTTCGTTTACTTTTCATCTTCACTTCCTGCCATTAGTTTACAGTTCATGGATTCGGTTATTGATGCTGTACCTAACCTTTCGGTTATCACTCAAATAGAACTACTTTGCTGGAAAACGGATGCCGTTAAGGAACAAAGGGTAAAAGATTTCATTACAGAAAGTGAGGTTTTGGATATTATACCCGATGTGATTATGCATTGCGTGAAAATACGCCGTGACAACAAGGTTAAAACCCCCGATGCCATTATTGCCGCTACGGCCATTGCCAATGATTACACCCTTATTTCTAACAATGACAAGGATTTTAAAAGGATTAAGGGATTAAAATATCTCAACCCTAACGACATTTAATCAAAAAAACTCAGTCTTGCCGGATGGTCGGGCAGATTTAATTCTGAAAGTTAAACCAACGAAACTTGCACGAAGAGAAGGAATCTTGGTTTATCTCAATACAATGAGCCAGACTAAAATCAAAATAGAATTGAAAGAACATTCCGACTTTATTGTTTAAGTTCGGGAATACACATTTCTTTTAACACCGGCAAAACACTTCAAATCCTTCGTTGGCGCGAAGCAATCTCAACCGAAGAACAAAATAAAAAGAAAAAATAAGCATTCAATTATTCAAAATACAAAACCTTGTCGTGTAAAACGGCAAGGTTTTTTTTATGGTTTACTTCTATTTACTTATTACTTCTAAAAGTTCTTTTGGGTCTTGCCTATTGTCCCAAAATGCGGTGATAATTATCTGATCCTTTGTGAATTTGTAATAAATACTAATTTGACCAAAAACTACTGTTCGCTCAGCGATTTCAAATCATCTTTGTCGAGTTGTTCCTGTGAAATGAAATTCCCTTTTTTGATATCCAGATCACTCATTTGGAGCATTAAAATCTGTTCATCAGTTAATTTCACTGTATCTGGACTAACTTTACTCGCATTAACTAATTGATAGAGTGCAGATAGATAATCAGTATTATCAATAGTTAATAGTTTATCTATGATGTTATTTCTCAAAATATCAATCGTTTCCATGTATCAAATATTTAATCAAATATCGCTATTTATTATTGAAATACAAAAGAGTTATTTTGAACCAAGTGAAATCGGTGCAATGGCTAATTCAATAACGCTTGAACCTCAATTTTAAGTTTCGGGAGGTGGTTTATTATGATACTCCAGATTAAATCGTCAGAAAAACTGTCATAACCATGTGCAATTCTATTTCGTGCTCCGATTATCTTTTGAGCTTTAGCAAGTTCAAAATTTTTATCCTTCTTTATAATCCGATTGGTGGCCTCTCCAATAATCTCGATATTCCTTTCGACAGCACGTTTGGTTTTTAAGTCTTTAATGTAGTCTTCAATTTTTTTTATCCCATTTGGAAAATAACTTTCAATTTCCTCTATAGATTGAAGGATATCATATAACCAAGTTTTTATATCATTATCCATAAATAAGTTGTTTTGAAGCATCAATTGATTTGCGTAAATATGGATTGCTGATAGCCTTTTCTTCCAATAAATCTACTTCCCGATTAAAAAGTTGTTGAAGTGAATCTTTAAAATCGAAATAATTATCGGCATAGTCATATAATTCAATATCAAGAAAATCTACAATAAAGTCAATATCGCTATTTTTTTTGAATCTATTGGTAATTACAGAACCAAAAACAAATAACTGCCTAACTTTGTGCCTATTGCACAAATCATTAATTACATCAATATTACTTTCTACAATATTCATAATACAAAGATATTCTGACACTTGAAATGGGGAAATTTTCATTTGCAAGTAGTTTCATCAAGCCGATCTTAAGGGTTCATTATAGAACAATCCATCTTTAAGAAATTCTTGAATATACCCAAAAACGGCCTGTAAACTCTCCTTGGTAAGTCGGGGATAATTTTCAAGGATTTGTTGTTCCGTCCAACCTGATACCAGCAAATTAATGATATGCTCAACAGATATACGAGTACCCTTTATAACAGGTTTACCTATCAAAATTTGATCGTTTGTTTCTATGTGAGCTCTCCAATTCATAATTCAAAGGTACAAAATTTAAACCTAATTGTATAGAATATTGAAAAATAAGATTAGACGAAAGGACTTATCTTTCAAAATCAGGAAAGAATTCTTTCATTTCAAATCGAAATATTTTGGTCCATTAAATAATTTTCAGTATCTTTAACTCATGAAATTTATATTCCATTCTTCGAAATGAATTTATCAATCTGAATGGTTTATTTTGCTGATTTTGCAATTTAACAGTCTTCTTTTTTCAGCATGTTTCTATCATGCAGGCTATTAAAATTTTAGTGTCCATCTTTCCTTCTGAAATTTCCATAAGCATTGAACTTATAAGGGAAGTAACCGTCGCCCTACCAACGCCCTACCGATGCCCTTTCAACGCCTTCGTAAATAGGAAATTAATTGGTAACTAATAGGTATAAATTCCTATTTACACCCTATTAACACCCTATTAGTAACCTATTATCTACCTATTATCTACCAATTTACCAAGACGTTGGTAGGGCGTTGGTAGGGCGTCGGTCCCCCCATTGGGTTTTTCATAAGACTTGATTTACGAAATATTCATAAGTTGACCCGAAGTGATCTTATGAATACTTTAATTTATTATAGAATAAATGGATCCTTCATATAAGAATTAAGCGATGATGATTTTATGTCAACTTTTATCCCCTCTCAATAATGTATCAATCTATATATCCAAATTTAAACATCTCATCATCAAACAATTCAACCATCCAACCATCTATCCCTTCAACCTTTTACTTATCACAATTTTACCAATTTTATTTAATCCCAAGAGTAACTATTTCATGAGCTTTAATTTTGACCTGAATTGTTTTACCCTTTAGAGTTGGGTTGGCCACATCTTTAAGAGGAAATTCCAGGATATTCAATCTTCGTGCAGAAGTAACATCAATAGGAACTTTAAGATTTACAGTAATTGGCTTACCCTCAATCTCTGTAAGTCTGATTATTAATTCCTTACCGTCTTCAGATTGCTTTATACCCGACAAGTTAACATTAGCTGCATCAACAGAAAAGAATGAAGCCTCTTCGGGGCGGGTAGCATGTTGTTTTACAAGTGCCAGAGATGGTGGTTCTGCAGCATATACGGGTACGTTAAAATCCTCACCCTCAGCCCAAACACCATTTTTCCAATCTCCTGCATGAGGGAATAATGAATAGCTGATATTGAATTTGCCAAGATTTGGATAAATATCAGGATCACCCGCTGACCTCATAAGTGTGATTCTAAGATCGCCGTTATGATATGAATGTCCATATTTTGTTTTGTTTAACAGAGCGATGCCGAACTTACCATCCGTAACATCGACCCACTTTTGTGCGGGAACTTCCTGACCATCAGTTTTTCCTGATTTAACTCCATATACATCTGATTGGGACTTCAGGTAAGAAGGTACATCTTTACCATTGATTTTCCCATCAATAGGTCTTTCAACAACATCGAAAGGAACCTGGCTATAAAACCTCGGATCTTTTATTTCAAGTGGGAAAAGTGCTCTTAACATAGGAGAATCAGTCGAATCGCTCCCTGTTTCCAGCCAATGTACTTCCATATCATAGTCTATGCGGGGATAAGAGCGATATAGATATGTACGTTCTAAAAATCTTGATTTCCCCCAGGTTTTAACTGTTTCTATGCAAGCTCTTACAGGGCCATTTTCAACAACTTTCACACTTTTAACGTTTGTAACATCCTCTTCCTTAACGATCTTATTGATTACCCATGATTTCATTCCACCTTTTTTATCTTCGAGGTAGATCTTTAAGTTATTAAGTTGTCCGCCGTTTTTCACAAACTCTTTATTTAGACGTTTGTCGAACAAGCTAACAATGCCACCGGTCTTCATATCAAACTTTACAGTAAAGAAATCAGTCTCAAATGTATTGTTGGTGAATGGTATAGGATCATTAAATTCACCCGGCTTGGTGACATCAATATAGAATGTTTTATAGCCGCCCGCAGGCATATTTTCAACAACAAACTGTATTTTTGATGTAAATCCGGGAGGTGTAGATTTTCCCCATACAACTTGTGCAGGGTAAGTTTTACCACGGGCATCGCGGACCAAAACTGTAGGAACCATGCCTTGTCCTTTATCTATTGGCAGGATATATTTTGAACCATAATAATTGCCCCAACTTTCATATTTAGCCGTCACTGCTTCCTGATACGAATAAACATTTGCTTCAACCAAAGCCTTACGGTTATTGGGTTGAAGGTTATAAGCAACTATAGGTTGTCCCATTCCAGTCTGAAATTTGACCTCATCAGCCATTTTACGAAATGCATTATTTTTCAAATCATTCGATTTGCGAAGCAATTCACTATATCTGGCAATCGCTTCCTTGTTGGCTTCGTTGATTGCTGAACCAGGAAGTATGTCGTGGAACTGATTGAAAGCCAATGTCGTCCATAGATCATGAAGTTCATCAGCTGGATATTTGTCCCCATTGAGCCAACGAAGAGTATTAAAAAATTCACTGCTGTAGAGAGAATTCTCACTGTTGCGGTTACCCGCTTTAATATCAGACACATTGGTATAACAGCCTTCAAATATAAATTGCATTTCACCACGGTGGGTAGGTCGTCCTTCCATCTCTTTGGAAGCTTTCTTGAAAAAATCGCCGGCAGTAGTAAATTTAACTGTTGGATAGTCTGGGGTGTTAGCGAGTTGGTGCACCATTTGAATATTTCCTCGGGTAGGACCACCGCCATGATCACCAACTCCGGTAATTTGAAGTATCCGTCGTTTATCAGGTGAAAATTTATCTACCTCATTTTTCATTTCAGGGGTTATATCACCATTGTAGGTATCATTTGCATAACACAATACCTTGGAAGAGTCGGGAGCAACCCACCAAAAAGTTCCCAGGTAAGGTTTTGTACGGTGAAAATAGAAATAATCGCAACCTGCCAGTTTAAGGATTTGAGGCATTTGAGATACATGCCCAAAATTATCTGGTAGCCAACCAATATTGGCCATCTTACCAAATCGATTCTGAAAATAACGTTGACCCAAAAGGAAAGTTCGGGTGATTGCCTCACCTGATGACAAATTCATATCACCTTCTGTCCACATTCCACCTGCAAGTTCGAGTCGACCTGCCTTTACATATTTCTTAACCAGTTCAAATAACGGAGGGTCAACCTTTTCGACAAAGCTATAAACTGAAGCCTGACTTTGCAGCATAGTGAAATCAGGAAATTCATCCATAAAAGCAACAGTTTGCCTGAGGTTGTCATTGCACATATTCATGGTTTCTGAATAAGTCCAAAGCCAGTTCATATCCATGTGAGCATGACCAATTACATGAATGGTATCTTTCAGAGGTTTAGCATCAGTTCCATTTGAAGAAATCTTGTCTTTCTTATATGTAAATGACAACAAAGGCAAACAAATTGTCAATAGAAAAATGATTGTTAAGGTGTTAGTCAGTCGTGATTTCATAGTCGGTTTATTATATGATTATTCTTTTGAACTAAATCTAAAATCCGATATCACATATTATTTATAGCAATTCTTTAAAATGAACTATTTATTAAATTTGAGACTACATTCAAAAGCCTATAAAATTAATAATTTTATCCTAATATTAATGTTTTTATTTGCAAATAGCAGGTGAATATCAACATCTTTAATTACTAATTTTTCCGTATGCTGCATCAGGATTTTGATGCAACCAAATTCGGTACAATTCAAAGAAAGTTGGCGCATCCAATAATTCAATTGTAGGATACAACCTGGTAATTTCACCAACTACATTCATATACCAGGTTGGTGTTTTTAATATATTACGAAACCAATGAAAAGGAATAGATCGGTCTTTTACTCTGCTTAAAACGTGCTTAGCTGCATCATTTGGATTATCTTCAGTTACATCATCATCTGAGCGCAAAACAGGCATTTCACCGTGTAGTAAAGTCATTGGTATTTTTTGAGGAACGATGCCATTGGGACTGAAGGAAGCATAACAATCCAAACCTTTTTCTGATAGGCCGGGAGCATTACCATCAATGACAAACCCGGTTATAGATAAATCCCATACAACGTAATATTTCGTACAATGTTTAGCCCATACATCCAATCCTGATTTCAGACCAGATATAGGTCTTGGCTCTTCCAACATTCCAGGATTAAGATAACCGGCGCCATTGTCAGCAGCTACAAAATAATCATTCGGAGTAGCAGTTTCGCGAAAATACTCCAAAGCCATCGGAACGCGTTCTTGCAGGACAGGACTAATTGCCCACATCATTGGCACTTTACCTCTATTTTTATCATCCCAAATTGTAGGTGTACGCTGAGCAACCCAGGAAGATGCATCATAATCACCAACATAAAAAATATAAAAATTACGTCCCTTGAAATCAACTTTGCCATCTTCATCCAAATAGCCTCTCTCCATTAATTCTTTATTCGTTACCCATTTTTGAGGATACTTTTCTTTCAAAGGATAATGAGTCCAAAATGAGGCATTTGCCAAAGCTCCATAACCAATGGCATCAGCATCTTTAAAGGCATTATAAGCGCCAATAATTTTAGAGAATTCCCATTCAGTTTGAACACCTTCATGAGTTCCTCCTACATTTCCATAATTTGTATATTTGAATGCCCAGGATGGAAAACCTCCGATATAACACATCTTCTCTCCTTTATTCAAATTGTATGCTGTTTTCAGAAACAGCTTTAATGTTTGTAAATCAGTCCCTAACGTCTGTCCTGGATCATCTGTTGAGGGTTCATCACCCCAGGGTGACAGATCAAAGAAGAATGCTCTCTTGCTTACAAAAAAATCATGATTCGTTAAGGTATGATGATTATTAACTGAATTCAAAGGCGCTTTTCTCCATTTCTGATCAATATAATATGCACCAAATTGACCATTACATTTACCCTTCTTCATGTAGTTTTCTATAAACCATACATAGGGATCATTTTTTATAGAGCCAGTCGATTTTACAGTAGTTCCTGTAATTAAACCTTTCCCATCAAACATAGGCTCACCATCTTCATTTATCAGACGGACTTTAATTTTTAATTTTGGACCATTAATGACCAATCTCGTATAGAGACTATTCGGGCTAATGTCATAACGTAATGCAATTAAATCATCGATCCCTGCAATAGATGAGGCGACGTTGCTGGTCGATGCAATATATGAATCATAAACAACGACACCCTTGATTCTATTTTTATAGGCATTGATCAATTCAACAATATTTGAATATACAATGGTATCTTTATCAGATAACCATTTACCTTTTTGGCGATATTTATTCCACCAATAAGAATCAATTTCAATCCCGGATTCTACAATATAATTGATATATAAATGTGGAGCATCCCTGTTTACAATGCCTTGGAGAGTTGAAACTGCATGAATATCATCCCAAAGACTTAATACCTGAAGACTATCACTCAGGTTATATTGCAGGGTATATTTTAGATCGAATAGTCCAATTCTATTGTCATTTGCTGGGTGAGCATGAATTTGTATACCTGCAAACATCAAGAATATCAGAGTAAAAATAGGTCGCATAAGTTAGGTTAATTTAAGTTCATCCTTAACGTGAGTTGTTATGCTATTACTCTTAGATATCGGTCATAAGCAACAGACCAATCGAGTTCTACAGAAGGTATAAACTTGACCAGCCCAAAGGAATTGGCAACGATCTGTCGGATTTCATTCACTGAACTAACATATCCGAGGGCTTTAGCTTGAATTAAGATATTTCCAATAGCAGTGGCTTCTGTAGGGCCTGCAATGACCAATAAGCCAGTAGCATCTGCCGTCAGTTGATTGAGAAAATGATTGTTTGCCCCTCCACCGATAATATGAATAACATCAATGGGTTGATCAGTAACCTGGCGTATTTGTTCAAGTGTAAATCTGTATTTTAAGGCAAGGCTATCATAAATACACCGGATTGTTTCGCCATGTGATTGAGGTGTTCCCTGAGCCGTTTGATAACAGAAATCTCTCACTGCCTGGGTCATATCTCTGGGATTCAAGAACATGGAGTCATCTGGATTGATTAAAAATTTAAAAGGCTCGGACTGACGTGCCAACTCGACCATTTCAGGCCAGCTATAGTTGGTTCCCTCACCTTCCCATATTCGCTGTACTTCCTGAATAAGCCACATTCCCATAATATTTTTCAGGAATCTCGTGGTACCATCTACCCCACCCTCATTTGTAAAATTCAGTTGGCGAGTTTGTTCCGATATAATTGGATGAGTGCTTTCGATACCCATAATCGACCAGGTTCCTGAGCTGAGGTATACAAAATTGCTTTCTGAACTAGGGACAGAAACAATGGCTGAACCAGTATCATGAGCCGCAACCGCTATGACTGGTAATGGTTTACTACCTGTCTCACGTGCCACTTCATCCTGAATATTTCCTAAAATAGTACCGGGTAAAATGATTTCCTGAAGCATATTGGTAGGTATTCCTGCTTTTTCAATCAGTTCGTAATTCCACTTGCAAGTCCCAGGTACAATCATCTGACTGGTGCTGGCGATGGAAAATTCACTCTTTTTTACACCTGAAAACAAATAATTCAGAGCATCAGGCATAAACAGAATCGAGTCAGTGATTTCGAGCAGCGAAGATTGGTCTTTCACCATCGAAAATAATTGAAACAGACTATTGAACTGCATAAACTGAATACCTGTTTGGGCATATACTTCCTCCTCCGGAATAACTCTGAAGAGGTCGTCCATAGCAGTATCGGTGCGCGAATCGCGGTAGGCAAAGGGAAGTGAGAGGATCAATCCTTCTTTATTTAGATGGACAAAATCAACGCCCCAGGTATCTACACCGATTGATTCAGGTTGAATTCCAAAATCTTTAATGCACTTCTTCAACCCTGTTTTCAATTCATTGAACAGGCTGAATATGTTCCAGAAATAATGACCATTGATCAATTGCATCTGATTGACAAAACGATGAATTTCAGTCAGTTCAAGTTTGCCATCTACTAGTATTCCCAAAATAGCACGTCCACTTGAAGCACCCAGATCAAAGGCTAAAAAGTATTTTCTGTTCATAATTTATTGTTCATTTTAATTCCCTGGTAACAAAGTAAGTCATAAACTCTGGAAAGTGTATCCTGTGCAATCCTGAGGAAAAAATTAATTTGTTTAAGGACTTTAATGACTTTAATGAGCTTAAGGAGCTTAAAGTTACAAACCCAATATTATTAATCAATCTCTCTTTCTCATTTTCTCCCCTTCTCACTTCCCCCCAAACCATTTATCTGCAAACCGAATATACTGTTTCCAGTCATAGGTGGTCAGATCATGTTTACCGGAGCGAATATGATATCCAATGGTACCCATCACCGGATGATTGATTTCAGGCATTTCTTTCACGGGAAGACCTTCAGTACCCAACAATTCATATACTGCGGAAGCATATTTAGCCGACAAAAATTCACCTTTAGGATCAGCCCATTGATCCCCTTCGGCACTGGCCACATACAAGGGACGTGGGGCAATCAGGGCAAGTAACATCTGTTGATCAACCGGAAGCGATTCCTCCTTATCATTGTATTGTAGAAAATTATCACAAAACCAGTGGGGAAAAGCAGTATTGATGATCTGAACAGTTTCTCCAAATTTACGGTTGGAGAGAGCTGCACCGCCGCAACCCGATTCATTGGAAATGACCATGGCAAAACGAGAGTCAGTAGCCCCAGCCCACAAGGCGGATTTACCCAGTCGCGAATGTCCCAGCACAGCAACTTTTTTAGAATCAACCAATGGTTCTTTTTCAAGATAATCCATCACTCTGGATAAGCCCCATGCCCATGCTGCAATAGAACCCCATTCATTTGATTCAGGATGAGTTTGGCCTTCATGATAAAAAAAAGGATGAATGCCGTCTGAAAAATCATCTTTATCGGGATCAACATCACCATAATAAATAGTAATCAATCCATAACCTGCTTTGATAATCTCCTCAACAGGCCAACGATCATCAGCAGAGGCCCTGGATTGCTCTGTTACACGATTATTAATGATCCCAACTGAAGGATTGTTAGCGACCCACGATTCGGTAAGACGTATTGCAGGATCGTTATATACAGCGTGGTTTCCTGTAAAATTATAGGCAAGAAAAACTGGTACTTTTTTAGTAGTCTTTGGTAAGTACATCAATACATTTACTTCCAGATTCTGGTTGTTTTTCCGAAATAACAGTGAAATTTGTTTCCTGCGAGCCAGACCATTGAGTGCATCGTCAGATACCTCCCAAACTTTTACTTCTGCAATGCCCAATTCACCTGGAACTGCACCATAAATCTCAGTTGTAAAGAATTTCAATATTTCAGGCCTTCGCTTATTGAACCAAACTTTTTCTGATTTGACCTTTCTCCCATTCTCTAAGGTTAGGGCATCAGGAAGCTTATATTCAGGAACTTTGGATTCTTCAGTAATAACGTTTTCGCGCTGTCCATAAGTATTACCCCAAATCAGGAAAGAAAACAGGAGTAAAAAAGTATATTTTTTCATGGCCGATCTATTTGTTGATATAATTCTATAAAGATAAACATCAATTGGGATATTCAAGCGGTTCAATTTCATTCATTGCAACCCTGAGTGCATTTGCAGCAAGCTCCTCCAATTCATCCTCACCCGGATAGACATATACTGCAGATATAAACTCTACCTTCGAGGCTATATATTGAGTCAGATACTGATTGAAAGCTAAGCCGCCGGTAAGTAAAATAGCATCAACATATCCATTCAGCACAACAGCCATTTCACCGATGGCCTTCGCTACCTGGTAACCAAGGGCATCCTGAACCTTGCGGGCAAGTTCATCGCCCGCATTTGCCCGATCCTGCACTTCCTTTGAATCATTGGTTCCAAGATATGCAACATAACCACCTTCACCAATTACCATGCGCCGAATTTCATCTTTCTCGTATTGTTGACTGAAGCAAAGATCAATCAACTGGCCGGTAGGCAATGTGCCACTGCGTTCAGGACTGAAAGGACCCTCACCATCCAGGCCGTTGTTTACATCAATGACTTTTCCCTTTTGGTGAGCTCCAACAGAAATTCCTCCACCAAGATGGACCACAATCAGGTTCAATTTCTCATAGCTGCGGCCAATTTTCTTTGCATGATTACGTGCAGTCGCTTTTTGATTCAAAGCATGAAAAATTGATCTTCGTTCAAATGCTGGATGACCTGAAAACCTGGCTATATCTTCCAACTCATCAACAACAACAGGATCAGCAACATAGGCAAGAGCGCCAGGTATTTGAAGTGCAATATAATCGGCAATCAGAGGTCCAAGATTACTTGCATGTTGGCCATAAATGCCTGCACGCGCATGTTCGATCATTCTGTTATTCACCAGGTATACACCTGATTTTAAGGGGTAAGTTAATCCACCTCTTCCAATAATATATTTGATTTTATCAACTTCGAATCCTTCTTCAACCAGCGAATTAATGATCAACCCTTTCCTGAATTCAAACTGGTCCATAATGTTGTCATAAAGTGACAGCTCTTCAATAGAATGTCTTAATGTCTTCTGTAGTTTACATTCATTTCCGAAATAAACGGCAAATTTTGTAGAGGTGGAGCCGGGATTGATAGCCAGTATTCTGATATCGGTCATGAAAATAATTTATTTACTTAACAACGCGGCAAGCGCTATTGAATTTAGTTTTGTCTGCTTACTATCGCCTCTTGACGATAAAATTATCGGAACCTTTGCTCCCATTACCAGTGCAGCCAGATCAGCCTGACACAATTTAGCGTTCACCTTGTAAAAAATACTACCTGCATCAATATTGGGTAAGAGCAGACAATCGGCATCTCCCGCTACTTCAGAAGTTATATTTTTTATTTGTGCCGACTCAATATCCAATGCCACATCCAAAGCCATTGGGCCAAAAACAATTGCAGGTTTAAATTGCCCATCTTCAGCAACTTTCATAATTTCAACTGCATCAGTGCATGACACCAGTGAGGGAAGAACTTTTTCTGTGGGTGCAATCACTGCAATTTTTGGATTTTCTATTCCCAGATGCATGGCCATTTCCTTTAAATAATGGACCATTGCCAATTTTTGATGAATAGTTGGATAAGGAATCACTGCCACATCACTCACTATAATCAATTTATGATAATTGGGGTTATCCACCACTGCTACATGGCTCAATACCCTGCCAGGCAAAAGCATTCCAGCTTCCTTGTTAAGAATAGCCTGCATATATTTATCCGTATTGATCAATCCTTTCATTAAAATACCACCGGCAACTGTCTGAACAAGCCTCACAGAAACCTGAGCAGCTTCCTCAATAGTATCAGTGTGAACGATCTCAAATAAATCAGCATCAATACCATGAATTTCGCATTGATTCAATATTTCAAGCCTATTTCCGGTAACTATGGCTTTTACCATCCCACTACTTACCGCTTCGGCAATGGCTTCAAGGGTATGACTATCAACAGCATTTACAGCGACCAAGGTCTTTTGATCCAACGGTTTGATCAATTCACTGAGGTTAATTAACCTTTTCAACATCATATTATGGCTTTTATCTCGAAAAGCAAAAATACAATTTTGATAGCTATAAATACACGATAATTATCAACTCCTTAAATGTTTTATTAAAGTGAGTTCGATCTAAGTATAGGTAAAGCGAATAATTAATTAAATAGGTATAGGCGTTTAGACCGCAGGAATTAAATATCTGATTATTAAGGCATAACAGTTAAATAAATATTTAAAATGAGTTGATTAATGATATTTTTCTGGACAGTCGAACAAGAATATAAATA
>Ga0123338_10001020_pt1 | contig 27575 bp, 29 predicted proteins | sample grotaG_FD_89793 | JGI IMG/M metagenome (GOLD analysis project Ga0123338, IMG submission 89793) | Glacier valley bacterial and archeal communities from Borup Fiord, Nunavut, Canada, to study Microbial Dark Matter (Phase II) -... | ecosystem: Environmental > Aquatic > Freshwater > Ice > Glacier ...
AGACGGGGGCGCTCGGGCTGCTCTCCAGCGTGGTGATCGGGGTGTCCTCGACCGCCCCCGGCTACAGCCTGGCCGCGACGATCGGCTTCGTGGCGGCGGCCGTCGCCTTCCAGACGCCGGCGGTCCTGCTGCTGGCATTCATCCCGATGCTCTGCATTGCGTACGCCTACCGCGAGCTCAACCATGTCGACCCGGACTGCGGCACGACGTTCACCTGGGCTGCCAAGGCCTTCGGTCCGCGCACCGGCTGGATGGGCGGCTGGGGCATCATCGTCGCCGACGTCGTGGTGATGGCCAACCTGGCCCAGATCGCCGGGCAGTACGGCTTCCTGCTGTTCGGCGCCGACGGCCTGGCGACGAGCAGCTTCTGGACCACACTGGTGGGCTCGCTGTGGATCATCGGCCTGACCTACATCTGCTACCGCGGCATCGAGCTCTCGGCGCGTGTGCAGTACGGCCTGCTGGCCGTAGAGCTGCTCGCGCTCGCGGTGTTCGCCCTCATCGCGCTGGTCCGGGTGGCCACCGGGCACGCCCCCGACACGTCGGTCACGCCCTCGCTGTCGTGGTTCGACCCGACCGCGATCGGCTCGTTCAGCCAGCTCTCACAGGGTGTGCTGCTCGCGGTGTTCATCTACTGGGGGTGGGACTCGGCCGTCTCGGTGAACGAGGAGACCCGCGACAAGGAGCGCACGCCGGGCCGGGCCGCGGTGATCTCCACGCTGCTGCTGCTCGGCATCTACGTGCTGGTCGCGATCGCCTGCCTGAGCTGGGCGGGGGTCGGCGTGCTGACCGATCCGGGCGCCATGGCGCAGTACTACTCCAACATGGCCTTTCGGCGCGTGCGCTTCATCCAGGAGACGTTCGTGTGCACCAAGTTTCCCGCCGAGTACACCGCGGCGGCGCAGCCGAAGGGCGCGGGCAGCTACGTGTCGCCGTGGCCGTTCGGGTCGGTGTCGGGCGGCGGGACGACGCCCACCGCGCCCATTGACTTCCAGGACACCTCGGCGGTCATCTGCGCCAACTGTCACTCGACGATGAACCATGTGGCGCCGCTGTTTGCCAACTTCGACGCCACAGGGCTTGCGCAGCCGAGCGTACAGGTCCACACGCCCGTCGCTGGTAGTCCGCTGACCCAGCTCGGTGACTGGTTGCCGACGGGGGAGCAGCTCGCTTGGCGCTATCAGCGTCCGATCACGTCGCTATCGGACCTCGGCGCCGCGCTGGCCGCCGATCCCGACACCGCCGAGTGCCAAGTGGCGAGGGCCTGGAACTGGGCCATGTCCAAGACCGATATCGTCGGTGATCTGGCGGTGGTGCCGAAGTCGGTGATCGCGCCCGTCACCAAGAGCTATGTCAACGCCGGCTATCGGCTCAAGCCGGCGCTGAAGGCGATCTTCACCTCTGACGACTTCGTGAAGTTCTAGGAGCCCCGATGCGCCATTCCATCTTGCTCAGTGTTTGTCTTGTCGGCTGCCTCGGTCAGTCGCCCCCGACGACGACCACGACGACAACCACCACTACGACCAGCGATACCGTCGGAGGCAACACCGATCCGGGCTCTAGCGGAACGTCCGCCGGCACCCAGCTCACCTTCGATCACCAGATGGATGCCGTCGATCCGTTCGCCGTCCTTCGTCGCATCACCGAAGAGGGTCCACCGGAGATCTCCACCCGTATGCACGCGTGCGGCAAGATCAAGGTCGCCACCCTCGGGCGGCTGCTCGAGCAGCTGGGCGTCGACCTGACCAAGACGGCCACCCCGGCGTCGGCAGGCCAGCTCTATCTCGGCGGCCTGGGTGCGCTCGGCGCGGCCAACTACGGCGCACGCGTTCCCGAAGCGCTCGAGCTGACAGCGGCAGGCGCAGCCAAGCTGTTCGATATCTTCGTCGAGGCCGCGCCCGAGGTGATCGCCGCCATGCCGACGCTGGCCCGCTGCGAGGGTGTGGGTGCCACGCCGACGCAGATGTTCGACAGCGCTGGGCACTGCACCTTCGACGGCATCAGTTGCTTGGTCGGTGTTCCGGCCACGCAGGCGCAGAAAGATCTGTGCGACGCGGTGGCCGGCTCCGGTACCACGCCCACCAACGGCAAAACCCTCGCCGTCGCGACCATCCTCAGCGCGGCGCACACCTGTGAATAGGAGCTGGTCATGACCCGCCGTCGCTATGTCGATCTGCCGGACAGTGCCCGTCGCAGCTTCCTGAAGTGGACGGTGGGTGTGGGCGCGGCTCTCGGCCTTCGACCTTGGAAAATCTTCGAGATCACCGAGAGCGTGGTCGGCCCGGCGCTGGCTGGTGACGCTGCCTGTGCGCCGGTCAATCGCTTCGTGGGTATTGTCGCCGGCACGGGGGGCCTGGCCTGGGGCACGCAATTGTGGCCGCATCTCGATCAAGCGACGCAGGCCGGCCGCGCCTTCTACGCGACGGGCCAAACACGCGATCAGCTGGTGGAACAAGGCGATCACGCCATGAAGCTCGGCCCGGCCGCACCAGACTGGGGTAAGACCACTGCTTTCGTCTGTGGCAGCAACGAGACCCACACAGGCCGACCGACCTCATCGACCACCGTCGGTACCGGCGTCGGCATGTTCGCCGCGGTCGCCGCGTTGCAGTCGGCTTCCCCGACGCTGGTGCCGGCCATCGGCATCGGCATGCTGCCCTACGGCTCGGCCAATGGCGCGCCTGCGCTGGCGTCGGTGCCCAACGCCGCCGGCATGGTGGACCTCTTCAACAGCGCCGCGTCGACGGCGGGCGGCGCCTTGGCCGACTCCAAGGACGCTTCGGTCTTCGAGGCGTACTACAAAGCGCACCTCAGCCTCATGAAGGCCGCCCGTCGCCCGACCATGCAGCGCGGCATCGCCAACGGCAAGGTCGCGGCCAACCTCCTCGGTACGAATCTTTCAACGCAGCTGCGTCCCACCGCGAGCGATTTCACGCGCTACGGAATCGATAGCAGCACGCCGAATAAGCTGCGCAGCATCGCCGAAGCGCTCATCACCACCGTCAAGGCCTTCAAGCTCAACCTGACCTCGTCGGTGATCTTGCCCGCCTTCAACGACGACCCGCACGGCGCCTTCGCCGACCCGAGCGGCTCCAAGATGGTCATCGAAGGCTTTGGCCAGATCTTGACCGCGTTCTACCAAGACCTCGCCGCCGAGCCCGACTCGAGCTGCGCGGGCAGCAAGCTCGCCGACAATCTGGTGTTCGTCCTGTGCGGCGACACGCCCAAAGATCCCAATGAGCCGAGCGGCTGGCCCGACGGCACACCCGGCAACAGCAACTGGATGTACGTGCGCTCCGGCGGCTGGCTGCGCGGCGGCTGGTTCGGGCAGGTCAAGGGCGACGGTTCGGTGGAGACCTGGGATCCGTCGACGGGGGCCAATGTCGGCGGCGGCACCTCGGCGGCGATGTCCGGACCGGCCGGCGCGGCGGTGCTCTATGCGGTGGCCAAGGGCGACCAGCGACGGGTGCAGGACTTCTATCGCGGCGTCGGCATCGATGGTGTCATTCGACTCAAGGTGACCTGAGCCGCCCGGACTGCTAGCCTGCGCGTATGCGCCGAGCGGTCATTGTGTGTGCCTTGGGGTTGTTCGGCTGTTCACCAGCGACGGTGGTAGAGAATCCGAAGATCTTCGTGCCGGGTGTCGGTGTCGCCAATCAGGACTGTCGGGCGGCCATCTGCCAGCACAACGAGAACACGGACATGGTGAACTGGATGGGCGCGACATATCTCGTCCACCGCACCGCCAGGAGTCAGGTCCTCGGGCCCAACAGCGCGCTGCATGTCTATCGGACGACGGACAACGGCGAGCACTTCATCGATCTGGCGACGTTGCCCGCCGAGCTCGGTCGCGATCTGCGGGACCCGCATTTTTACACGGTCAAAGGCACGCTCTACATCAAAGCCTTGGCGCGGTTGCCGCTCACCACGCCGCGCGATTCGGACGTGGATACGGTTGCGCTGCGCTTCTCCAGCACCGACGGTAGCACCTGGACGTACGAAGGCGAGATGGGTCCGCACGGCTGGAGCTTCTGGCGCATCAAGGCCGTCAACGGCGTGCTCTATACTGCGGCCTATCAAGACGGCGACAAGAGCGTCGTCCTGTACAGCTCCACCGACGGCAAAACCTGGACGGCTGGCGCCACGGTCTACGACGTCGCCGCCGACACGCCGCTCGAGACCGAGCTCATGTTCTTTCCGTCTGGGCGCCTGTTGGCGCTGGTGCGCACCGACGGCGACAACAACGAGCTGATTGGCACCCAGGGACGGCTGCGCACGTTTCCATGCTGGGCGGATCCGCCGTACGCGACGTTCACCTGTCCGGGCCCGATCAACGGTCAGCGGCTCGATGGGCCGCTCGGCTTATTCTGGAAAGACCGACTCTTCGTCATCGCTCGCAAGCACCTCGGCGAAGATGGCCGCAAGCGCACGGCGCTGTTCGAGCTCACCGGCGACTTTACGACCAACAGCATCCCGGTCGTGATCGACCGCGGTGAGCTGCCGTCGGCGGGCGACACATCGTATGCGGGCGCCGTGCCCGTCGACGATCATCGCTTTCTGGTGACCTGGTACAGCAGCAATCTCCTCGACGATGAAACCTGGATCACCGCGCTGCTCAACGCGAGCGACATCTGGAAGGCGACGCTGAACCTGGCCGCGTTGCCGGTGGGTCCGAAATAGTGCGAGCCGTCGTGTTGCGGGCGGCTGGTGGGCCCGAGGTGCTGGAGCTTGCGGACTGGCCCACACCGACGGTGGGCAAGGGCCAGGTGCGAGTCCGGGTGCGCGGCTGTGGCGTCTGTTATCGCGACGTCATCGACCGGCAGGGCAAGTATCCGTTCATGCGGCGGCCGGTGGTCACCGGGCACGAGTGGGCTGGCGAGGTGGTTGAAGTAGGCGATGGCGGAACATTTGTCGTCGGAGATCGGGTGGCGAGCGTGCACCGGCCCGCTTGTGGCGAGTGTTCGGCTTGCCTTGGCGGCGACGAGATCCGCTGCACGACCTCCCCGGTGATGTACGGGCTCACCGTCGATGGCGGCTATGCCGAAGAGGTACTGGCCTGGGTCGGATCGCTGGTCAAGGTACCGGCCGAGGTGCCGCTCGATGAGGCCTGCGTGTTGCATTGCACGGCGGCGGTGGCGTTGCGTGCGCTGCGCCAGCATGCGCGTCTCGTCGCTGGCGAGACCGTGCTGGTGACCGGCGCCTCGGGCGGCGTTGGCGTGTACGCGGTCCAGGTGGCCAAGATTCTCGGCGCGCGGGTGCTGGCGGTGACCTCGCAGGAGTCCAAGGTCGCGGCGCTCAAAGCGCTCGGCGTCGACGAGGTGGTGCTGGCAAAGGGCGAGTTTCACAAGGCGCTGGTCGGTGCGGCCGACGTGGTGCTGGAGCTCGTCGGTGCACCGACATTCAACTCGGCGCTGCGTACGCTTCGACCCGGCGGGCGCGCCGTCATCGTCGGCAACGTGACCGGCCAGCGGCTGGAGGTCAACCCGGGCTATCTGATTCTCAAGGAGCTCAGCGTCGCCGGTTCGTCTTCGGCATCGAGGGCCGATCTGGCAGAGGTCCTTGGCTGGGCCGCTGACGGACGTCTCGCGCCGGTCATCGCCGCCCGCTTGCCGCTCAGCGACGCTGCCGCCGCGCAAAGTCGGCTCGAGGCCCGCTCTGTCGTCGGCCGCCAAGTTCTCATTCCCTAGCTCGTCAGGCCTTGCACCTTCGCGTGGCTGCCGTAGTCTTCGGGCCAAGGAGCCATCGCATGTTGAAGTCTGGAGACGCTGCGCCCGCCTTTCGTGGGCGGACCACCGAGGGCAAAGAGGTTTCGCTCGAGGATTTTCGCGGCAAGAAGCTGGTGCTGTATTTCTATCCCAAGGACGACACGCCCGGCTGCACGGCCGAGGCCTGCAGCCTGCGTGATCACATCAGCGAGATCCGCGCCAAAGGGGCCGAGGTGCTCGGCGTATCCACCGACACCGTCGAGTCGCACCGCAAGTTCACCGACAAGCACCGGCTGAACTTTCCGCTGCTGGCCGATCCGGACAAGACCATCGCCAAGGCCTACGGCGCCTGGGGCGGCCTCGGCAAGCTCCTCGGCATGGCCCAGCGCAAGACCTTCATCGTCGACGAGAAAGGCCAGTTGACGCGCGTCTTTGACAAGGTCAACGCCCGCCATCACGCCGACGAGGTCCTCGAAGCGCTGTAACGCCGCAGCGACAATGGCGCGCACACGAAATCGGTTGGCGCGGTGGCACACAGCCGCCGCGCTATGACGGCGGCATGTGGCTCGACTCGTTGATGTTGCTGGCGACGGTGGCGGTGCTGACGCTGTTCTGGCGCGAGACCGGAACGGCGACGGCGCTGCTGGCGGGATTGGCCGCGGTACGTTTTGCGCTGGCGCGGTCATGGCGCGATGTCGGAATCTTCGGGTTCGGCTTCGTGTTCGCGTCGCTGGCGGAGATCGTTCAGGTGTGGTCCGGCCTCTATGCGTATGCCCAACCCTGTCCGCTCATCATCCCGTACTACAACTTCTTCCTGTGGGGCACGGTGCTGCTGACCGCGTCCAGGTGGCTGCGTTGGATCGAGGTACGCGTCGGTACCAAAGCGCCGCCAAGCTGGACACGCCTTGCCGTCGAGAATGCCGGGTATGCGGCGATCACTGCGCTCCTCTGTCTGGCCTCGCGTCACCAGCTGGCCATTGCGGCGGTGTTCGCCATCGTGCTGCTCGTGCGCCTCATCTTCGTCGCTGAGCGCGGTAATCTGTGGTTTCTGACCGTGGGCATGCTGCTTGGCCCCTTGACCGAGTCGTGGCTGGTCCACACCGGCATCTATCGTTTTTCGCAGCCGCTCGTCGGAAATCTGCCGCTCTGGCATCCGATCTACTGGGGCCTCATCGTGCTTTATCTGCGGCCCATGGTCCGCGCTGCAGACGCACTCAGCCTCGGCGGATTCGCTCCCGGTAGTGGTTGGGCGTTTCTTTGGCGACGCGCCGAAACAGGGTCATGAACGTCGGCAGCGAGCTGCAGCCGACCTTGTGGGCGATGGCTTCGAGCTTCAGATCCGAGTCGCTCAGGAGCGCGCGGGCCACCTCGACACGGGCGTGCTGCACCTCGGTGCGAAACGCTGAACCAGCGTCCTGGAGCGCGCGTTGCAGCGTTCGCGCCGACACGCCGAGCAGTCGCGCCACCGACGGTAAAGCGCCGTCCTTTGGATGCGCCAGCAGATGATGGCGGAGCCGGCTCAAGAGACTAGTCGTGTCGCGCGCGTCGTCGATGAGTCGGCTGAGCTCGTCGGCGATCGGCGCATCGAGACACCAGTCGAACGCCGCCGCACGATCGGCAAAGTCGCGCCAGGCGAAGCCCGGCGACAGCGTGGGGTAGAAGCCGGCAACCAGCGCGCCAGGCATGCCCGGCGGCCGTACCAGTGCTTGTCGCCGCACGCGCTTGGCCAGCGCTGGCATTTTGTCTGCCATGTAGGCCGCCACCAGCTCGAACGCCGCCGAGTCGACTCCGGTCACGCCGCTGAGGTCGATGATGGCGTCATAGGGCGCCAAAAGTGAAGTTTCAAACTCCCACGCGGCAAGCGCCGCCGTCGCTGTCGCCTCATGGATCCGGCCCCAAGCGACCGTCCCTGACAACCGCGGATGGGCGCACCACACGAGGTGCTGCTGGCCCATGTGATAGGCGCCAACAGGCGATCTGACGAACTCAGCGAGCGAGCAGCTCCGCACGTTCTTTGTGTACCACGCCTCGCGAACGCCGTGTTCCGACGGAAAACTTACACATCCAAAGGCGGTTGCCGGATGGGCACGCAGTTGGGTAGAGTGTGGCGTGCTCAATCCCCGGCCCGGCCTTGGCAATCCTATGGCGCCGGTGCTGGTCGTGGACGATGACGAAGACATCGCCGCCTCGATCGCCGACGTGCTGCGCACCCGCGGCTATCTGGTCGAAGTCGCCCACGACGGCCAAAGCGCACTCGACGTCGCCAGCCACGGTGGCGTGACCATGGTCCTGCTCGACTGGATCCTGCCTGGCGCGCTGTCCGGTGGCATGCTCGTGCGCCGACTGCGCGAGCTGTGCGGCGAGAACCTGCCCATCGTGGTCGTGTCGGCGGATCCGGTGGCGCTGACCGAGGCCCGCAACGCCGACGTGACCGACTACTTACCGAAGCCGTTCCAGATCGACGATCTGGTCCACGTCGTCGGTCACCTCGCCCGCACCTAGCTCCGCGGCGGTGGCGCCGGTGCACACGCTTCCTTTCACAGGAGACGGGAGCTCCAGTCTCCCGCTTCCGTCTCCTGCGAAAGGAAGCGGCTCGTACAAACCTACCGTCCGATTCGCTAGACCAGGTCGCGCAGCGCCGAGACCAGGCGCTCGACGTCGGCTTCGTCGTTGAAGAGATGGGCGCTGGCGCGCAGGGTCCCGTCGAGATGGGCGCGGTGATGGAGGACGTGGGCGCAGTGATAGCCGCCCGAGACCAAGATCGCGTGCGAGTCGGCGAGCAAGCGGGCGATGTTGGCCTGGGTCATCGCTGGGACGGGCAGCGACAAGGTGCACAGCGCCACCCGGCGCTCGGGCGGCACGCTGCCGCCGAGAACGCGTGCACCGGGTAGCGCGCCGAGCTCACGCACCAACATGTCGCCTAGCCTTTGCGAGTGCTGGGCGACGGTGGAAAGGCCGATGTTGCGGAGGTAGCCGAGCGCCGCGTCGAGGCCGATGGCGCCTTCGATGTTGGGCGTGCCAGCCTCGTAGCGGAACGGCGCCTCACGGGCCTCGTAGCGATCCTCGCCGTGGTAGGCGACCATGCCGCCGCCGACATTGTAGAGCGCCAGCTTGTCGAACTGATCGGCGCGCACGTAGAGCACGCCGACTCCCGACGGGCCGAAGATCTTGTGCGATGAGAACGCCAGATATTCGCACCCAAGTTTGCGCACGTCGATGGGCAGGTGGGAGACCGACTGCGAGGCATCGATCATGACCGGCACGCCGGCGTCGTGCGCCGTCTTGATCCATTCCTCGACCGGGGCGATGACGCCGTTGACGTTGGAGACATGGGCGACGGTGGCGAGCCGCGTGTGCGGGGTGATGCGTTCCTTGAGCTGGTGGTAGCGCGGCACGGTTTCGTCATCGATGTCGATGAGCACCGGGATGGCGTGCATGCGCCAGGGCATGTAGTTGGAGTGATGCTCCGACGCCGGCAGGATGACCTCGTCGCGGACCGGGTCGAGACCGAGTCCCTGGGCGACGAGATTGAAGCTCTCGGTGGCGTTGCGCGTGAAGACGATCTCCGATGGTGAAGCGCCAATGAGGGACGCCACCTGATAGCGGGCGCGCTCGTAAGCCGCCGTCGACGTTTCACCAAGCGGATGGACGCCGCGGTGCACGTTGGCGCCAAGATCGGTGTAATAGCGGGTGACCGCGTCGATGACCACGCGTGGCCGCGGCGTGGTGGAGGCCGAGTCGAGATAGGTGATCGGTTGGCCGTCGAGCTCTTTGCCGAGCAGCGGAAAGTCTTTGGCGCGATCGTTCATGGATTCTCCGACGGGCGGACCAGACGGTATTTGCCTGAGCCCTCAGGGAGGATGGCCGCCTCGCGGCTGGCGGCGATCGGTCGGCCGAGGGTTTCGGTGAGCATGGCCGCAGCGATGTTGCCGTCGCTGCCGACCGTGCGCAGGCGCCAGCCACTCGGCTCCTCGGCGAGCTGCCAGGATTCGATGGCCGGCTCAGCGCCGTCGATGAGATCGTCGAGTGCGGCCGGTGTGAACAGCCCGGCGTCGGTGCGGATGCAATCGGAAAGCCGACCTTCGACACGCGCCAGGCGATAACCGGGACCGTTTGATGCAGTGCCGAGACGCACCACATCGCCCAGCTCGTAGCGCAAAAGCGGCATCCATTCGCGGCCCAGCGTCGTTACTGCGATGCGATACAGACCCGCGCCCTCGTCGAGAAGCTCGATGTGGGAGTGGCGCGCGTTGTGATGCAGCTCGCCGTCTTCGGTCTCCATGAAGAGCACGCCGGCCTCGGTCGCGCCATAGAGCGACAGCAGCGGACAGTCGAGCACGCGGCCGATCGCCCGGCGTGCGGCGCGGGTGATCTGTTCGTACGTCAGCGTGACATAGGCCGGCGCATGCAGCTTGCCGCCCGTCGCTGTGACGTGGCGGGCCAGGGCGGCCAGATAGGCCGGATCGGCCTCGACGCCGTGCGGCTCGAGCTCGTTCCACTCGGCGACCATGCGGTCGAGCTCGGCAGCGCGCCAGTGGCTGGGATCAGCCACCTGGTTGAGAAACAGCATGCCGTCGACGGTGCGCTCTGCGCGGCTCAAGTTGCCGATGTGACAGGTGGCACCACCGCAGACGGGCGTGGTGAGCACCGCCTCGCGAAACGCCGTGCGGTCCGAGGCCAAGAGCGGCATGTGGTCGGCGATCTGCTTCGACAGACACATGGCCTCGCGCTCTTGCGGATCCCACCAGGTCCACTCCCACAAGATCTGCAGCCGATCTTGAGACGTGCCCGAGGTGGCGATGATCTCTACCTGTGCGGCGGCCATCGACTGCTTCAGATCCTGGCTGCGCCGCACCATCGATTTGGGAAAACCACGGCGCAGATCGCGCTTCTTTACCGTCGGCAGGGACGATAACCAGGCCGACATTGCCGCCGGCGTGACGTCGGTGGGCGGTGCAGGCCGACCGGCATAGGCCGGTACTTCGTCGATCATCCGCGCGGCCTCCGCACGCAAACGCAGCCAGTGCTCGGGCGGGTGAGGGGCATGCATGGGGCTACTATGACATACTGCGCGCCATGCCGAACCAAGCGGGCGCCAGCGACGAGAACACCACCGCAGTCATTGTCGAAGCGGTCCGTACGCCGATTGGGCGCTTTCGTGGCGGCTTCAGAGACGTCCGACCGGATGACCTGGCCGCGCTGGCGATTGCCGAGCTGGTGCGACGGAAAAACGTGCCCGCCGACGAAATCGACGACGTGATTCTCGGTTGTGCCAACCAGGCCGGCGAAGACAATCGCAATGTGGCCCGCATGGCGGCGCTGTTGGCGGGACTGCCCGAGGCGGTGTCGGGCGTGACGGTGAATCGATTGTGCGGCTCGGGGCTCGAGGCGATCTTGCAGGCGGCGCGCGCGATCCGGGCCGGTGAAGGCGAGCTCTTCGTCGCTGGCGGGGTCGAGTCGATGACGCGGGCGCCGTGGGCGTTGCCGAAGTCGGCGCAGCCTTTTGCCAACGGTAACTTGGTTGCATATGACACCTCGTTGGGATGGCGGTTTCCGAACGATCGGATGAAGGCCTTGTTTCCGCTCGAGTCGATGGGCGAGACCGCCGAAAATCTGGCCGAGGACTTTGCGATCTCGCGGCAGAAGCAAGACGCGTTTGCGCTCGGCAGCCACGAAAAAGCGCTCGCCGCCGAAAAAGCCGGCAGGTTCAGCGACGAGCGGATGGCCGTGGATGTGCCTTCAGCCAAAGGTGCAGCGACGCGTGTAGAGGTCGACGAAGGTCCGCGTGCCGATAGCTCGCTGGCCGGGCTCGGCAAGCTCGCGGCGGTGTTTCGCGCTGGCGGCACGGTGACCGCGGGCAATTCCTCGACGCTGAACGACGGCGCCGCGGCGGTGCTCGTGTGCTCGGAGGCGCGCGCAAGAAGAATGTCCTGGCCGATCTTGGCCCGCGTGGTGGCCGGCGCCTCCGCCGGCGTCGATCCCCGTCGCATGGGCATTGGCCCCGTGCCAGCGACGCAAAAAGCTCTCGCCCGCGCCGGCTGGACCCTCGGCGAAGTCGACCTCGTCGAGCTCAACGAAGCCTTTGCCGCGCAGTCGCTGGCGGTCTTGCAAAAGCTCGAGCTCGCTTCCGAGCGCGTCAACGTCAACGGTGGCGCCATCGCGCTCGGCCATCCGCTCGGCTGCTCGGGCGCCCGCATCGTGGCCACGCTGCTCTACGAAATGCGACGTCGCAATGTCCGTCGCGGGTTGGCGACGATGTGTATCGGTGTGGGCCAAGGCATCGCCGGTCTCTTCGAGCGCGCCTGATTTACATCGTCGCTGAATCGCTGTAACGTCACCAGTCCTTCACGCTGCGACAAGGGGTGACGCCATGGGCTTTCTGATGAAGATCATCGATTTTATCCTCGGTCTCCTCGGCATGAAAAAGGATCCCGAGCCCGCCCACAAAGAGCTCAGCTCGGGCGAGCGCGAAGAGATCAAGGCCAAGGCCGTCCAGGGGCTCGAGGACGTCGAAGGCGCCGAGAACATCAAGGTGCACGGCGAGAGTGAAGGCTCGAAGGTCATCAAGAGCACGCCGGGCGCCGACCTCATCGAGGACGACGGCGAGCAGCAGTGGGTCGATCGCGTGGACACCGACGTGCCGCGGGCGACGTGGAAAGACGTCTGGGGTCCGTTGGCGAAAGTGGCCGAGGCCGATCGGCTGGTGGAGTTCATCTATCATCAGTTCGAGTTCGACCACACCCGCGCTGGCGATCCACTCGACGCCGAGCAGAAGCTGCTGGCGTTTGGTTACTCGTCGGTGGGCGAGTTCTATTACGTCCACGCCACCATCTTGAAGCACTTCGGGACGGCCTCGGGCCCGCAGGTCGGCGACGCGGTCTTCGAGAGCCAGCAGTATCAGTCGGCCGGCCTCAAGGCCGCCGCCAAGCAGCGCGATGCCAAGCAGGCGGCGGTCATCGCGGCCAATCCCGAGCTGCTCTCGCCCGTCGAAGGCGTCAGCGTCGAGGTCTATGCCCAGATCCAGGCGCGCGTCGCCCAGCAGATCACCCAGCCCGACCTCATGAAGCTCCTCGCGTCGCACAAGCTCGACTTCCCAACCTGGGAGCGCGCGTCGACGGTGTGGAACGATCGTATGTCGAAGGACCACACCGGCACCATCACCACCTTGTACGGCAAGGCCTTCATGAATTCCGGCCAGGGGCAGTTCGGCGATGCGGCGCAAGCGGGCGCAGCGACGGGCTGGGACGGCAGTGCGGCGGGTGGCAAAGAGCCCATCCCGTTCGAGAAAGCCTGCGAGATCCAGGGCGCGATGAGCGCGTGGTCGAAGTCGGGTCAGGACGTCAATGCGCTCTTGAAGAGCAAGTTCAACATGCTGGCCGCGGATCTGTCGGCAGCAACGACGTGGTGGTTGACGCAGCTCATGGCCGATCTGCCGCGCTTCAATGAATACAACGCCAAGGTCGACGCCTACGAAAAGAAGTACGCGGGCTCGGCCGGCGCCAGCGACTCCGATATTCAGTTCTGATGCCGTCTGCACTTGACGACCTGGTCGCTACGCTCGACCGGGAGGTCGCGTTCGTCAACGAGCACGCGCGTCTTCCGGGTGGCTGGGGGGCCGTCTTGGATCGTTTCAAGCTGCCGGCGCCAGAGGTCGCAGCGACGGGCCTGGCCTCGGCACAGCAAGTCCGCCTGGTGTTGACCGCGCTGACCATTCAGGCCGGCCAGGCATTGGAAGCGGCGGGGCAAGGCGAGCCGCAATCGCGCGTGCTCGACGTGTGGGACCGGCTGACCAAGCTGGTCGACGAAGAAGGACGGGCGCACGCGGCCTATCTCGACGAGCACGCGCCCGCCAAGCCACGCTCCAAGCTACTCGGTAATCTGCTGAAGAATGCCGTCGCCAGCGTCGACGATCCCTTCTGGACTGCCTTTCAGTGGCAACGGCGACTGATGGTCATGTGTCGCTCGTGTGGCGCGCCGCAAGAACGCGCTCGCGACTTCAAATGCGCGTACTGCCGCGGCGACGTGTTTCGTCGTCCCGGCGACGAGGAGTGATGGATGGCTCTGTCCGCGGAACAAGAGACGTTGTGGGGACGCTTCGCCGGCTTTCTGGCCAAGATCGACGAGCGCCAAAAAGAGATTTACGCCGAGGCCGCCGACGGGGTGCGCGAGATCATCGACGCCTACCCCGAAGATCCGATGCCGCTCGGCAACGCGCTTCAGGGCCTGCGTTTTCGGCTCGCCGAGCTGCGCACCAAGGTCGAGGACACGTGGTCCAAGCAGATCGAGGACAAGTTTCGCGCCGCTGACACCGGCGGATTTTGGGACCGCGGTCTCGATCACAAGACCGACTTTTTGCAGTCGCTGGAAGAGGCCTGGAACGTCTTTGAAGTGAAGATGAACGGCGAGTTTTATCGCAAGCTCAAGCCGCGCGCGGAGGCCCTCATGCAGAAAGAGGTCCCGTGCGTCGGCTGCGGAGGCAGTCTGCCGATGCCGGTGCGGCATGTGTCGGTGTCGGTGAAATGCCCATTCTGCAACGCGGTCAATCAGGTGTTGCCCGAAGGCGCCATCGCCATGTTTTACGTCGGTGGGCCGCTCGCACTGGCACAAGAGGCGGCGCTGTCGTTGCGTCACGCCGTCGAACGCTTCCGCATCCAGGCCTATCGCGCCCGCCGCAGCCCAAATGGTTGGCGCAACGAGCCCATCGAGAGCTTCGATCGCTGGGAGGCCATGGAGCGCGCCTACTGGCAAACGTACATCGACACCGCCGCCGCAGCGTCAGGGCTGCCGGCCGATCAGGCGCTGCTCGACTCCCGCATGCAGAGCTTTCGCGACCAGGAGCTCATGCGTGACCAGCGCTGGCGCAAGGCCAAGGGCCTTTGACCAGTGGCTGATGCGGGCTACCGCGATCGATTCTCCGTCGAGGAGTCGATCGGCTCGGGCGGGTTTGCCGAGGTGTTTCGCGCCCGCGATCTGACCTCGGGCCAGGTGGTCGCGCTCAAGATCCTGAAGGAAAATTTTCTCGGCAACTCGACCATCGTCGAGCGGTTCCGTCGTGAGGTGTTCGCCATCGCGTCCATCTCCAGCCCGCATGTGGTGGCCCTGCACGACTTTGGCATCTCCGGGCATGAGGTCTGGCTGGCGATGGAGTTCGTCGAGGGCGTGACCCTGCGCGAGGTGATCGCCGATCGCGACTGGAACCTCGAGGAGATCCATCTGGTGATCGGCCAGATCGCGCAGGCCCTCAGTGCCGCGCACCGGCGTGGGATCGTGCATCGGGATCTGAAACCGGAAAACGTCATGCTGGTCCCCGGCAGCGACGGGCGGCGACGCGTCAAGGTGCTCGATTTTGGGCTCGCCAAGCTGGCCGAGCTCGAGCACCAGCTCGATCTGGAGCCGCTCACCCGGGTCGGGCTGTGCTTTGGCACGCCGCAATACATGGCGCCGGAGCTCATCGAAGGACGACCGTTCGATCATTCGGCCGACCTGTTCGCGCTCGGCGTCTTGACCTGGGAGATGCTGACCGGCGTCTTGCCGTGGGACGGCGACGACGCCACGCAGGTGATGATGAAGGTGGCGCAATCGCCGCTACCGCCGTTGCCGCCCGTCGACGCTGTGCGGCGCGCGGACATCGAGGCCTTCTTGCGGCGGGCGTTGTCCAAGCGGCGTCGGGAGCGGCCATCGGATGCGGCGGCGTTTTTTCACGAGCTCGAGCTGGCCTTGTTTGCCGCGCCGCGGCCGCTCAGGCTCGAGTCCTCGCTGTCGCCGCCGTCCATCGAAGACGAGTCCTTTGCGTCGGTGTGGGCGGCCTCGCTCGATCTGCCGGAAGAGGGCGAAGATACCGAGGTGGATCCGTCGCCGACCCAGCGGCCTTCGCGTCGCCTGCGCTCGGGCTGGTTGAAGAGTGTGGCCGAGCTGGTGGTGCAGACCCATCCCGACGACATCGACGAAGGCGCGACCCGGCCGTTCAACAAAGCGGATTTGCCGGATGGGCCCGGGTTCGAAAAGGCCCGCCTCGAGCGTACCGATCCGATGCTTTCGCGTCGGGCCCCGGCGCAACCAGAGGCAGCCGCCATCAGTCCGTGGTTGGTGCTGTTGGTGGGCGGCCTGGTTCTATGCGCGCTGGCGGCGGGATTTTGGCTGGGGCGACACTAAAGGAACCGCGGCGACGACCGATTCGCGGTTCATGATCGCCACACAATCGTTGGTTCATGCACCGCCGCGTGAGCGCCGTTCGTTCTTTCGGGTGTCCTTGTCCCGGATCATGGCCTGGTTTCGCCGCTCGTCCGCGCCGCCCGCAGCGCCCGACTTCGGCGAAGTAGATGACTTCGACGTCCTGGTCGACGAGGCCGACTGGGCCCGCGTGGCGAGCAACGATGACGAATCAGAGTCGCCCGAGGAGTTCGACGCGGATCTGCCCACCCGGCGCCTCACCCCGAAGCCCAAAGAGCCGGAGGCCGAGGTCCAGGCGGACGAGCTCATCATCGCCGAAGAGGTCCTCTTGCCCGACGCCGGCCAGCAGGCGCTCGTCGACGAGATGCTGCCCATCGTGTTGGCCTACGCGCTCGAGCACCAGCCAGCGCCCACCTCCTTCCCCACCTTGGCCCGGCGTGCGCTGGCCAAGCGCGCCCCTGAGCTCGAAGATCTGTTTCGCATCGCCGCCGAGGATGTGGCCATCGGCGCCGCCATCCTGCGCGCGGCCAACTCGCCGCTCTTCTATCGTGGCAATCAGATCGATGGCACGCGCAACGCCGTCTCCCTGCTCGGCCAGGTCTCGAGCGGCCAGATCGTCACCGGCGTTGCCTCGCGTGCTCTGTTCGATCTGCAGACGCGCGCAGAATATGACCTGTTTCCGCATGCCTTCAATCAGCTCTTCCATCACGCCATGACGACCGCGATGACTGCGGCCTGGCTCTGTGAGCGCAAGCGGTTGCCGTACGGTGATCGCGCGTTCTCGGGTGGTCTGTTCGCCAATGTCGGCAAGCTGGTGGCGCTGCGCGCACTGTCGGCGCTGGTCCTGGCCGGCCGGGTGCCCCATCCGATGCCGGAGGTGGTGGTGGCGCGTATTCTCGACAAAGTGCATGTCGAGGTCGGCGCCGCGTTTCACAAGCGCTGGTCGCTGCCCGACGAGCTTTGGCAGATTTGCTCGATGCACCACGACGCCGAAGTGCCGGTGGGCACTCAGTTCACGACGCTCCACATGGTGCGCGTGGCCTCGGGTCTCGACGAGCTGCGCATCGATCCGGTCATGAACGCCGGCGTTGCGCCCGAGACCCGCCAGAGCATCCGCGCACTAGGGCTGTCCAAGCCGGACATCGTCGCGCTCAGCGTGCGGCTCGGCGAAATTGCGTCTTATGTCACCACCACGTTTGGGTAATCGCTCAAGTTCGAACCAAGACAACCGAACCATTCTCAGTGACTGACTAGTCGTCAGCGCAAGCTCGAAGGAGCTCCTGTCATGAGTGACCCCGCCCCACCCCCCGATCCCAAAGCTGCCGCTGCCAAGCCTGGCAAACCGTCGCCGATCGTGATGGCGCTGTGTGTACTGAACCTGGCCGCCACTGGTTTTGTAGCCATGAAGGTCATCAAGATCACGCATCTGGCCGCGGGTGAGGTGCATGAGGCGCCGCCGGCGGTGAAGCCGTCGGTGGCGTTCGATCCCTTCGTGGTCAATCTGAATGAGCCCGGATCGAACCGCTATCTGAAGACCAGCTTCGAGGTCGAGCTCACGTCCGACCATGCGCTCGAGGAGATGAATACCAACAAGCGTGCCGTGCGCGACGAGATTTTGCGCTATCTGTCCGGGCTCGGGGTATCGGCGACCATCGGGGCCGATGGCAAGGCCAAGATCCAGGAAGACATCGTCGCCCGCGTGGACAAGGTCCTCGGCGGCGGCCGCGTGAACCATCTGTATTTCAGCGACTTCGTCGTTCAGTAGCTCCCCCCAAAAGAATCGACGCACGGCGAAACGATCATCGATGACAATCGGTGGTCGTTTTGGCGTGAGTACGTCGTGAGTACGTCGCGAGCCGAAGGTCGAACAGAGGGGGAACTGCGGGAAAACTAGAGGGTTACGGCGTGGGATAGTGACTGCGGGCAAACCGAACGCGCTGCTGCAACTCATGCTGGGCACGAATCAACCGCGACATCCAACGTGCATCTCGCTCGCGCAGCACCGCCAGCAGCGGCGTGCATTCCTCATCCAAGGCCGAGTCGGTCAGGACCCGGCGGAGCTCATCCAACAACGGCACCCGCTCAGCCGACATCCGCTGCGCCAGGTCGAGCACGTCGGCTGCGTCGGTATCCGCCGACGGCGGCTCCAACGTGACGTCGACCAGCGACGCCAATACTCTCGCCGGCGCGCTCACCAGCGTGCCTCGGCGGCTTCTTCGAATGACTGCCGCAGGACGACGACGATCTTTCGCGCCTCGCCGAGCGGCTTGGCATCGATGCGCATGTTTGCCTCGGTCAGCCGGTCGCTGACAAAGTCATACAGCTTCTTGAGACCAGCACACATCTCCGGCGCCAGCCCAAAGTCGAGCCCGGCCACGAGCTCGGACACGATGGCAATGGCGTGACTGATGGCCGCGCCTTTGGCCCCGACTTCTTTGGCAGCAATCATCGCCGCTGCGTCGTCGATGTCGCGTAACAGCCGCGCATACAGCTGGTCGAGCAACCGAACCGGAGAAGCAGTCTCCTGGTTCACACGTTGGTAGATGTTGAGGGCGCGAGCGCTCATGAAAGGTCCTTACTTACTTGTTGGAAGAGGATTGAGCACTGAGAGCGGTGAGAAAGTTCTGCTGCGTCTGGTAGCTGGAAATCGTGTTCTCCATCGCTGTGAACTGAGCCCTGAGCGTGGTCTCGAACAAGGTGGCGCGGTTTTCGATCGCCGTGATCTGCGCGTCATACGACTTGATCCGCGACTGCAGACCTGTCTTTTGCGACGTGAACACGCCGTTGGTCGGTTCGGTGTAGGTGGCGGTCATGTCCACCAGCGCCTGCGCCAGGCCGTCTTTGCCGGTGCCAAGGATGAGCTTGTTGAGCGCATCGGGATCGGCGTCGAGCGCAGCGTCGAGCTTGGTGGTGTCGACATTGAGCATGCCAGTGGCGCCGAAGGTGATGCCGAGGGTGGCCGCCGAGGTGCTCCCCGACGCGTTGCCGAAGCTCTTGGTGATGAGGCTGCCAAGCTGACGTTGCAGCGCTTGCGCGCCTGGGTCGCCGAACAACGTGTCCGGGCCCTTTTTGATGCCGGTGTACGCGAGCTGCGAGTTGAGTGTGCCAGCGACGCTGTTGAAGGCGTCGATGAGGGTCTGTACCTTGGTGTGGACACCACTGCGGTCGACACCGACGTTGAGCGTGGTATCGGGACTCCCGGTCGGCGTCTCCGATCGCAAGGTCATGGTCACGCCGGGCAACAGATCAGAGATGACGTTGCTCGAGCGCGTGACCGGGATGGTATTGAGCGTGAGCTTGGCGTCTTTGGCTGCGTTGAGCTCGTTCATGCCGAGCCCGCCGGTGTCGGCGAAGGTCACCGCGCCGGCGGTGCCGGAGCTCCGCGCCTGCACGAGGAGGCGCACCGAGGTCCCATCGTTGAGCACCGAGGCCGAAAAGGCGCCGCCACTGTTGTTGATCTTGGTGGCGATGCTGCTGAGCGAGTCGGCGCCGTCGTAAGTGACGTTGACCGGATTGCCGGTGCCGACGGTGAGCGTCAGCGTGCCGGCGCCGGCGATGCCGCCCGAGTCGCTCAGAAACGTGGTGGATTGGCTGGTCTGCGCCGAGGCGAGCTGCTGCACCGACACCGCATAGCTTCCGGGGTTGGCCGCGCTCGAGGCGGTCACCGTGAAGCGCGAGCTGTCAGAGGAGCTGCCGGTCATGCTGCGCAGATCGGTCGGGGTGTTGATACCGGCTGCCGCCGTCGACAGCGACGTGAGCCGTGAAACGAGATTGTCCAGCACCGACGAGCGCGTTTGCGCGTCAGTCTGGGCCTTGGTCATCGCTTTCTCGGGGGATTTCTCGAGTGCGACGAGCTTGTCGATGATGCTGTTGGAGTCGATGCCTGACACCAATCCGCCAAACTGAACTGTTGTCATGTCGCCCTCCGTTTACTGAAACAGCGCTAGCTCAAAAAAAGAAGGCGGGTCGCCGGCATGGGAGGCCGGCGACCCTTCCCTCGGTATTAGCCTTGCAGGAGCTTGAGCGCCGACTGCGGGATGTTGTTCGCCTGGCTGAGAACCGCGACGCCGGCCTGGGTGAGCACCTGGTTGCGGGTCAGCTGAGCGGACTCTTCGGCCACATCCACGTCGCGGATGCGCGAGTTGGCGGCAGCCGCGTTCTCGGCAGCCGAGGACAAGTTGGCGACGGTGACCTGGAGCCGGTTCTGGCTGGCGCCGACCGACGCGCGCGAGGTCGACAGGCTGTTGATGGCCGTGTCGATCTTGGCCAACGCAGCCTGCGCAGTGGCGGCCGAGGTGGCGAGGTCGACGTCGTTACCGACGCCGTACTTGACGCCGAGGGTCGTCGAATCGGTCTTGGCGAAGGCAACCGAGATCGAGTCGTTGGCGGTGGCGTTGATGTCGACCTGCATCGAGACCGCGGCGCCCGTCGACAGCATGTTCGTGCCGTTGAACGAGGTAACCGCGGAGATACGATCAAGTTCCTGGATCATCTGGTTCGCTTCCGTGTCGATGAAGCCGCGCTCGTTGGCGCCCAGGGTACCGTTGGCAGACTGGACGGCGAGCTCACGGAGGCGGGTCAAGATGCCGGCTTGCTGGTTCATCGCGCCTTCTGCGACCTGGATCATCGAAACGCCGTCGTTGGCGTTGCGCTGAGCCTGCTGATAGCCTTTGATCTGGGCTTTCAGTTTCTCGGAGATACCGAGACCGGCCGCGTCATCCGCGCCCTGGGTGATGCGCATACCAGAAGACAAGTGCGACACGTTCTTCTGGAGCGAGCTCTGAGTCTCTGAAAGATTGCGCTGCGCCTCGAGGGACGCGACGTTCGTGTTGATCATCATGATGGAATCCTCCTTCTTTCTCTTCCTTGTGGCGCCCCGTGCGCCTTCAAGGAGTGGTTCGGGAGGAACCAGAATTTCTTTAACGACTCTTTTTAAAGTTTGATCAAAAAAACATCGTGGGCGAGCGTACGCGGGCCGTCTGCGTCGAGAATCTCGGCGATTCGGGCCAGGAATGGCGCCGCGTGTTCCACGCCGCGCGAGAACTTGTAGAACACCTCGACGGCCGCGGCATCAATCGTGGACTCATCGGCGCTGCCCTGTAGCCGTGGATGTCCGTGCAAAAGAAAACGCAACACCGCCACCCTGACCAACAACCGTCGCTGATGCGCCGCCAGATCGGTGGAGCGCGTATACCAATCGCGGATCCAGTGGTTCTTGCAGTAATTCTCGAAAATGAGATCGATGCGCGCCTGGTGCGGCAACAGCGCGTCACGCTGCCGTCGATAGGCCTCGAACAGCGTCGCCGGATCGAGGTCGAGCTTCGTGCCTTCTTCTGGCGTCACCCTGGCATACACACACAGCACGTCGACGAGGAGCTTACGAAAACTGTTGGCCGGGGTGTCTTCGAGCCGCGCTTTGAGCACCTGCGTGATGAGTCGTGCGGCCAGCGTCAACGGCGGCGAGATCGGCTCGACATGCGCGTGCCAGGCGTCGAGCGCCTCTTCGGCGTCGAGCTCGGCCATCGCCTGCACCAGCGAGCTCATGGCCGTGCTCTCGTCGCTGGTGCGCACGAAGCCAGCGGCGCGATGGCAGAGCCGGGTCACGAAAAACAGGCGCGTCGCCAGCGGAAACCTGCGCTTCGACAAGAGGCCATGGACGAACAACCGCACATCGTCGAGATGCCGCTCCCAGGCACTGTCGGGGGCAAGCGATATCTGCTGGACGAAATGCTGCCGCCCATACGCCTCGGCGGGAATGCTCACCAGCTCGACGGCATCCGGCTGCAACAGCGCCTGTCGGGCCACCTCGGGGCAGGACATGCTGGCGGTGACCTCGGCGCGATCGCCGACGAGGTTGGCCGTTCTCGGGTAGATGGCGCAGGCATTGGACAGCGCCTCATGACCAAAGCGCCTCTGTGTGTCGCATAGACCATCGTCGGCGAGCATGGGACAGCTGCCGTTGGGCTCGAGCTTGATCTGGGCCCAGGTGTTTTCCGTCGCTGCCGTGCCTTCGTTGCGGATGTGCACGGCGCCAAACCGGGCCCGGTCGGCCGACGAATCGTCCATCAGCACTTTGAGCTTCTCGTAGTGGGGACGGTCCACGTCGACGCGCCAGCCGCTGCAGCAGTTCTCCTCACAGGCAGAGCCGATGCAGGCAAAGCGGGTCAGGTAGCGTGGTGCGACAAAGTCGACGGGGGCCATGGCGTGATCCTCTCACGACAACGCAAAGTCGGCGCGTTTCGCGAGGCTGCGAACTACTGCTGCGGTTTGGTGAGCTGGATGATCTGTGACGCGACAGCCTGGGCGCTCTCGAGCGCCTGCTTGGCCCGCGCCAGGTCAGAGGCGGCGGCAATGGGGTCAGCCTCGACGGCCCGCGCATGGCTCGAGGCGAGGTTGAGCTCGAACGATTTGCGGCTGGCGTCGGCCGAGGCCAGTGTGGAGAGCTGGGTGCCGACCTGCGTCCGGGCCTTGGCCACCTGGGCAATGCCCGAGCCCAAGGTCCCGAGCGAGCTCTGTACGCCCATGACGTCATTGGCAGTCAACGCGCTCGACAGCGACGTGAGCGCGCCGAGAACATCGACGCCCGTCGCTGCGGTCAAGGTGGTGCCGGCAATCGACACCTGGCTGGTGCCACTGTCGGAAGTCTCGATGGTGCCGGTGAGCGTGTCGCCGACATACGCGCCGGCGGGGGTGAATGGCGCGACATTGTTCTTGCTGCCGGCCAAGAGATAGTTGCCGTCGGCGTCGCGGCTGTTGCCGGCTGCGAGAATGGTTTCGCGGAGCTGGTTCACTTCGTCGACGGCGGCGGTGCGCTCGTCGGAGCTGAGGGAGCCATTGGCCATCTGCACCGCGAGCTCACGCGCCCGCGACAACGTCCGGCCTACGGTGTCGAGTGCGCCGTCGGTGGCGCCGAGTCGGTCTTGCGCCCGGCCCATGGCGTCGCCGCGACCAGCGGAGATCGTCGACCGCACCGACGCACGCATGCCCTCGGCCCACGCTGCCGGATCGTCCGACGGACGCGACACGCGCATGCCCGAGCTCACCTCGTTGCTGGCGTCGCCGAGCTGGGTGTTGGCCTTGGCCATCCCGCTTTGCGCCATATCGATCAGTCTCGATTCGGTTACGCGCATCACAACCTCTGGATCAGATCGCTGAGCATGTTGTTGACCGTGGCCACGAACTGGGTGGCGGCCTCGGACGCATGCTGGAATGCCGACAGGCGGGTCATTTCTTCTTGGGTGCTGACGCCGGACACCGAGTCGCGGGCCGCAGCCAACACTTGTTGCCGGTTGGTCTCGAGCGCGGCTGTGTCGGTGGCGACCTTGGCATCGCTGCCGACCGCACCGACGCTGTGGATGCCTTCGTTGACGAACGTTCGGGTGCCGCCCGAGGCCAGCGGCTGGTCTTTGAGTGCCGAAAGCGCCAGCACGCCGGCCGACGATCCCGGCCCAGCACCGACTGAGGCAGTGGCCAGCTCGTCGGAGTTGGCCAGCAGCGTCGCCGACACCGACATGGCGGAGGCCGCACCTTTGACGGCCGCCGGCGCAGTGAAAAAGTCACGGTTGCTGACGCCGTCGACGCCGGCGTTGGCGCGGTGGACGGCGTTCATCTGCGTGGCAAAATCGTAGGCCAGCTGATCGAGCGCGGTCCCGGCGGTCTTGGCGGTGCCGTCCCGGGCTGCGAGCTCGCCGCCCATCTTGCCGCCGTCCAGCGTGGCGGTGATGTCCTGCACGTTGGCGCCGTCGACGACCTGCACCTTGAAGTGGCCGTCGTTGGTCGAGTCGGGCGTGGTCTGGATGCTGGCCGCACGATCTCCGTCGACGATGACAGCGCCACCCGAAGCCACGAAGCGCATCTGTCCGTCGGGATCGACGCGTGCTGCGCCACCCACGAGCTCGGACAGTTTCTTGGCGGCGAGATCGCGGCGATCGGCGATGGTGGGATCGGAGCTGGTCGCCAACGCTTTGTTGGCGGCGGCGATCTGTTGCGCGAGCTGCGTGGCGGCCGAGGCATTGTCGCTCAGCCGCAGATCGGAATCGGTGCGCGCGCGGGTGATGGCTGCGCCAGCGGAGTTGAAGGCTTTGGTCACCGAATCGGCATCGGCGACGATGCTGGCGCGGAGCTCGGGATCGGATGGTGCCCCCGACAGCCTCGACAAGCTGGAGAACAGCTGGCCGAGCGCCGAGATCACCGACGGCTGCATCAGATCGTCTTGCAACGTCCCGAGCGCAGCCGCCTGGCTGGTGCTCTTACCGACGGCACCCTCGGCCTGGCGCTCACGGCCGGCCAATAGATTGTCCTCGGCGCGGCTCGAGCCGTTGGCGCGCACGCCACCGACGAGCGGCGCGGCCAGCTCTGATTCGAGGTTGATGTTCTGGCGCGAGTATCCTTCGCTGTTGACGTTGGAGATGTTGTTGCCGGTGACGGCCACGCCCGCGTTCTGGGCCAAGATGGCATTGCCACCGAGATGGAGAAGGCCGATCAGCGACGACATGGCGTTACGCTGCCCGCCCGAGGCGTGGCTGCGAGAGATAAGTACGGCGTGCGCGCGCGTCGTAGCTCGACGGCTGGCGCGGCAATCCCAGGAGATCCGAAATGGCGCTGGTGGCTTCCTCGAGGAGGAGCTGGTTGGCGCGCGCTTGCGACGACAGTTCCTGGGCCTTGTGCTGCAGCGCCGTGCGCCGCGCTTTCTCGTGCGCCAGTTCCTCGATACCGGTAGGTAGTGGTGTCGTAGGACCCACGGCAAGCGCACGCAGCCGCTCCATGAGGCCCATCTTCTCGTCGCCAATGCGGCTGAGCTCGGAGTGATCCAAAACGGCCACTGCGCGCCGCTCTTCTTCCAAGAGGGCGCACAGGACGGTCATCACTTCGTCGGTCTCGTCGAGCGCATCACGCTCGACTGACATATTGGGGCCGGGTGTCATTTGCCCAAACCAAAGTTGTCGTCGACCATCTTCTGGGCGAGCTTGTGGTAGTCGACCTTGTACTGGCCCGACTGGACCTGGGTGCGGATGACCGCCACGTGTGCCGCGCGGGCGGTCTGATCGTCGCTGGCTGCTTGCGCGATCCGCGACGCGTGAGACGAGATCACCACATCACCGCCTTTGGCGTGGGAAGCGGCGGGAGCCTCAGGCTTGGCTTTGGCTTCCGGTTTCTCCATGGCGACCTGTCCGATTCGGGTTCCGTCAACGCGCATTCGGTGCCTCCATACTTTGGTTCGGCAGGCTCTCCGAATCCTTTAGCGCTTTCTGCAGATTCTTGTTCGTGGCCAGCGAGTAGACGCGCTGGGCGTGGGCAGTCGACACTGGCCCAAGCGCGGAACTAGCTGATTTTACATGGTTTTTGTGGTCGAGCTTCATGTCGGTGGTCTTGGCGTCCGGCTTTTGAGATGTCGGATCGGCGGCCGATTTTTCCATGGCCGGTTGCAGCATTTTGGCAATGCCGGCCGTGCCAGCCATGGCGTCAGACAAGGCGCCGTCCAACATCTCTTTGAAGGTGTCGCCGGCAAATCCGCCGCCAAACAGGCTCTTCTGACCCGACGAAGAAGACGACTTTCGCACCTCGGACAACACCTGGCGCAGAAAGTACGCCTCGAGCGACTTGGCCGCCTTGGCCGGATCGTCGCCCTTGGCGGCATTCGGCAAATCGCCCGCATTGATGGTCTTTATCGAGGCGCTCATCAGAGCACCTGCAAGTCGGCGTGCAGCGCGCCGGCAGCCTTGAGCGCCTGAAACACCGACACCAGATCGCGCGGCTTGCAACCGAGCACGTTGAGCGCAGCGGCGATATCACCGACGGTGGAGCTGGCCGGCATCGGCGATAGCTTGCCGTCTTCTTCTTTCACCTCCACGTTCGTCTGCGCCACGGTCGTGGTCTTGCCGGCGGACAGCGCCCCCGGCTGCACGACCTGTTTCTGCTCGTCGACTTTGATGGTGATGCCGCCGTGTGCGATGGCGGCAGCGTCGATGGTGACGTGCGCGCCGACCACGATGGTGCCGGTGCGCTCGTCGATGATGACGCGGCCAGGCCCGTCGGGGATGGCCTCGACCGCCTCCAGAGAGGCAATGAGCTCGACCACCCGCGTCTTGCGCTCGACGGAGATCATGACGCTGACTGCGCCGGCATCACGGACCTTGGCGATTTCGCCGCCCATGGTCCGGTTGACCGCTTCGGCGATGCGCGCCGCGGTGGTGAAGTCGGGCGAGCGGAGGAGGAGCGTCACGCAGTCGACGGGCATGATACCCGGCGTCTCGCGCTCGATGGTGGCGCCGTTGGGGATGCGGCCGGCGGTGACGTGGTTCTTCTTGCTCCCGCTGCCCGAGGCGCCGTCGGCGATGAAGCCACCGATGGTGAGCGACCCCTGGGCCAAGGCATACGTGGCGCGGTCGGCACCGTGCAGTGGCGTCGCGATGAGCGTGCCGCCCTGCAGGCTCTTGGCCGTGCCCATCGACGAAACCGTCACGTCGATGGACGTGCCTGGGCGCGCAAACGGCGGCAAATTGGCGGTCACCGTCACCAGGGCCACGTTCTTGGCCTTGATGTCGGCGGGATCCACCAGCGAGCCAAAGTGCTTCAACAACTGCGAGATCGGGCGGCGGGTGGCGAGCGCGCTGGCGTCGTCCCCGGTGCCGTTGAGGCCGACCACCAGGCCCACACCGACGACGGCGTTGGTGCGGAAGCCCTCGATGTCGACCAGCTCCTTGAGCCGGGCGGCCTCAGCGCCGGAAGTCAGTGCAAGCATCGCGAACAAGATCCGAATGGGGTTCATGATGTCTCCTCAGAACACTTGGAACGCTTAGAACGGCGACGCTTTGTTGATGTACCGGGTCAACCAACCCGGGCGCTGGTAGTCACTGATGTCGCCGCGGCCGGTGTATTCGATCTCGGCATCGGAGACACGCGACGAAGGCACCGTGCCGTCGTTCTTGATGTCGACGGGGCGAACCACACCACTGATGTAGATGTGGTGCTCTTCGTTGCCGACCATGACCACTTTGGTGCCCTCGACATACAAGTCGTCATTCGGGAGCACTTTCTTGACCCTCATCGGCACGGAACCCTGCAGTTTTCCGCCGCGCTTGACGCTGCCGGCGCCGGCGAAGCTGGATGCAGCGTCGATGCCGAGCAGCTTGGTGAGCGCGACCGCCGGCATGACCTTTTGCAGCGCGTCGATGAGCCCGCCGGACAGGCCGATGCTCATCGCCGACTTCTTGGACATGCTGGTCGTGGCGTCGTGGGTGGCGGTATCGCTCTCGTCGAGCTGCACCACGACCACATCGCCGACGCGGCTGGCGCGATCGTCTTCGAAGAGGCTGCGACTGCCGCCGGCGAACAGGCTAGCGCCCCTGGCCCGGTTCGAGTCGGCGTAGTCACCGACCTCGAAGTCGCGCTTCTTGGGAACGTAAGGCCCGATGTGGCCGACGCAGCCACTGGTGAAGGTCACAGCGATGAGAATCAAAGTAGGCCGGATCATGGACGTTCTCCGTTGGCGACGAGGACGGTGTCGGCGTCGATGAGGATGCCGGCGACGATGCGCTGACCATTTGTCAAGCGGGCGGAGACGCGCTCACCGGGATGGGCGGCGCGCTCGAGGATGGCCGGCGCACTGACCGTGAGGCCTGGGCGCTGGACGATGACGCGGATCTGCGCGCCACGCGGCACCGGCGGCGCAGCGACGACGGCATTGCGACGAACGATGGC
>Ga0123338_10001022_pt1 | contig 27570 bp, 16 predicted proteins | sample grotaG_FD_89793 | JGI IMG/M metagenome (GOLD analysis project Ga0123338, IMG submission 89793) | Glacier valley bacterial and archeal communities from Borup Fiord, Nunavut, Canada, to study Microbial Dark Matter (Phase II) -... | ecosystem: Environmental > Aquatic > Freshwater > Ice > Glacier ...
ATCGCGACGCGGTCTCGGCACGAATCTGGCTTGAGAAGCTGAACGTATCAGCCATCATCTGGGATTGCCCCAAACCTGGGCGTCGTCAAAGACGATTGGTGTAACATCGCCGTCTTTCGGAAACGCCGGGCGTAGAGGTGTTTTCCGCTTCCGCTTTGCCGGTTTTTTCGAGGCCGAAATCGGTTGTTTCCGCCCGTCGAAGAAGCCCATCCCCCGCGTCATGGAGTGGAACATTTATGGATTACGCGCAGGAGCAGCGCAATCCGACCAAGCACCTGGTCGGCATCGCTGTCGTCATCCTTCTGCATGTCGCGCTCGTGTATGCGCTGTTGAACGGTCTGGCGACGAAGGTCATCGCCATCGTCAAGAAGCCGCTCGAGACGCAGATCATCGAGGAGATCAAGCCGCCGCCGCCGCCGCCGCCGGTCTCGCTGCCGCCGCCGCCGAAGTTCGTGAGCCCGCCGCCGCCGTACATTCCGCCACCGGAAGTGCAGGTCAACGTGCCGCCGCCGCCGAACGCGATCGCGACCACGACCACGGTCGTGCCGACCGAGTCGCCGCCGATCGCCGTCGTCCAGGCCCCTCCGGCACCGCCGGCCCCGGCCGCACCGCCCGCACCGAGCATCCGCGCCGCCTGTACCAACTACGCGACGGTGCTGGGCGACAGCTCGTATCCCCGTGATGCGATCCGCGAGGGTCTGGACAAGGGCGAGGCGGTCCTCCGGTTCACCGTCGCCGCATCGGGCGAGATCAAGGACGTATCCGTCGTCAGCGCGACCAATCGCATCTTCGCGCGGCAGGCGCAGGTCCTGCTCAGGGACGTGAAGTGCGCCGCACAGGGACGCGACGTCGTGTTCGAACTGCCGTTCTCGTTCAGGCGCGAGTAACAGCCTCGAGCGCGATGACCCGCGCGCTTTCCTGGGCCTCGATCGACCCGGTCGATGCCCGATGAATATCCGGACCAGCACCGTTTTAATTGGAGAGAAGATGAAACTGACCAACAAGCTGCGCACCCTCGGGTTCGCATGGATGATCTCTGCGCTGATCGGCGGCTCGATCCTGCCGCATGTCGCGCTGGCCCAATCCACGCCGCCTGCGCCCGCAGCCGATGCGCCGGCCGCGCCCGCTGCCACCCCGGCACCGGATACGAGCGCCGCGAAGACCGACGTTTCCGCGACCGCGGCACCCACCGAGTCCGTCGAGAACCCCTATGGTCTCGAGGCGCTCTGGAAGGGCGGCGACTTCATCTCGAAGACGGTGCTGGTCGTGCTCGTGATCATGTCGATGGGTAGCTGGTACATCATGATCACCAAGCTCTTCGAGCAGACCAAGCTGATGAAGCAGGCCAAGCAGGCCAACAAGACCTTCTGGAACGCCCCTTCGGTTCCGCAAGGCATTGCGACGCTCAAGGCGGGCAGCCCGTTCCGCTTCATCGCCGAGTCCGGCATGCAGGCGACCGAACGCCACGAAGGCCTGCTCGGCGGCATCGACCTCAACACCTGGGTCACGATGTCGGTGCAGCGTGCCATGGAGAACGTGCAGAACCGCCTGCAGGACGGCCTGGCCTTCCTCGCGACGGTCGGTTCGACCGCGCCGTTCGTGGGTCTGTTCGGCACGGTCTGGGGGATCTATCACGCACTGACGGCGATCGGTATCGCCGGGCAGGCCTCGATCGACAAGGTCGCCGGCCCGGTCGGCGAGGCGCTGATCATGACGGCCATCGGTCTGGCAGTGGCAGTGCCGGCGGTGCTCGGCTACAACTGGCTGGTCCGTCGCAACAAGTCCAGCATGGAGCGTGTGCGCGCCTTCGGCAACGACATCCACTCGGTGCTGCTGGGCGGTGGAACCACGCGGGTCGTCACGACCGCGCCGGTCGCTGCGGCGACCCGTCCGGCCGCGGTCGCGCGCGCGAGCTAAGCCATGGCGATGACGATTGCCAGCGACGGGGGCGACGAGGACGAGATCGTCTCGACCATCAACACGACCCCGCTCGTCGACGTCATGCTGGTGTTGCTGATCATCTTCCTGATCACGATCCCGGTCGTCACGCACACGATCCCGGTCACGCTGCCGAAGGAAACCAACGTTCCCCGGCAGACCAAGCCCGAGAACATCAACATCGCGGTCAACAAGGACGGCGACATCTTCTGGAACGACCAGCGACTGCCGGACATCGAGACCCTGGTCAACCGGCTGAAGAAGGTCTCGCCGAACGTGCCGCAGCCGGAGGTGCAGATCCGCGGCGACGGCAACGCACGCTACGAGTTCGTCGGCAAGGTGGTGTTCGCGTGCCAGCGCGCCGGCATCGTCAAGATCGGGTTCGTGACGGAGCCGCCGCCGCGCGGCGGTTGATGTCCTCGCGCAGCCCGCGCGTCCCAGTTCGGTAGTCCGGTCGGAGAATCGCCATGTCAATGAATGTCGGATCGAGCAGTGCTTCGGGTGAGCCCGAGGTGATGGTCGACATGAACACCACGCCGCTGATCGACGTGATGCTGGTGCTGTTGATCATGCTGATCATCACCATCCCCATCCAGCTTCACGCGGTCAACCTCAACATGCCGGCGGGCAACCCGCCACCGCAGCAGGTCAAGCCCGAAGTCGTGCAGCTCGACATCGACTTCGACGGCACCGTGGTGTGGAACGGCGAGGTCCAGCCGAACCGCGCCGCGATGGAGGCCAAGATGGCGGCTGCCATCGCGCAGCCGGTTCAGCCCGAGGTCCACATCCGGCCGAACAAGCTGGTCGCCTACAAGTCGGTGGCCGCGGTGATGGCTTCGGCGCAGCGGCTCGGATTGACCAAGATCGGCATCGTCGGCAACGAGCAGTTCGTCAACTGATCGTGTTGCCGGGCGAGTGCCGGTCCTGCCGGCCTCGTCGGCGATGCGCCTGCGGTTCTTCGCCCGACATCGGCGTCCGCGCGCGTCGGGCCGCGTGCGTGTCGTGTGTTCGTCGTGACGCGTTCGCACCGCGTCTTTCGCAAGGATCTCTCATGTCCCGATTCAAAGCTGTCGCCACCGCGGCCGCATCGCTGTCGTTTGCCGTGGCCCTGCTCGTTCATTCGCCTGCTGCCCAGGCGCAGGCGATGCGCCCCGAGATCGGGCGTCCGCTGCAAGCCGCGCAGGAGGCGCTCAAGGCCAAGCGCTACGCCGATGCCGCCGCGAAGGTGCGCGAGGCGGACAACGCGCCCGGCAAGACACCCAACGAGCAGGTCACGATCGAGCGCATGCGCGCAGCCGTCGCTGCCGCGTCGGGCGATCTCGCGACGCAGGTCGCCGTGATCAACACCGGCAAGCTGCCTGCGGCCGAGCAGATCCGCATGGTGCAGTCGGTGGCCGGCCAGTACTACACGCAGCGCGACTACGCGAACGCGGCGACGTGGACGCAGCGCTACTTCAAGGATGGCGGTACCGATCCGCAGATGCGCGCGATCCTCACGCAAGCCTATTACTACCAGGGCAACTGCGCGGAGGTCTCGCGTGCCATCCAGGGCGCCGGGGACGAGTCGCGTCCGGCCTCCGAGGACCAGTTGCAGATGCTGCGCAGCTGCTACCTGAACGCGAAGGACACGGCGGGCTACAACGCCACGCTCGAGAAGCTGGTCGCGGCCTACCCGAAGAAGGAGTTCTGGGCGGAACTGGTCTCGAAGACCGAGCGTCGCCCCGGATTCTCCGACCGCCTGTCGCTGGACATGGCGCGCCTCAAGCTCGCCACGGGGCTGCTGACCACGTCGAGCGAGTACATGGAGATGGCGCAGATGGCGCTGGGCGACGACTATCCGGCCGAGGCCCGGAAGATCGTCGACCAGGGCTTCAGCACGAAGGTGCTCGGCGCGGGTAACGACGTCGAGCGCCAGAAGCGGCTGGCCGATCTCGCGGCGAAGCGCTTCAACGAAGGCAAGGCGCAGCTCGCGAAGGACGAGGTCGCTGCGCTGGCTGCGCGCGACGGTAACGACCTGGTGGCCCTCGGCTACAACTACGTCGGCTACGGCGACACCGCGAAGGGTCTGGCGATGATGGAGCAGGGCATCAAGAAGGGCGGCCTGCGGCGCCCGGAGGATGCCAAGCTGCACCTGGGCATCGCCTATCTGCAGGCCGGCCAGAAGGCGAAGGCGATCCAGGTGTTCAAGACCGTCGGTGGGACGGACGGGACGGCCGACCTCGCACGGCTGTGGACGCTGCAGGCGCGCCGCGCCGCGTAAGCGCGACGCCGTCGTTCAAAAAAACCCGCATCGCTGCGGGTTTTTTTTCGTCAGGCGCGACGACTCCGTATGGAACGCGGCCATCGCGCGTCGGTTCACTGCCGCTTCGCGACCGTGGCACGCGATCGCGTCGGCGCGTGTGCCGCGGGCTTGGCGACCGCCCCGTTCTTCGACCTGGTCCGTGTCGGCGACCCGACGGTCCGGGACTTGACCGGCGACGCGGCGGGCGTCGCGCGCGAGACCTGGAGCTTCTGCCCGACCGTGACCTGCTGGCCCTTGAGATGATTGATCGCCCGCAGCTGGTCGACCGACACCCCGGTCGTGCGCGCGATCGAGGCGAGTGTGTCGCCGCGCTTCACGTGATAGACGATCGGCGAGACGAGGGCCGTCGTCAGCAGCACGCCGCCATCGGTCGGCGGATTGAACGACGCGAAGCGCAGGTTGACGTCGCCCGGTCCCTTCTTCTGCACCAGCAGGCCCTGGCCGGCCCGCACGCGGCCTTTCGCACCCAGCCCGTTCACTTCCCGCAGCGCCGCGGCCGTCATGCCGTAGCGTGCCGCGATGCTCTCGACACTCTCCTTGCGCGCGACCGTGTGCGCCTGCCAGGTCGCGAGCGGACCTTCGCTCTGCAGGCCGTTGCGGAACTCGTTCTCGCGTCCCGCCGGTACCAGCAACGGCGTGCCCGACGACGCGCGGATCACGGGCCGGTTGAACGACGGATTGAGCGCGCGGAAGTCCTCGAGCGACATGTTCGCGAGGCGCGCGGCGGTGCGCACGTCGATGTCGCGGCTGCGTTCCACCGCGACGAAGTAGGGTTCGTTGTCGATCTTCGGCAGCGTCACGCCGAAGGCGTCGGGATTGGCGATGATGTTCTTCAGCGCCTGCAGCTTGGGCACGTAGTTGCGCGTCTCGTCGGGCATCGACAGGCTCAGGTAGTCCGTCGGGATGCCGGCCGCCTGGTTGCGTTCGATCGCACGCTTGACCGAGCCTTCGCCCCAGTTGTACGACGCGAGCGCGAGATGCCAGTCGCCGTGCATCTCGTAGATCGTCTGCAGGTAGGTCAGCGCGGCATCGGTCGACGCGATGACGTCGCGACGCTCGTCGCGCCACCAGTCCTGCTTGAGGTTGTAGTCGCGCCCGGTGCCCGGAATGAACTGCCACATGCCCGATGCGTGGGCCCGCGAGTACGCCATCGGGTTGTACGCGCTTTCGACGAAGGGCAGCAGCGCGAGCTCGGTGGGCATGCCGCGTTTGTTGAGCTCCTGGACCACGTGATAGAGGTAGAGGCTCGAACGGTCCACCGCACGGCGCAGGTAGTCGGGATGCGACAGATACCAGGCCTGCTGCTGGGCGACCAGCGGCGTATCGATGTTGGGGATCGCGAAGCCGGTGCGCACGCGGTCCCAGATGTCGTCGGGCCGTGCCGTCAGGTCGAGCGTGCGGGGCGCCACCGGATTGGTCACGACGATGCTGCCCACCGCGTTGCTGCCGCTCAGCGATCCGGGGAACACGTAGCGCGCCGCCGCGGGGTTGCTCGCCGTCGTGGGGGCAGGTGCGGCCGGCGGCTCGCTGGTCCGCGTGGTCATCGTGTCCGCCGGCGTGGCCGGTTCGCTGTTCGGTGCGGTCGACTGCGGCTCGAAGGCGCCGTTGCTGGCGCAGCCGGCGAGCGTGAACACGATGCCGAAGGCGATGGCCCAACGGCCGGTCGGACCTTGGATGCCGCAAGGGCGCATGGGATTCCTTTCTGGACGCGGCGACGAGGCGTCGCGCCGGTCGGTACGGCGTCGGCGGACGAAGAGCGCGGTCGCCACACGGTTCCGAATCAAAACGAGTCCTTCCACTGGCGCAACGCGGTGAAGGTCGCGAGCGCGGTCGCACTGGCGCCGGGGGCGTGGCGCTCCGCGGCCGCGCGGACCGTCGCTTCGTCGACGCGCAGGAAGGGATTGGTCGCGCGTTCGAGCGCGATGGTGGACGGCAGCGTCGGTTCGCCGCGCGCGCGCGTCGCATCGGCGTCGGCCACGCGGCGCGCGAGGTCCGCGCTGTGCGGCTCGACTGCCCGGGCGAAGCGCAGGTTGGCGACCGTGTACTCGTGGGCGCAATAGACCTGCGTCTCGGGCGGCAGCGCGGCGAGCTTGTTCAGCGACGCATGCATCTGCGCCGCGGTGCCTTCGAACAGGCGCCCGCAGCCGGCCGCGAACAGCGTGTCGCCGCAGAACAGCAGGGCGGGTCGATGCGCGGACCCGTCGGCCTTCGCGAAGTACGCGATGTGTCCCCGGGTGTGGCCCGGAATATCGAAGACGTCGAAGGACAGGCCGAGCGCGTCGATGGCGACGCGGTCGCCTTCCTTCAGCGTGGTGGTCACGCCGGTGATCGCTTCGTTCGCGGGGCCGTAGACCGGCAGCGCCTGACCCGCACGTGCTTCGAGCAGCGCCCGGACCCCGCCGGTGTGATCGGCGTGATGGTGGGTGAGTAGAATGGCGCGCAGCGTGAAGCCGCGATCGGCGAGGGCCTTCTCCACCGGAGCGGCATCGCCCGGATCGACCACCACCGCGTCGTTCCCGCGGCACAGCAGCCACAGATAGTTGTCCTTGAACGCGCCAATCGGGAGGATGGTCAGTGGCTGCGTTGAAGAATCCATCGAGTCCGAATCAGCGAATGAAGTTGCACAGTGCAATGCAGTGGATGCCGGCTGGCGCCGATCCGATCCCGGTCGGCGCGATGTTCGTCTCGTGGGTGAGACGGGTCCCGAGCGGAGGACGGGTCGGACTGCGTGGCGCTGCGATGATTCCCGTCATCGGCGACGGGTCGATGAAGTTCCGTCGATCCGTGCGGCACGCTGAAGCGATGGCGATGACGGGGTTCGGGAATGAGTGACGGGATCGGACCCGGGATCGGACCGGAGACGACGGGTCGGTCGACCTCGACACACAGCGATTCGATTATAGCCCTGTCGGAATGGCTCGAGACCGCGCCCGGCCGCTACGTGCTCGACTGGGAACAGGAGCAGTTCGACGCGCTGGTCGCCGACATCTTCGGCTTCAATGCCGTGCAGATCGGCCTGCTCGAACTGCCCGCGTTGCGTAACAACCGCATGCCGTTCGTGTTCGCCGCGGGCGAGCCGTCGCGCGATGCGCGGGTGATCGATGCCTGCGACGAGACGGCGTCGCGCGTCACGGCGCACGTGCACGTGCGCCTCGAGGAACTGCCGTTCGCATCGCAGAGCATCGACCTGCTGATCCTGCCGCACGCGCTCGAGTTCGCCGACGATCCGCACGAGGTGCTGCGCGAGGTCGAGCGCGTGCTGATACCGGAAGGACAGGTCATCATCAGCGGGTTCAATCCGGTGAGCCTGTGGGGTCTGCGCCAGGTCGTCGGTCGCTCGTTCAGCTCGCCGTTCCTCCCGCTCGAGGGCCAGTTCCTGTCGCTGCCGCGGTTGAAGGACTGGCTCAAGCTGCTCGGCTTCGAAGTCGATCGCGGGCATTTCGGTTGTTATCGCCCTCCGTTCAGCGCGGAGCGCTGGCAGGCGCGCTTCGGCTTCATGGAGCGTGCCGGCGATCGATGGTGGTCGTTCTGCGGCGCGATCTACATGGTGCAGGCCGTCAAGCGCGTGCAGGGCATGCGCCTGATCGGCCCGCCCTGGAAGGACCGGAAACGCGTCGCCGTCGCGCTGCAGCCGACGGTCAATCATTCGCGCGAGAACGCGCGCCGGACCATGCCTCTCGTCACCGAACCCTCGACCCTGACCGGACGCGAATCCGCGACCGCCGACGCCCATGCCGACGCCTGACGTCGTGATCTTCTCGGACGGCGCCTGCAAGGGCAACCCGGGTCCCGGCGGATGGGGCGCGGTGCTGCGCTTCACCGCGAAGGAGAGCGGTGCGGTCCACGAGAAGGAGCTCTTCGGCGGCGAGCCCGAGACCACCAACAACCGTATGGAGCTGATGGCGGCCATCCGCGCGCTCGAAGCGCTCAAGCGGCCCTGCAGCGTCCAGCTCAACACCGACTCGAAGTACGTGCTGCAGGGCATGACCGAGTGGCTCGCGGGCTGGAAGAAGCGCGGCTGGGTCAATTCCGCGAAGCAGCCGGTCAAGAACGTCGACCTGTGGCTCGCGCTCGAGGCGGCGGCAGCGCCGCACCGGATCGACTGGCGTTGGGTGCGCGGGCATTCGGGTCACGTCGACAACGAGCGTGCCGACGCGCTCGCCAATCGCGGGGTCGGTTCCGCGCGGGTCTGAAGCCGTCCCGCGAGGGCGTCGCGGGGACCGCGCGTGATAGATTCGGCGGGCCGCCGGCAACGTCGTTTCCCTCACTCCGCCGACCCGGCTCCTCTTCGAAAGCCGCATGCGTCAGATCGTCCTCGACACCGAAACCACCGGCCTCAATCCCAGGACCGGCGACCGCATCATCGAAGTCGGCTGCATCGAGCTGATGAACCGGCGCCCGACCGGCAACACCTTCCATCACTACGTCAATCCGGGCCGCGACAGCGACCCTGGGGCGCTGGCGGTGCACGGCATGACCACCGACTTCCTGCGCGACAAGCCGAAGTTCGAGGCCATCGCCGACGCGCTCTGCGACTTCGTCGCCGGTGCCGAGATCCTGATCCACAACGCGGCCTTCGACGTCGCGTTCCTCGACGAGGAGCTCGCCCGCCTCGAGCGACCGGCCTGGTCGCGGCATTGCGCGAGCGTCGTCGACACGCTCGCGATGGCTCGCGAACTGCACCCGGGCAAGCGCAACAGCCTCGACTCGCTGTGCGAGCGCTACGGGGTGTCGAACGCGCATCGCACGCTGCACGGGGCGCTGCTCGACGCGGAGTTGCTCGCCGAGGTCTACCTCGCGATGACGCGGGGCCAGGAGAGCCTGGTGATCGACATCGCGCCGCGCGTCGTGGTGCGGGCGGGCTTCATCGCGGTCGATCGCGGCGCGCTGATCGTGCTGCGCGCGGACGACGACGAGTTGGTGGCGCATCGCGTGACGCTCGACGCCATCGCCAAGGAAAGTCGCAAGCCCGCGGTGTGGCTGCAGCTCGAGCAGGGTGCGCAGCCCACGGCGCCCTGACGCGGGACTTGGAATCCTCAACGAGCCCGTGCCATAATCCGCGTCCCCGATTTTGCAGCAGGCCGCGTCGTCAAATTTCTGCGGCCTGCGCCCGCAGATCCAGGGGCGGTTAACTCAGCGGTAGAGTGCCACCTTCACACGGTGGAAGCCACTGGTTCGATCCCAGTACCGCCCACCACTTCCGTCACGCCGGTCTCCAGGCTCCCGCAACTTCTGCCACCCGCACCTTCGCGGATGGCCTCGTTCAGCCGCGCGCCGCGTCGCGCAGTACCGCCACCGGCAGTTCGGCCAGCAGGTCGGACACCCGCATCCGGCGCGACACGCTCTTGCGGCGACGGCCGGTGGTCACGTCGAACCACGCGTTCGACGCGGTGCCCGGCGGCAGCAGCACGTCGGTATCGCCCCAGCGCGCCGGATCGACGTGCGGCAGGTTGCTGCCTTCGAGCAGCGTCGCCGCATGGACCGGAACGACGACCAGCATGCGGTCCGATCCCTGGCGGCGCAGGAACGCGAGCACGTTCGCGGCCTGAGCGCCTTCGACCACCAGCGGCTGGTAGTCGCCCGACGCGAAGAGGTCGGGGCGTTCGCTGCGCACGTTCAGCAGGCGCGCGAGTACCGCCTGCTTGATGCGGCCGTCGCGCCACGACGCGAGCAGCGCGGTCGGCTCGAGCCCTTCGGCCAGCGCCTCGAGGCCCGCGCGCCGCGCAGCGAAGTCGACCGGTCGGCGATTGTCGGGGTCGACCATGCTGAAGTCCCAGAACTCGGTGCCCTGATATACGTCGGGCACGCCGGGGACCGTGATGAGCAGCGCCACCTGCACGAGTCCGTTCAGCGCGGCCGCCGGCCCGATCGCGGCGACGAAGGCGGCCGCCTCGTGCACGAACGGGCTCGTCGCCAGGTCCATGATGCGGTCGAGGAAGGTCCGGCAGGTCGCCTCGTAGGACTCGTTGGGCATCGACCAGTCGGACGGCCGCTTGGTCTCGCGCAGCGCCTTGACCTGCCACGCGGCCACGCGCTCGACGAAGGACGCGATGCGGTCGCGGGTTTCCGCGTCGCCCGCCTCCAGCGTCCCGGCGAGCTCGATCGGCCACGCGCCGATCAGCGTCTGCATCAGCATGATCTGGTCTTCGGGCAGCGGCACCGCGGCGGACTCGGCGACCGCGTGCGCCTTCGCGGCGAGCCCCGCCGGCGGCGTCATCGGCTGGTGTTCCGCGAGCACTTCCTCGATCTGCGTCACGCGCTGCTCGATCGGCATGTTGAGGATGGTCCAGCGTCGCATCGTGCCGATCCAGCGCTGCGACATCTCGGAGAGCACGGCAAGGCGAGCGCGCGAGTCGGCGCCGCGCTTGTGGTCGTGCGTCGCGACGGACAGCATCGCGTGCGGGAAGCTCGCCGCGCGGCGCAGGCACTTCGCGTGGAACTGGTCGATCGTCAGCGCGAACTCGCCCGGGTCGGAGCCGACCTCGTTGCGCGAGATCAGCCGGCCGTAACGATAGAAGGCGGTGTCCTCGACCGACTTCGCGGCCAGCGGCGGCGTGAGCTGCTGGAAGCGGTTGATCGCGACCCGGCGCTCGTCGCGCTGGCGGCGCGTCGCCGTCTGCGGCACCACGTCGGGCATCGCGCGTTCGGCCGACTCGTCCGTGGTGTCGCCGCCCAGCCAGTGGTCGAGCCATGCGAGCACGGTGCGATCGGATGGCCGCACGGTCTCGTGCGCGGCACGCAGCGCGCCGACGATCACCTGCGTGTCGGCGGCGCTGCGACCGCGCGCGTCGATGTACGTGCGGTACACGTCGAACTGCACCAGCAGCTCGGTCAGCGCACGCTGGATCGCGATCAGCGCGATGTCGCGCGTGTCGATGTCCGCGCGCGCCACACGGTGCAGCGCTCGCGCCGCGGCGTTGAACTCGGCTGCGAGGTTCTCCGCGAGGATCTGGCGCCGCGCGGCGATCTGCTCGGTGCGGAAGTCGGGCGGACGCAGCGTTGCCCCGGCCCAGAACGCCGCGAGCGGCTCGGCTCCCTGCGGGTCGTGCAGCAGCGCACCGACCTCGTTCATGAAGTCGTAGCCGCTGGTGCCGTCGATCTTCCAGTCGCCGCGCAGGTCCTCGTGCGCAGCGAGGATCTTCTCGACGACGATCCACGGGCGGGTCCAGCGCGAAGGGCCGCTCAAGGTCGGGGCGCGCTCGCGCTGCAGCCCTTCGAGACGGCGTTGCAGCTCGCGGCAGTAGGCGCGCGGGTCGGCCAGGCCGTCGACGTGGTCCACGCGCACGGCGTCGATCACGCCGTCGCGATAGAGCCGGAAGATCGTCGCGTGCATCGCGTCGAACACGTCGTCGCGCTCGACGCGGATGCCGGCCAGGTCGGTGACCTCGAAGAAGCGCCGCCAGTTGATCTCGTCGGCGGCCGCACGCCAGGACGACAGCCGGTAGGCCTGGTTCTCGAGCAGGCCGTGCAGCCGCGCGCGACCTTCGGGGATCGCCGTGTCGTAGCGCGCGATGGCGCGATCGAGTGCCTCGCGTGCGCCGTCGCTCTTCAGCGCGATCGTCAGCAGCGTCCGTGCGTCGACCAGCAGCTTGTCGCGGCGCTCCAGCGTCGCATCGCGTTCGCGCAGGTCGTTGCGCGGCAGGTCGCCGACCTCGGCCACGCGCTCGAAGAGGCGCGCCGCCTCCTGCAGCTCGGCATGGCCGGTGCCGTCCAGGATCGCCGGATGGTCCTCGATCGCGATCGGGAAGCGGTTCGTGAAGTACTGCGCCTCGAAGCCCGGCGTGGCCTCGTCCAACGCGAGCACGAGGTCGCCCGATGCCAGCGTCTCGCCGTAGCCGGCGCCGAGGAAGGGCGCGAGCAGCTTGCCGCGCAGCGCCGGGTCGCTCGACTGCCAGTCGATGTCGAAGTAGTGCGCGTAGCGACTGTCCGGTCCCCACAGCAACACGTCCTGCCACCACGCGTTGTGGCTGCCGATGCCCATGTGGTTCGGCACGATGTCGACGACGAGGCCCATGCCGGCCTCGTGGACCGCCTCGGCCATGCGGCGCAGCGCGTCCTCGCCGCCGAGCTCCGGGTTGACGAGGCCGACGTCGACGCAGTCGTAGCCGTGCGTCGAGCCCGGACGCGCCTTGAGGATCGGAGACGCGTACAGGTGGCTGATCCCGAGCCGCGCGTAGTACGGCACCAGCGCGGTGGCCTGGTCGAACGTGAAGTCCTTGTGTAACTGCAGGCGCGCCGTGGCGCGCGGCACGTTCGCCTTGCCGCGACGTCGCGCGCGCGAGGAGTCGTCCTGGGGGTCGGTCATGCGGGAGAAGTCTTTCGTGAGGTCGATGCCGCGTGGTCGCTCAGCGACGCGCGCGGCCTTCGGCGAAGGCGGCGAGGCGCAGCGCGATGGCCTCGCCGTCGAGCAGCTGCTCGACCGGCTTCGGCATGCGCATGCGCCAGTTGGGATGGGTCGACACGGTGCCGGGCAGGTTCGGCTGCTCGACGAAGCCGAGCGCATCCTCGACCGGCGAGAGGGCGAGCGGCGCAGGTGTCGCGCCGACGTAGCGCAGCGCCTCGACGATCGGCGGATGCTCGAGTGCCGGACGACCGCCGTGCGCGAGGCCGGCGGCGCACAGCGAGTCCCACAGCATGCCGCGCTCCATCTCGCGTGCGGCGCGCTCGGCTTCCTCGTTCGAGTGGTCGCCGAACAGCGACAGCTTCGCGCGCCAGTCGATGTCGCGTCCGCTCCACCAGCCGGCGGTGGTCGGCAGGTCGTGGGTGGTCGTCACCGCGAGCGCCCCGCCGGACCATTCGTGCGGCGGGCGGAACGGCTGGCCCGGCACGTGCCACATGCGCTCGAACCAGAGCACGCGGATGCCGAGCAGGTTGGCGGCGGACAGACGCTCCGGCAGGCCCTCCGGCACGGTGCCGAGGTCCTCGCCGATGACGATCGCGCGATGCCGCCACGATTCGAGCGCCACGAGCCGCAGCAGGTCGTCGAACGGATAGCGCAGGTAGGCGCCCTCGATCGCGTCGGCGCCGTCGGGGACCAGCCACATGCGCGTGAGGCCGAGCACGTGGTCGATGCGGATGCCGCCGGCGTGCGCGAAGGCCGCGCGCAGCATGTCGATCCACGGACGATAGCCGCCGCTCCTGAGCGCGCGCGGCGAGAACGCCGCGAGCCCCCACGACTGTCCTAGCGCGTTGAGCATGTCGGGCGGTGCGCCGATCGACAGGCCGATCAGCATGTCGCGCGGCCGGCTCCAGGTCTGGCTGCCACCGCCGTCGGCGCCCACTGCGAGGTCGGCGACGATGCCGATCGCCATGCCGGCCTCGCGCGCCGCGCGTTGCGCGGCGTCGAGCTGGCGCGCCGCCTGCCACTGCAGGAACGCGTGGAAGGCGACCTCGTCCGGGTGTTCTTCAGCGTAGGCCCGGACGGCCGGCGCGTGCGGATCGCGGTATTCGAGCGGCCAGTTGCGCCAGCCGCCGAGCATCGTGGTGTCGTCTGCGGCCAGCATCGCGTGCAGCGCCTCGAAGCGCGCGTGCGCTTCGAGCACGTCGCCACCGGCGGCCCGGAACGCGTCGAACGCCGCGCGCAGCGCACGCGCCTCGTCGTCGTCGCGCGATGCGAGCTGGTCGAACAGTGCGCGCAGCAGCGCGAGGCGCAGCGTCGACGACGCATACCACTCGACGAGTTCGCCCGACGCGAGCCGTTCGAGCTCGGCCGTCCCGTCGACGGTCGCCAGCGCGGCGTCGAACGCCGCGTCGCCGAGCACGCCGCGCGGGTCGACGTGCAGCACGTTGGCCAGCAGACGGCTCGACGGACCGTAGGGACTGAAGCGATGCAGGTCGGCCGAGAACATCGCGTGCACCGGGCTGATCGCGAGCGCCGAGGCGCCGTGGCCTGCGGCCTGGCGGACCAGTTCGGCGAGCGCGCCGTAGTGCCCGAGCCCGCCGTCGCGGTCCTGCGCCAAGCTGTAGATCTGCGCAGCCAGCCCCCACGGCCGCTCGCCGCGATCGCGTCCCACGTCCGACAGCGCGTCGTCGACGCCGAAGCAGCGGGTCGGCGCGACCGCGAGCGTCATGGCGACCCCGTCGCAGTCGAGCCGGTGGTAGCCGAAGCGCTCGATCGCGTCGACGATCGCGGGACCGTCGTCGGCGAAGCGTCCGGAGCGGACCTCGCCGTCCTCGAGCGTGACCGTGTAGTCGTAGCCTGCGAAGCGCGTGCCGGACGGGATCGCGATCGGCCCGTGCACGGCGGCGGTGATGAGCGGCGGCAGCACGTCGCCGGCGTGGCCCTGGCTTTCCGCAGCCAGCCGGGTACGGCTCGCCAAGATGTCTTCCATCGTCGTGACCGGGAGGTCGAGCGCCGTGAGCAGGACCCGCAGCGTCGCGGCGAGGACCGTGTGCACCACGCCGCGATAGTCCTGCCACACGGTGGTGATGCCGGCTTCCTCCGCGAGACCGAGAAGGGCGGTCGCGAGGGCTTCGTCGTCGGCGATGCGCGTCTCGTCGGTCGCCCGGCGATCGGCGTCGTGTTCGGCGTTGGAATCGCTCATGAGGGATTGTTCGGGGTTCGGAGGGGGACCGACATCATGTCGCGGCCTCGAGCAAAGCCCAAGTCGCGTGGCCGGGGAGGCAGTCCTGCGGGTCGTCGGGGTCGACCTCGGGAACCGCGTGGATCAGCGTGCCGCGCAGCAGGAAGCGATGGGGCGGGATCGAGACTTCGGTCGCGCCGAGATTGACGGCGATCGTCAGCACGGAGCCGTCGCCCATGTGCCAGCGGGCGATGACCGCGGACGGGCTCACCGCCTCGGCGCCGAGCGCGCGCGCTCCCTCGAGCCGCGGCACGATGTGCTCGCGACGCAGCGCGATCAGCCGCAGGAAACGCGACAGCGCGAGCGTGTCGGGTGCATCGGCCCGGGCGTCGACGGGACCGTGCAGCTGCGGCCGCGAGCGCTCGAAGGTGTCCGGATGATTGGGGTCGGGGATCGTGTGCCGCTCGGCCGGGTCCGCGAAACCGCGGGCGCCGGCGAACTCGCCGCGTCGTCCTTCGCGCACCGCTTCGGCGAGGTCCTCGTCGGGATAGCTGGTGAAGAACAGGAACGGCTGCTGCGATCCCAGCTCCTCGCCCATGAACAGCAGCGGGATCTGCGGCGACAGCAGCAGCATCGCGTAGGCCGCGTGCATCTTGGCCGGATCGACGAGCGTCGTCAGGCGCTCGCCGAACGCGCGGTTGCCGATCTGGTCGTGGTTCTGCAGGAACATCACGAATGCGGTCGGCGGCAGGTCCTTGCTGGGCTCGCCGCGTCGCACGCCCTTGCGGAAGATCGACGGCTGGCCCTGGTAGACGAAGCCTTCCGACAGGCAGCGTGCGAGCTTGTCGGCCGGGTCGGTGGCGAAGTCGACGTAATAGCCGTCGTCTTCGCCGGTCAGCAGCACGTGCAGCACGTGATGGGCGTCGTCGTTCCACTGCGCGTCGTAGCCCTGGTGCGGGCCGAGCAGGTGCGCCGCGTTGCCTTCGTGCTCGATGACGAGGTGGACGTGGCGCGCCGCGTCGACGGCGTCGAGCAGGAAGCCCGACAGCTCCTCCAGCCAGTCCTGCGGCACGATCGAGTGCGTCGCGTCGAGTCGCAGCCCGTCGAAGCGGAACTCCTGCAGCCAGTAGAGCGCGTTGTTGGAGAAGAAGTCGCGCACCTCGCGCTTGCGGAAGTCGATCGCCCGACCCCATGGCGTCTTGATGTCGTCGCGAAAGAACGCGTCGGCGTACACGCCGATGTAGTTGCCATCGGGGCCGAAGTGGTTGTAGACCACGTCGAGGAACACCATCAGCCCGTGGCCGTGAGCGGCGTCGATCAGCGCCTTGAGCTCGTGGGGCGTGCCGTAGCTCGCCTCGGGCGCGAACGGCAGGACGCCGTCGTAGCCCCAGTTGCGCGCGCCGGGGAAGTCGGCGACCGGCATCAGCTCGATCGTGGTGATCCCGAGCGCGGCCAGACGCGGCAGCATCGTCTGCACGCCGGCGTAGCCGCCGCACAGGCCGACGTGCAGTTCGTAGATGATGGTCTCGCACCAGGGGCGGCCGCGCCATTCGTCGTGGACCCAGCGATAGGCCTCCGGGTCGACGACGATGCTCGCGTCGTGCACGTCGCCGTCCTGTGCGCGCGATGCGGGGTCGGGAACGGTCATCGCATCGCCTTCGAGCGGCTCGACGCGGAAGCGGTAGCGCGCGCCCGGCAGCGCGTCGGTCTCGATCTCGAACCAGCCATCGCCTTCACGCAGCATCGCGTGCTCGCCGTCGCCGTCGATGAGGACCGACACCGCCTTGCAAGACGGCGCCCAGAGACGGAAGCGGGTGCGCGTCGGCGAGACGAGTTCGGCGCCGAAAGGCAGGCGCCGACGATAACGCTGCGTCATGGCGTGCCCGTCATCCGGCGGCTGACGAGCAGCACGCTGCTGTGGGCCTCGACCTCGATCGTCGCCTCGGTCACGGCCTCGTCGGTACGGTCCGGGTCGGCGCTGTCGATCGCCAGCGTCCACGCGAAGGCCGGCGACGGCAGCGTGAACGCATGGGTCTCCGAATGCGCGTTGAGCAGCAGCAGCGTCGCCTCGAGCCCGGCGGTGTGCTGGCACGTGCGCCGGCAGACCAGCAGGCGGCCTTCGGTGAACTGCCACGCCTCGTCCGACATCTCGACACCCTTCTCGTCGAACCACGCGATGTCGTTCAGGCCGCCACCCAGGTCGCTGTCGCCCTTCATGAAGTAGTTCGCGCGCAGCGCCGAATACTCGGCGCGCAACGCGATCAGTCGGGCGGTGAACGCGGTCATCGCGCGGCCCGCATCGCTCTCGGCGAGCGACCAGTCGAACCACGAGATGTCGCTGTCCTGGCAGTAGGCGTTGTTGTTGCCCTGCTGCGTGCGGCCGAACTCGTCGCCGCCCAGGATCAGCGGTGTGCCGTGCGAAGTCAGCAGGGTCGTCAGCATCGAGCGGTGGACCTTCAGGCGCGTGGCCAGGATGCCTGCGTCCTCGGTCGGTCCCTCGGCGCCCCAGTTGAAGCTGTTGTTGTCGTCGGCGCCGTCGCGGTTCTCCTCGCGGTTCGCGTCGTTGTGTTTCGCGTTGTAGGCGACCAGGTCGGCCATCGTGAAACCGTCGTGCGCGGTGATGAAGTTCACCGACGCCCAGGGCTTGCGATGCTGGTGGTCGAACAGGTCGGCCGACCCGTGCAGCCGCGCCGCGATCGCGCCACGCATCCCGGCGTCGCCCTTCCAGAAGCGCCGCGTGTCGTCGCGATAGCGGCCGTTCCATTCCGCGAGTCCCGGCGGATGGTTGCCGAGCTGGTAGCCGCCGGGGCCGATGTCCCACGGCTCGGAGATCAGCTTGACCTGCGCGAGCGTCGGGTCCTGGCGCAGCGCGTCGAAGAAGCCGCCGTTCGGGTCGAAGCCTGTTGCTTCTCGTCCCAAGGTGACGCCGAGATCGAAGCGGAAGCCGTCGACGTGGTAGTCGTTCACCCAGTGGCGCAGCGAGTCCATGATCAGCTGGATCACGCGCGGGTGCGCCGTGTTGACGGTGTTGCCGCAGCCGGTGTCGTTGATGCAGTAGCGCGGGTTGTCGGGCATCAGACGGTAGTAGCTGGCGTTGTCGATGCCGCGGAACGACAGCGTCGGGCCGCGCTCGCTCTCCTCGCAGGTGTGGTTGTAGACCACGTCGAGGATCACCTGGATGCCCGCCGAATGCAGGCGCTTGACCGCCTGGCGCATCTCGTTGAGCTCGCCGGTCGCGAGATAGTCGGGCTCCGGTGCGAAGAACGCGAGCGTGTTGTAGCCCCAATAGTTGCGCAGCTGGTGCTCGACGAGGCGGCGGTCCTGCAGGAACGCGTGGACCGGCAGCAGCTCGATGGCGGTCACGCCGATCTTCACCAGATGCTCGATGGTCGCCGGATCGCCGAGCGCCGCGAACGTGCCGCGCTGGTCGGCGCGGATGCGCTCGTTGCGGATCGTCAGGCCGCGCACGTGCGCTTCGTACATCACGCTCAGGTGCATCGGCGTGTCGGGCGACTTGTCGCGGCCCCAGCGGAACACGTCGCCGACGACGACGGCCTTCGGCATCGCGGCCGCGGAGTCGCGGCGGTCGAACGACAGGTCGGCGCGCGGCGAGTGCAGCCGGTAGCCGAACAGCGCGTCGGTCCACTTCACCTGCCCGAACAGCTTCTTCGCGTACGGGTCGAGCAGCAGCTTGTGCGGGTTGAAGCGGTGGCCGCGCTCAGGCTGGTAGGGACCGTGCGCCCGATAGCCGTACAGCTGGCCGGCCTCGAGCGTCGGCAGGTAGCCGTGCCAGATCTCGTCGGTGCATTCGGGCAGGTCGTAGCGCGCGATCTCGCGTCGCCCGGCCGGATCGAACAGGCACAGCTCGATCCGGTCGGCGTGCGCCGAGAAGATCGCGAAATTGACGCCCTCGTCGTCGACCGTCGCCCCGAGTGGATAGGGCAGGCCCGGCAGGATGCCGTCCGGCGGTTGCCACATCGATCATTCCCCTTGTTTGAACTGAACGCGATGGCCGGCTGCAGCCGGCTCGAAGATCAGGACCGCGAGCGGCGGCAGCGTGAGGCGGAACGACGCAGGCATGCCGTGCATCGCGTCGTCGCTCGCATGAACCATGCCCTGATTGCCGATCCCGGACCCGCCATACGACGTGGCGTCGCTGTTGAAGCGCTCCACCCACTCTCCCGCCGCGGGAACGCCGACGCGGTAGTCGCTGCGCACCACCGGCGTCATGTTGGCGACCACGACGACGGCGTCCGACGCGTCGTGCCCAGAACGACGGAACGCGAACACGCTGTTGGTGCGATCGTCGCCCACGATCCAGGCGAAGCCCGACGGATCGCTGTCCTTCTGATGCAGCGCCGTCGTGCCCGTGTACAGATGGTTGAGGTCGCGCAGCAGGTGCTGCAGGCCCTTGTGACGCGGCTGGTCGAGCAGGTTCCAGTCGGGCGAGCCGTCGTGGTTCCATTCCTTGTAGTCGCCGAGCTCGCAGCCCATGAACAGCAGCTTCTTGCCCGGATGCGTCCACATGAAGGCGAGGTACGCGCGCAGGTTGGCGTGCTTCTGCCAGTCGTCGCCCGGCATCTTGTTGATCAGCGACCCCTTGCCGTGCACCACCTCGTCGTGCGAGATCGGCAGCACGAACTTCTCCGAGTACGCGTAGACCATGCCGAAAGTCATGTCGTCGTGATGCCACTGGCGATTGATCGGGTCTTCCTCGATGTAGCGCAGCGTATCGTGCATCCAGCCCATGTTCCACTTGTAGTGGAAGCCGAGACCGCCCGCCGGGACCGGCGCGGTCACGCCGGGCCACGCGGTCGACTCCTCGGCGATCATCATCGCGCCGGGACAGCGTTCGACGACGACGGTGTTGAGTTCCTTCAGGAAGGCCACGGCCTCGAGGTTCTCGCGGCCGCCGTGGATGTTCGGCACCCACTCGCCGGCCTTGCGGCTGTAGTCGCGGTAGAGCATCGACGCGACCGCGTCGACGCGCAGCCCGTCGATGTGATGACGCTCGAGCCATTCGAGCGCCGACGCGATCAGGAAGCCGCGCACCTCGTTGCGGCCGAAGTTGTAGATCAGCGTGTTCCAGTCCTGGTGGAAGCCTTCGCGCGGGTCCGCGTGCTCGTAGAGTGCGCTGCCGTCGAACTGCGCGAGGCCGTGCGCGTCGCTCGGGAAGTGCGCCGGCACCCAGTCGAGGATCACGCCGATTCCGGCCGCGTGGCAGCGGTCGACGAAGCGCGCGAAGTCGGCCGGGGTGCCGAAGCGGGCGGTCGGCGCGAACAGGCCGAGCGGCTGGTAGCCCCACGAGCCACCGAACGGATGCTCCATCACCGGCATGAACTCGAGGTGCGTGAAGCCCATCGACTTCGCGTACGGGATCAGGCGTCCGCCCAATTCGTTCCAGTCGAAGCTGCGGCCACCGTGTTCCATGTCGCGCACCCACGAGCCCGCGTGCACCTCGTACACGGTGATCGGCGCATCGGCCGCGTGCTTCGCAACGCGCTTCTGCATCCAGGCGTCGTCGGTCCACGCGAAGCTCGTGCCTTCGGCGACGCGCGACGCGGTGCCCGGCGGCAGCTCGGTCGCGAGCGCGACGGGGTCGGCCTTCAACGGCAGGAGCCCGCCGTGCGCGCCGACGATCTCGTACTGGTAACGCGTCCCGGCGGCGATGCCGGGGACGAACAGCTCCCAGACCCCGGCCTCGATGCGGCGGCGCATGACGTGACGTCGACCGTCCCAGCCGTTGAAGTCGCCGACGAGCGACACGCGCTGCGCATTGGGTGCCCAGACGGCGAAGCGGGCGCCGGCCACGCCCTGCAGCGTCGCGATGCGTCCGCCGAGCGCGTCGGCGAGTTCGTGGTGCCGGCCTTCGGCGATCAGATGCAGGTCGAGTTCGCCGAGCAGCGGGCCGAACGCGTAGGGATCGTCGACGTCCTGCACGGTGGTCGTGCCGTCGGCCGCGGGCCAGGTGACGCGCAACCGGTAGGTCGGGCCACCGGACGCGGCCTCGAGCAACGCGCCGACGCTTCCTTCGAACAGCCCGTCGTCGTGGATGCGCGTGAGCGTGCCGAGCGAGCGCGGTTCGTCGTCGATCGACAGGACCTCGACGGACAGCGCCGACGGCAGCAGAGCGCGCACGACGTCGACCTCGCCGATCCGGTGCGGCCCCAGCACGCCGAACGGGTCGCCGTGCCGCGCGATCAGCAGGCTCTGGATCGTCGCGGTGTTGAGCGTCGGGCCCGCGAGTCGCTCGACGGCGTCCGCCGCACGCGGGTCGTCGCCGTCGACCCTGGCCATGCCGCGATGCGCGCGTGTCGTCGTCACCCCCTCCGCCTCTGCCGCGATCGATGTCGCGGAATCGGTTCTTCGCTTGGTCGCCATCAGTGGATATCCTTGGATTCGGCGTCGCCGCCCTTGCGTCTTGCGGGCACCAGCGTCTCGACCAGTTCGCTCAGCCCTGCCAGCGGCACGCCGATCCAGGTCGGGCGGTTCGCCGCTTCGTAGCACAGTTCGTACGCGGCCTTCTCGAGCGTGAACAGCGTCAGCAGGGCATTCTCGCCGTCGTCGTGCGACCACTGGTGGTCGATCGCGCGTGCCTCGGCCCGATAGGCCTGGAGGAACGCGGCCTTTGCGGCCGGCACGTAGCGGCCGACGATCTCGCGCTTCTTCGCTTCGCCAGCCTCGCCGACATCGGTCGGGCCGGACGTGAGTCCCACCGCGGCAGCGTAGGCGATCGAGCGCACCAGGCCCGCGACGTCGCGCAACGGGCTCATTTTCTCCCGACGCTCGGCGAGCGACTTGGCCGGCTCGCCCTCGAAGTCGATGATCACCGCGTCCCCCTGCGTGACGAGGACCTGGCCGAGGTGGAAGTCGCCGTGGATGCGCGTGGCCAGTGACCCGACCGATCGCGCGGCCAGCTTCTGCACCTCCTTCGTGACCGACGCGCGCCGCTTCACGAGGTCGGCCGCGAGCGCGCGGTCGGCCGGCGTGAAGGCGCTGGCGCCGACCGAGGCCAGTCCGTGTTCGAGCACGTCGAGAGCCGCGTCGATCTGCTTGACGCTCTCCTCACCCCAGCGCGTGGCGGTTTGCGCGTCGACGCGCATCGGGGCGAAGGCCTCGTCGTCGCTCGCTTGGGCGAGCACGACGTGCAGTTCGCCGAGCCGCTTGCCGAGGACCGCCGCGCCGACCTCGAGTTCGGCCAGCGCCGCGCTTTCGAGCGACTCCGCGGACTCGCGCGACGCGTCGGACGGCGCGGGCGCGCCGGTCTCGCTGTCGACCACGGGCAATGCCGGCAACGCGATGGTGGTCTGCTGGAAGACGCGGGTGAGGACGTTGAGCGTCCATTGCCACGCGTCGCCCTGGTTGTGGACGAAGCTCTGCAGCACCATCAGCAGGTGCGGCGTGCCGTCGGGCGCGACGCGAGTGACCGAGCCGAGCAGCGGCGAGCTGTTCGCGAAGCCCCGTTCGGTGAGCAGGCGCGTCATCTCCACCTCGGGATTGATGCCCGGCGCGACGCGGCGTACGACCTTCAGGACGGCCGCGTCGGCGATCACGAGCGAACTGTTGGTCTGCTCGGCCGACAGCCAGCGTACCGTCGCGCCGGCCGCGGGATCGAGCGTCGGGAGCAGCGCGTCGAGATGCGACGTCGGTTCGAACACCACCGTGCCTTCGTCGCCATCGATCTTCGCGGAGCGGGCGAGCAGCTTGACCATCTGGTGGCCGAAGTCGGACAGCGCGAATGCATCGGTGAGATAGCCGACCTCGCGTCCGCGTCGCACGCGGGCCAGTGCCAGCTGCTGCGGCAGCGCCGAGACCGCCTCGTCCTCGCCGAAGAATCCGAACGGCAGCAGGTAGCGCTCGGCCGGCTGATGGCCTTGCGCCGCCCGCGTCTCGATCTCGCTCAGCACGATCACGCGGCCTTCGCGGGGCAGCCGGGTGACCAGCCTGATCGTCGCGACGTCGAGTTTCTGGCCCTTCTGGCCGAACCAGCGGCGCTTCTGCAGGTAGGCGGGCAGGATATCGTGCTCGAGCTGATGGCGCGCGTGGCCCGACAGCAGTTCGGCCACGTCCTTGCGCACGACCAGCGTGGTGAAGTCGGGCAGGGCCTCGGGCGCCGGCACGTGCCACACCGGCAGCTGCGCTTCGGCCGCGAGTGCGAACCAGAAGAAGCCGTAGGGCGGCAGCGTCAGCACGTAGGGCAGGGCGCCGATCGCCGGGAACATCGAGCCGCCGATCATCTCGACCGGCACGCGGCCGTTGAACTCGGACAGCTCGAGCTCGACCGGCTGCGCCGAGCGCGACACGTTGGCGACGCACAGGATGGTCTCGAGCGTGCCGTCCGCGCTCTCGTATTCGCGCAGGTACGCGAGCACCTTGCGGTTGACCGGATAGAGGATGCGCAGCTTGCCGCGACCGAACGACTGGTGCTGCGAGCGGATCGCCAGCATGCGGCGCATCCAGTTCAGCAGCGAGTGGGGGTCCGACTCCTGGCTCTCGACGTTGACGGCATCGAAGCCGTACAGCGCGTCCATGATCGCCGGCAGCACCAGCGACGCCGGGTTGGCGCGCGAGAAGCCGCCGTTGCGGTCGGGCGACCACTGCATCGGCGTGCGCACGCCGTCGCGGTCGCCGAGGTGCACGTTGTCGCCCATGCCGATCTCGTCGCCGTAGTAGATCACCGGCGTGCCCGGCATCGACAGCAGCAGCGAGTTCATCAGCTCGATGCGGCGACGATCGCGTTCGAGCAGCGGCGCAAGGCGGCGACGGATGCCGAGGTTGATCCGCGCGCGCCGGTCGGCCGCGTAGAAGTTCCACAGGTAGTCGCGTTCCCGGTCGGTCACCATCTCGAGCGTCAGCTCGTCGTGGTTGCGCAGGAAGATCGCCCACTGGCAGTTGGGCGGGATCTCGGGCGTCTGCCGCAGGATGTCGGTGATCGGGAAGCGGTCCTCCTGCGCGATCGCCATGTACATGCGAGGCATCAGCGGGAAGTGGAACGCCATGTGGCATTCGTCGCCGTCGCCGAAGTACTGCTGCGTGTCCTCGGGCCACATGTTGGCCTCGGCCAGCAGCAGGCGACCGGGGTAGTCGCGGTCGACTTCCTTGCGGATCAACTTGAGGATGTCGTGGGTCTCGGGCAGGTTCTCGTTGGTCGTGCCCTCGCGCTCGATCAGGTAGGGCACGGCGTCCAGGCGCAGGCCGTCGATGCCCAGGTCGAGCCACCAGCGCATCACGTTGATGACGGCCTTCATGACCTGCGGGTTGTCGAAGTTCAGGTCCGGCTGGTGCGAGAAGAAGCGGTGCCAGAAGTAGGCGCCGGCGACCGGGTCCCAGGTCCAGTTCGACTTCTCGGTGTCGCAGAAGATGATCCGCGTCCCGGCGTAGGCCTGGTCGTTGTCCGACCAGACGTAGTAGTTGCGCGCGGCCGATCCGGGCTTCGCCGCACGCGCCTTCTGGAACCACTGGTGCTGGTCCGACGTGTGGTTGATCACGAGCTCGGTGATCACGCGCAGCTTCCGCTTGTGCGCCTCGTGGATGAAGCGCTTGGCGTCGGCCATCGTGCCGTAGTCGGGGTGCACGCCCGTGTACTCGGCGATGTCGTACCCGTCGTCGCGTCGCGGGCTCGGATAGAACGGCAGCAGCCAGATCGTGTTGACGCCGAGCGAAGCGATGTAGTCGAGCTTGGTCAGCAGGCCGGCGAAGTCACCGATGCCGTCGCCGTTGGCGTCCATGTACGACTTGACGTGCAACTGGTAGACGACCGCGTCCTTGTACCAGAGCGGATCGGCGCCGGCCGCATCGACGCGCTCGGCGGGGGCGGGCTTGACGACCTTGCGGGAGACGGCACGGGTCTTCGCTGCACGGTCGAGGTTGGCGGTCTTGGGGTCGTTCATGTCGGGGCCGATACGTGGGAGGGAACGAGGCGCTGCATGGGCCGCTTCACAGGCTCACGCGCCAGATGGCGTATGGATTGGTGCCGGGGTCGAGCCGCATGTGCTGGACCTTGCCGGTCCAGCGGAAGAGATGCCCGTCGAGCAGGTCGGTGACGTCGACCGCCGCGTCGTCGGACCGGCCCCATTGCCACAGCGGAATCTCGAAGTCGGCTTCGTGGACCCCGAACGGATCGAGGTTGATCGCGATCAGCAGCACGTTGCTCAGGTCCTCGGTCGCCTTCACGAAGAAGAGGATGTTGGGATCGTGGGCGACCCCGAAGCGCGTGTTGAGGTGCGTGCGCAGCGCCGGGTTCTCGTGGCGGATGCGGTTGAGGTCCGTGATCTCCGCGACGATGTTGCCCGGCCGCTGCCAGTCCCACGCCCGCAGCTGGTACTTCTCGCTGTCGAGGTAGTCCTCCTTGCCGGCGACCGGCGTGGCCTCGCACAGCTCGAAGCCGCTGTAGACGCCCCACAGGCCCGACAGCGTCGACGCCAGCGCCGCGCGGATCAGGAAGCCCGCGCGACCCGAGCGCTGCAGGAACACAGGATTGATGTCGGGCGTGTTGACGAAGAAATGCGGGCGGAAGAAGTCGCGCGGCACCGACGTCAGCGACTCGCTCGAATGCGCCCCCGTCAGCTCGGTGATGTAGTCGATGAACTCCTGCTTCGTGTGACGCCACGTGAAGTAGGTGTACGACTGCGAGAAGCCGACCTTGGCGAGGCGGTACATCACCTTCGGCCGCGTGAACGCCTCCGACAGGAAGATCACGTCGGGATACTTCGCGCGGACCTCGCCGATCATCCATTCCCAGAACGGCAGCGGCTTCGTGTGCGGGTTGTCGACGCGAAAGATGCGCACGCCATGTTCGACCCACAGCAGGATGACGTCGCGCAACGCGGCCCATAGCGCCGGCGCGGCGTCGGCGCGCGTGCCGTGGCCGTAGAAGTCGACGTTGACGATGTCCTCGTACTTCTTCGGCGGGTTCTCGGCGTAGCGCAGCGATCCGTCCGGCCGCCAGGCGAACCATCCGGGATGGTCCGCGAGCCACGGGTGATCGGGAGAGCACTGGATCGCGAAGTCGAGCGCGAGTTCGAGGCCGTGCTCGAGCGCCGCGTCGCGCATCCGGCGGAAGTCCTCGAACGTGCCGAGCGCGGGATGCAGCGCGTCGTGGCCGCCGTCGGACGAACCGATCGCGTACGGGCTGCCCGGATCGTCGTCGAGGGCCGTCAGGCTGTTGTTGCGGCCCTTGCGATTGCGCGTGCCGATCGGATGGATGGGCGGGAAATAGAGCACGTCGAAGCCCATCGACTTGACGGCGGGCAGGCGGTCGATGACGTCGTCGAAGGTGCCGTGATGGGTCGCGGCGGCGCCCGGCGCATTGCCGAGCGAGCGCGGGAACAGTTCGTACCAGCTCGCGAAGGACGCACCGCTGCGTTCCGCGTCGATCGGGTAGACGACCTCGGGTCGATAGGCGAACGCACGATGGTCGGCATCCTGCATGTCGGCCAGCGTCTGCGACGCGAGCAGCGCGGCGACCTGTCCGGCCATGTCCGAACGGTTGACCGGTCCTGCAGCCAGAGTCTTTGCCAGCGCCGTCAGACGTCGAACCACATCCGGACGCCGGAGGGTCTTGGCGTGCGCGAGCTCCTCGTCGACCAGCAGCGCGCCTTCTCTCAGTTCGAGCGTGACGTCGAGGCCGGCGGCGGACTTCTTGCCGATCTCGTAGCGAAAGCTCGCGAACCCGTCGCGCCAGGCCTCGATGGTGAATTCGTGGCGACCGACGCGCAGCAGCGGGAAGTCGGCCGCGAAGCGGTCGTTGCCGATCGGCTCCATGCGGGCCTGCGACCAGTCGCGATCGCCGGCGACGCGGTACAGCAGCGACGCGCCGAGCTTCTCGTGGCCGTCGATCAGGATGTCGGCCTCGACGCGGACCGCCTCGCCGACCGTTCGCTTGACGGGGAAGCGTCCGTCGTCGACCGCCGGCGTGATCGCCTCGATCGCCAGCCGCGGCATCTTCAGCGCGGCGTCGGTGGAACGCCGGCCGGACGGCACCGGGCGCTGCACGACCGGCAGGCGCGTCGCGTCGAACAGCCGCAGCGCGCCGCCCGCCAGTTCGATCGGCACGCACGGGTCGATCGCAGCGACCGCGGCGGCGGGCTCGCGCAGCACCTCGTCGAAGCGGCCGAAGCCGCCGAGCGCCGTCGTCACCAGCGGGGCGGCCAGCCGTGCGGCATGCCGCGCGTCGGGGTTGAGCAGCGCGACCTGCAGGCTGCTGCTGCCGCGCAGGTCCGGCGCATCGCCGCGCACCAGCACGGTCAGCGGCGATGCGGCGCCGGTGACGATGCGTGCGCCCGACTGGCGGGCCGGCCGGTCGCCGACGCGGGCCGTCATGCGGCCGTTGGCGGCCGCGACCAGGTCGTCCAGCGATGGATCTTCCCAGGCGGCCTGCGGGACGAGCAACGCGTCGCCGATCAGCGTCGCGAGCTTGAGGCGCGTCGCGAAGGACAGCGCGGCCTCGTCGTCGGTCGTCGCGACGGCGAAGGGGTCGGAGGGGAAGGCGAGCGTCCACGTCCCCGGTGCGCGCTGCAACTCGTCGACCAGCCAGCGCCCGCGACCGTCCCACCACGCCAGCGACGTGCAGACAGTGTCGAAGCCGCAGGCCACCAGCGCGTCGACGCGATCGGGCGCCAGGCCCGGTGTCCAGGCGACCCAGCGCAGTCCGGGCTTCATCGTCGTCAGCATCGCCCACAGGTGATCGGGCAGCCGGTCGGCGTCGCGGCAGACGAAGCCGCTGACTCCCGCCGCGACCACGCCTTCGAGCTTGCGTTTCCAGGCTGCCGCGTCGACGTCGTCGACCGGACCGAGTCGCGTCGACAG
>Ga0123338_10001029_pt1 | contig 27439 bp, 25 predicted proteins | sample grotaG_FD_89793 | JGI IMG/M metagenome (GOLD analysis project Ga0123338, IMG submission 89793) | Glacier valley bacterial and archeal communities from Borup Fiord, Nunavut, Canada, to study Microbial Dark Matter (Phase II) -... | ecosystem: Environmental > Aquatic > Freshwater > Ice > Glacier ...
ATGGATTAGACAAAACAATTAGTGAGTAAGTGGTGGCTCTGTAGTTCCGGACTGGTGGCTCACGCCACACCGGAACTGCGGCTCTGCCGCATAAGAATATTCAAAGAGCGAATTTGGTAATAAGTTATTTGCTCCGGCACATTTTGATTTAATTATAATAGATGAAAGCCATAGAAGCATATATAAAAAGTATCAGGATATCTTTGATTATTTTGATGCAAACCTACTGGGACTCACCGCCACCCCCAAAAATGAAATAGATAAAAATACATATAGTATATTTGACCTGGAGCGAGGAGTACCTACAGCTGCGTATGAATTGGATAAGGCAGTTGAAGAAGGTTACTTAGTAGACTATACCACAATTGAGGTCAAGACTAAGATAATGGAAGAAGGTATCCATTATGATGATTTATCGGAAGAAGAGAAGGATGCATTTGATGAGGCATTTGAAGATGATGAGACTATAACAGATACTGTTTCTAGTGCAGCAGTTAATGAGTGGCTTTTTAATAATGATACTATCGATGGGGTGTTAAAATCTTTGATGGAGCAGGGACTTAAGGTAGTAGGTGGCGATAAATTAGGAAAAACCATTCTGTTCGCAAAAAACAGTAATCATGCCAAGGCAATCGTAGAAAGATTTAATAAGAGATATCCGGAGAGTGGTACAGATTTCATTAAACAGATAGATTACAGTATTAAGTACGTAGATACTTTGATTGATGATTTCAGTACCAAGGAAAAAATGCCTCAGATAGCAGCTAGTGTAGATATGCTCGATACTGGTATCGATATTCCGGAGATTTTAAATCTGGTATTCTTTAAGAAAGTAAGGTCCTACAGTAAGTTCTGGCAGATGATAGGTAGAGGAACAAGATTATGTTCTGACTTACTTGGGTTAGGACACGATAAAGAAAAGTTTCTAATCTTTGATTTCTGTAATAATTTTGAATTTTTTAGAGCAGATTCTCATGGGACAGAAACAGGTATTCAACTTTCAATGAGTGAAAAAATATATAATTCTAAGATGATGATAGTAAGGGAACTGCAGGAATACAAGTATCAGAGTGAAGATGAATATATTGAGTATCGTAATTCCTTGGTTGATGAACTAGTTAATGGGGTAACAACTCTTAATATGGATAGCTTTCGTGTGAAAAACCATTTAAGGTATGTGGAACGATATAGTGAAAAGGAGGTATGGGGTAGTCTTGAAACAGTAAAAGTTTCAGAGATAAAAGAACATATTTCTCCTTTGATAATGCCAATAGGAACAGATGAGTTAGCCAGAAGATTTGACTATCTTATCTATGCATTGGATTTAGCATTATTACAGGGAAAGGATATTTCCAATCCTGCATCTGGCATTATAGCTACAGCTGAGGAATTATCAAAACTATATAATATCCCTCAAGTAAAGGCAGAGAAATATACGATTGATAAGGTTATGACCGAAGATTTCTGGACTTCCATTAATATTCTAGAGCTTGATTCTGCAAGAGAAGCTCTAAGGGATTTAATTCAATACATTGAGAAGAAAAATCAAAAGTTATATTTTACAGATTTTACAGACGAGATTCTGACAGTTAATGAGGGAAGTTCACTATATCATACCAATGATTTAAAAAATTATAGGAAAAAAGTAGAGTTTTACTTGAAAGAGCATCAAGAAAACATAGCAGTTTTTAAAATCAGGAATAATAAGAAACTTTCAGAGGGTGATTTGAGAGAATTGGAAAAAATTCTTTGGAATGAACTTGGCTCAAAAGCTGACTATAAAAATGAATATGGTGACACACCAATAGGTAAATTAATTCGTAAGATTGTTGGTGTAGATAGGGCAGCTGTTAATGAAGCATTTAGTGAATTCCTATCTGAAGAAAGACTAAATAGTAATCAAATAAAGTTTGTTCGTTTGATTATTGATTATATTGTGGCAAATGGAAATATTGATGATAATTCTCTACTTATGCAAGAGCCATTTAGAAGCATTGGCAGCATAACTATATTATTTAAAGATGATATGGGCACTGCAAAACAGATATTAAATGTAGTTGAGGAGATTAAGAAAAATTCAGAGGATATTGCCTAAGACTACCTGTTGAATATTTCTATAGCTAAAAAATCGAACGATAAATTTGAAGATACAGAAAATATTGGGAGGAATATTATGCGAATGGGCGAAGGGAGAGAAACTTGGCATAGGCTTCTTGAATGGGACAGAGGACAAGCTCCGTCAGAGCGTTTAACGGCAATAATATTGTCTAATGAAGGATTTCAAAATGTTGACCCATCACATCCCCTAGGCGGCAAGGATGGCCTAAAAGATATGGTAATATCTTACGAGGGGAAAAGATGGATTGGCGCAGTATATTTTCCAAGAGGACAACAAAGTTTTTCTGATATAAAGGACAAATTCATCCATGACCTTGATGGAGTAAAACAAAATGGAGCAAATGGGCTGGCTTTTGTGACTAATCAAGAATTACGCCTGTCCGAAAGAAAAATTCTATCAGAACTGAATTCGGAAATAGATGTTCAAATCTACCATTTAGAACGAATCTCCACTTTATTGAATACCCCAGTCAACTATGGTGTAAGAATGGAATTCCTCGAAATTGAAATGAGTAAAGAGGAACAGTTGGCTTTCTTTGCAACTCAAAGTCAAAAGATAGCTAATATTGAGGCAGCGTTAGACCGCTTAACAATAGGATTGGATGAATATAAACTTCGTCATCAACTCAATTCAGTTAAACAAGAAGTCTCAGCGAAAGGTTTTGAAGATGATGACGAGGATGAGTTTTACGAGCAAGAGCCACAAGGCATAGAGGAAATTATAAATTCAAGTGAAGAATTTTTTGATAAAATATGGTTTAACCGTCATCTATCTTTGCGATATAGGGTTGAAACCGGCGCTGAAACAATTAATCCGGAAATTTGGAAAGGTGCATTGGAATCAGCACAACGAGTAATAGAAAAATATGGAGAAGAAAATTTAGGGCCATATAGTGATTTTGAGTGGGGTATGCTTAATGGAAAGCTGTCTGCTTTAAGATGGGTTTTAGGTGATGAATGGGATTTTCTTGATACATAAAATACGTTCAAAACGAGAAAAAGTCAAAGCGGTTGCTTGACTCTTTCTCGTTTGCGTTTATTACCTTGATTGTTATGATAATCAAATTATCACAATGTCATAATAACCATGAATATTATTTTTATTCATTTATTGAATATTCCGGAGGTCATTACACCTACTGCCTGGACTTTCGAAATGAATATCAGTCCTGAAATTAAAGTATGGTAATTAGTTGATAGTAGAGTAGAATTAAACCGGTTTCCGTTCGCTGGTAGAAAAACATCGCAAACACAGATTTATAATGATTTGCAACCACTATTATTATAAAAGCTTGAGACGGGTTCGAACAAAACTCCGCACACAAAAATACCGATAAATAGGAGGCTCGCGGCTTCTTTTCTTTATCTGCTCACATTTCTTGCACATAATTAAAAGGAGTATCTATAAAAAAATATGAGGACTTACTACAAAAGTAAGTCCTCATATTTATAATCTCTAAAATAATCTGTTCTCATAAAATAATCTAAAGCCATCTTAATAATATCTCTCTTACAAATACACTAACTTATCTGTAACTATAATCTTTCTGCTAAACATAATCTAATAAAAAAGTTCATCTATACTATATAATATATCACTTACAAAAAATTATGCAAGTATTTTTTTATTATATTTAAATTTTTCTGTTTTTTATTATATTTAAATTTCTCTTATCCAGTCAGCATCAGGAGTAACAATGCGTCTTGAATTCATGTAAGCCCAATCTAAAGGTAAAATTGTTTTTGCTAAATATGTTTGTCCTTCCTTTGAAATTACTAATGCTAAATCGGCTTTATCTTTATTATGTATACATAACGGAAGTAATAGTTGAATAAAAGAGCGATTAGTTACTTTATCTGTATAGAACTGAGGTATCGCTATTTTATAATTTCGACGAACTCTGTGTTCGGCTCTTTTAGTTGAGTTCTCTAAAATATCTTGCAGATTATTAGTAGGCAAATCTAATCCAACATCTTTAAATCTATCAATGTTATCAATTACAATATGTTCATCATAGATTCGTATATCTAGTCGTTTATCAAAAATGAGGTCCACTGGATTATCGTAGTAATCACAGATTTCAGGTAAACTATGAAAAGCTGTTAAATTAACATTTGTACAAAACCTCTGGAAATACCATTTCTTTGATGTTGTATCAGGATATCTACTGTTTTTAGTAAAATAAGCATATATGTCTCTTTCATAATCCTTTGTTTGTAAACCTGTATTAAAGCACATTGCAGAATCATCATCTAAAAAGGCTATTTTATTCTCAGCCTTCAATCTATCATAGGTAAAGAACAGATAGTTGTTCAGAATTGGATATCTTTTTGCTGTATCCTTATATTTAGCACTTTTAAAATCCCATATTTCATCTTTGGCCATTAATGCTAAAGCTTCTAATTTTTCTTCGAAAAAGCGACCGTTCATTCCGACAAAGGCTTCATCATCTAAACTATATTCGGGTATATATCCTATATTCGCCATTACTCCTCCTAATATTAAACATTATATGTTATTATATACCATAAATCCAAAAAATCCAATAATGATTATTGCTTTTTAAGGTTTGAGTTTTTACGTCTTTAAATTTTTCGTGAGAAATTGAAGAAATAAGTAATAATGCATCGTTAATAACGATATAAAGATTATTAAAAAGTCAGGTAGACCAAGGTAATACATATTTTTCAATAATAAAAATGGAAGAACCAAAATCCCCGAAACAGATAGCTGCATCTATCTTCAATGCAGTCGATGAACCTGGCTTAGCCATTTTCAAAAACTTTATTGCAAGTCCTAAACTATGCTTCCTCAATTTCAAAAACTTTAATGTCATTTTCAAAAACTATTTTGTAGTATGACAATTTGTGATGATACAAAAATTATAAATAAATTATTGACATATAATATTATATGATGTATAGTATTATCAAGTTAACAATATTGTAATTTACAAATTACTAGGAAAGGAGTTGGTGTTATGGTATTTAATACCGGTTCAGCACTGCTTGATGCAATTGTACTTGCCGTTGTTTCTAGGGAACCGGAAGGAACCTATGGATACAAAATCACACAGGATGTTAGGGAAGCGATAGAAGTTTCCGAATCTACTTTGTACCCAGTTCTTCGAAGGCTCCAGAAGGAAGACTGTTTAGAGGTTTATGATATGGAATTCGGCGGCAGGAATCGAAGATATTATAAAATTACAGACAAAGGTATCGCACAGCTTAGGCTATATTATGACGAATGGAAAAGTTATTATATGAAGATAAATATCATATTTGGAGGAGTGAAATGATGTCTAGGATTGATTTTATGAATGAGCTGGAAAGCCTATTGTCTGATATTCCAATTGATGAGAAAGAAGAAGCTCTTCAATATTATAACGGTTACTTTGAGGATGCAGGAGAAGACCATGAAGAAGAAATAATGAAGGAACTGATCTCACCCCAAAGAATTGCCAAAATCATTAAAGCAGAATTGGATGCAAATGCAGTTGATCGTGAAGACAGGGGATACTTTACCGAGAAGGGGTATCAGGATACTATTTATAAAGATGAGAAGTTTGAATTAGTAGGTACAGCGAAAAAAGAAGCCGAGAAACAATATAATGAGAACACTACTGACAACATCGGTAGCGAACAGGTATTAGGAAGCGACAATAGAACTTATCAAAATAATCAACAAAGTAATCGACAACAAAATAATCAACAACAAAATAATCAACAACAAAATAATCAACAACAAAATAATCAGCAGCAAAATAATCAACAACAGAGTAATCAACAACGCAATAAGCAGAATGAAAATGCCGGTTTAATTATTTTACTATGCATATTAGCCATCCCGGTAGGATTACCGTTTTTGGGTATCATGATTGGTGTAGTCGCAGCTATATTTGGTATAATTATCGGCTTTGGTATCGCTGGAATTACGATGATGGGAGTAGGAATCGCATTATTTATATCAGGACTCATACAGATAAGTGCCCCATTCATTGGACTTCTGCTATGTGGAGTTGGACTCATTGTCCTAGGTTTGGGTATGCTGTTTTCTCTAGTAAGTACATTATTATGTAAAAATGTTCTGCCTGCCATGGTGAGGGGATTCGTGAATATTTGCAGGTTACCATTTAAGAATAGGAGTGTGACGGCATGAAAACATTTGGTAAGGTGTGGCTGGGAATTGGCTTATTAGCGCTTGGCTTTGGAATTGGTATATTGGCGCTAAGTTTTGCCAACGGAGGTCCGTGGAGAGATGTGCCTACCTACTCCTTGGATGAAAGCTATGATGGGATAGAAGCAATCGATATTCAAATTGGGTATGGTGAGGTTACTATTGTCCAGGGCGATCAGTTTCATATAAAGGCAGAAAATCTGCCGGAGGAAAGTTTTGAAGCATATGTAACTGACAAAACGTGGATAATCAGAAAAGATCCGGATAATTTCGTTGACTTATTTGGAAAGGAATTCTCATTAAGATCATTGTTCTGGTGGGAGGATGATTTAAAACCAGAAATTACAATTACGATTCCACAAGATTTTGTTGCAACAGATTTCTTTTTTGAGCTTGCTGCGGGAAGAGCAGAGATTGATAAAGTTCATGCAAACAAAGGAAGGTTTTCAGTAGAAGCTGGGTTCATCAAAATTAACCAGATTGAATTAACGGGATCATCAAAATATTATGTCGGCACTGGTGGGATGATAATTAATCAAATGAAGGTTAATAATATTACTGTAGACTGCGGAGTTGGGGATGTAAACATGGAGGGTATTATTACCGGTGACAATGTGATTACCTGTGGTGTCGGAAATATCGAAATGTATTTATCCGGAAATGTAGAAGATTATTCTTTTCAAGTTGATAGTGGTATAGGAAGAGTTAAAATTAATGAAGAAAGTTATCACAATACCGCTGGCAAGAGAATCGTTTCGGAGGGAGCAGTTAACAATATTCAATTAGAGAGCGGAGTTGGAAGTATTGCAGTTGAAATTGAATGAAAAAGCAGTACACTAGGAATCAAAAATTATAAATTATAGTTGAAATCGAGTGAAAAAGCAGTATACTAAGAATGAAGGATTGGAACTATAACAGTTTAAATTGAATGAAAAACAATATGAATGTAAGTGGGAAGGAGGATGTTAAATGGAACAGAAAAAATTGTATCGCTCATTAAACAACAAAATGATTTGTGGAGTTTGCCAAGGAGTGGCGGAATATATCAATATTGATCCTACTGTAGTTCGTTTATTATGGGTCATTTTTGGCTTTATGGGTTTTGGCGTTCTTGCATACATCATTGCAGCAATTATTATGCCTGTCAAATAAACAATATATAATAAAGCATTAAAAACAGCTGCCTAAAATTAGTAGGCAGCTGTTTTAAGTTGGTGCTATAAAACCTTATTAATTATTTCAATAATTTGAGAAGCGTCAAAAGGTTTAGCAAGGAATTCTGCAGCACCGTACTTAACAGCATCTACCATCTTTGTTTTTTGCCCTGCAGCAGTAATCATAACCACTTTGGCATGTTTATCGATATCCATGATTTGTTTTAAAGCTTCCAAACCATCCATTATCGGCATTGTAATATCCATTGTAATAATATCTGGGTGAAGTTCATTATATTTTTCGATACCGTCTTTTCCATTAACGGCTTCTCCAATAACCTCATGTCCATCCTCTTCTAAAATGCCCCTGAGAATTTTACGTGATGTTTTGGAATCATCAACCATAAGAATCTTTGCCATGTTAATTTCCCTCCTACTTTATACCAACCTGATTGTCAACAGTTACAATAAAGTCGGTTTGTTTGCCATTAATAATAATTGGCATGATATAGATATCTCCTTTTGATGTCAGCGTCTTACCTGAGTCAAACAGTGGGGGAGTCATATCAATATGTATATCCTCTAGGCTAAGTTTGGAAGCGTATAATCCATTGGTACAATTTATAAACTCACAAACAGAATCAAATGCGTCTTCATCCATCTCTTTAAATTCGTCTTTAGCAAAGGGTTCTGCAATGTTTAATAATGCATCACCTTTTCCTGCAAACCCACAAAAAATTTGATGATCACCCACCATCTGCTGGTAAGCCAGATTATCAAATGCATATTCATTAACTTTATAAGCCTTTTCAAGCTTAATATTATTATTGATAAAACGGACAATATTGCGGATGGCAAGACTAATACATTCTCCACAGAAGGGAATATCAGTATCTAAGAATACCGGTATGATACGATCAATATCACCGGTCTTTAAAGCGTCTATATCCGAGGTTGAAAAGCCAAAGTCCTTTTTAAATTCTGCTAAGTAATTTTCAATTTCTTCTATACCTAAGATGTTATTTTCGGTAAGAGCCTGCACAAATTTTAAGTAGGAACTTCCCTGCATATTAAGAAGATAGGTAACCTCCTCTGTTAATAAATATCCCTTTTCAACAGCAATATCACCGAAACGTCTATCCAATTTTTTCTGTATTTCATTAATTTCTTCTGCTTGTTTCGTGGTCAATAATTTTGCTGCTACAGCAATAAATCCTAATTTTAAACGTGATATTTGCTGTTGCATCATAACATCTTCAAATTCTGTCTGAGAAATTTTATTCTTTTCCATTAGATAATTCCCAAAGTACAGCCCGAACATAATATTTCTCCTTTCGTAATCTAAGGTTTTCGCTCAACATTCTTATATTATGAGTACTATCTGATTAAGTTATATCCCCAATTCATTACTTACCAGAATTTCCATCCAAGAATGTCTATATACTATATAATATACAACATAATTAGTAAAAAAAACAGTAGTATTTTTATAATTTTACATTTTTTTTATTTTTTTCTATATTCTAACATAATAATTCATAAAAGATGCGCAGACTAGAAAATAGTAGAGTAGCTTTAATAATAAACATAGATTTTTTTTTGTTATAAGGATGACAATAAAGCCCATCTATGATAAAGTAATGTTTAAGTTAAGATGAACTGGAGGTCAATATGAAAACAATAATCGAAATAATAAACGAGGAAGTAAAGCAGGCTTTTCTGCTAAAGGGCTATGAGGAAAAGTTTGGGATGATTACCTTATCCAATCGCCCCGATTTGTGCCAGTATCAGTGCAATGGTGCCTTGGCTGCAGCAAAACAATATAAAATGGCACCGATAAAAATAGCACAGGAAATAGTGGAATTATTGCAGACTAATAATTTGTTTAAAGAGATTATAGCCATTATGCCAGGATTCATCAATATTACCTTAAGTGATGAATTCTTTGCAAATTATTTAAATAAAATGAGGGCAGCAAAAGATTTCGGATGTGAGAAAGAAACAAATCCAAAAACGATTATTATCGATTACGGAGGACCAAATATTGCGAAACCATTGCATGTAGGACATATGCGTTCTGCAATCATTGGTGAGAGTTTAAAGAGATTGTTACGGTTTATGGGTAACAAAGTTATTGGAGATGCACACCTAGGTGACTGGGGCACACAGATGGGATTAGTTATAGCAGAATTGAAAAGAAGAAATCCGGAGCTAGTTTATTTTGATGAGAGTTACACAGGGCAGTACCCGAAAGAAGCTCCATTTAGCATAACGGAATTGGAAGGAATTTACCCTGCTGCCAGTGAATATTCCAAGAGCAATCCCGAATTTCTGGAAGAGGCAAAGCATATTACCTACCTGTTGCAAAATGGGCACAGAGGCTACACAGCGATTTGGAATCATATGCTGGAAGTTTCCGTATCGGATTTACAGAAAATTTACGCTACACTAAATGTATCCTTTGACCTATGGAAGAAGGAAAGTGACGCGCAACCCTACATTCCGGATATGATAAAGTATTTTAAGGAGAATAACTATACCAGAATCAGTGAGGGGGCTTTGGTAGTAGATGTGAAGACTGATTCGGACACCAAGGAGATACCGCCCTGTATGATTTTAAAAACAGATGGAGCTACCTTATATAATACAACGGATTTGGCTACCATTGTGGAACGTATGAAACTATTCTCACCAGATCGTATCATTTATATCATGGACAAGAGGCAGGACCTCTATATTGAGACAGTATTTCGCTGTGCAAGAAAAACGAAGCTGGTAGGGGCAGATACGCAGTTAGACTTTATCGGCTTTGGTACAATGAACGGGAAGGACGGCAAGCCTTTTAAAACAAGAGAAGGCGGAGTTATGCGTCTTGAGAATCTTATCAACAGCGTCAATGAAGAGGTTTACCGCAAAATAATAGAAAACCGGGTCATGGAAGAAGAGGAAGCAAGAGAAGTAGCTGCCAAGGTAGGCCTTGCTGCATTAAAATACGGAGATCTGTCAAACCAAGCGTCGAAGGACTATGTTTTTGATGTAGACCGATTTACTTCCTTTGAAGGTGATACTGGACCGTATATTCTTTATACGATTGTCAGAATCAAATCCATTCTTACAAAATATAAGGAAATCAAGAAAGAAGCAGGAGGAGAAGGGGTTATATTACCGTCATCTAGACATAGTGAGCAAGCCTTGATGCTGGAGCTGACCAAGTTTAACGAAATGATTTATTCGGCTTACTGCGAAACTGCTCCCCAAAAGATATGTGCATATATTTATGAACTTTCGAACGCATTTAACACTTTTTATCATGATACCAAAATTATTACTGAGGAGGATGTTAACAAACAAACTTCTTGGGTTACATTAATAACCTTAGTGCAAGATATTTTGCTTACCTGTATCGATTTGTTGGGATTTGAAGCACCCATGCGCATGTAGTAGTGACAAGTAAAAAGGTACAAGCTAGTCAAAAGAGAAGGTAGACAGAGGTGATGATATGTTTGTAAAAAGAACAGCCCAACTTAAGCTGCTGGAGGAGCAATATGCTTCTCTGGGCAGTAATATTGTTATTTTTTATGGCAGGAAAGGCTTGGGAAAGACCACTTTACTGACTGAATTTATGGTGGGAAAACCGGCATTTTTTTATACAGGCGTAGAATGTGTGGATGTCCTGCAGCTTTTTCTCATGACCAAGCAGTGGCTGAGAAATCCAAAGGATATTAATTCACAGGACCTTAATCCCGAAAATTATTCTGAACTTTTTCTGGCTATTCGGGAGCAGGAACAGAAACCAGTTATTATTTTGGATGAGTTCCACTTATGTCTAAAGAACAGTACAGACTTTTTGGAAATATTTAAAGCACTGTCTGATCCAAACTTCCCGATTATGCTTACTTTATGCAGTTCCTCTATCCGCTGGGTGGAAAACGAGATGATTGACTCCTTGGGAGAATCAGCAGCATTTATCACAGCCTATATGAAGCTGAAGGAATTTACCTTTGTTGAACTTGTTAATCGATTTCCCAAGGCTTCTGTTGAAAGCTGTATCTATATCAATGCAATCTTGGGTGGAGTTCCCGATTATTTAAATGAATGGCAGGAGAGTTCCTCAGTTAAGGAAAATATGATTTCTATTCTTTTAAATAAGGATAGCAGGCTGTTTTTCGAACCACAGCAATTCTTAAATCAAGAGCTGAGGGAACCGGCAGTTTATAATACAATCCTTTTTGCACTGGCAGGTGGAAATCGCAAGCTAAATGATATTCATGAGCGAACCGGTTTTTCCAGAGCGAAGATTAGTGTTTATTTAAAGCATTTAATTCAATTAGACCTTGTAGAGAAATTAGTACCTATGGGTGAGGAAGGGAAAGAGAACGTCAGGAAGGGACTTTATCGTATTAAAGATAATTTCTTTAGTTTTTGGTACCGTTTTGTCTTTCCAAATTTGTCTGAGCTAATGCTAGGGAGGGCGGCTGATGTATATGATAAATGTATAGAGCCTTACCTAAATGATTATGTGGAGGAATATTTTTCAGATGTATGTACGGAATATTTAAAGCTTATGAATCAACATCAAAGACTCCCGGGGAAATATCTGTGGTGGGATCGTTGGTACGGGAAAAATGGTACAATTGATATACTCGCGCAGGGCGAAGGTAATAGTACTCTCGTTGGAAAATGTCTATGGGAAGAAAGAAAGTTGGATATAAGTGATTATGAAAGCTTGCTTTCTTTATCGGGGGAAGCCAGGATAAATCCGGTTTTCTGTTATTTGTTTTCAAAGGGTGGATTTACACAAGAGCTCCGTCAGTATGGAAAGAATAAGAAAAATATCATACTAGTCGGGTTAGAAGATTTATAGGAAGAAGGAAAGGTATGTATCGTTTAACATCAAAATTACTAATTTATAAAAATCTTGGGGAGGACTGCCTCCTGTTACAATTAGCTGAATTAATCAAGGAATATGACAATATCCCAGAAAAACAGAAATCGGTAATTGTAAAAGAAAATATTAACTCTAGAATTTATACATTGATTAATAAACTACTTGATATCGCTACAAATTATGGCTTTGATACAAATTTATGGCATAATTATCTTGCTTTTTTACTTGTAACCTGTGAGAATCCATTCAGTATCACTTGTGAAAAGGTGGGAGCAAAGGAAGGTACCGTAAACAGACTTGCAAAAAGTGATTTTAAAATCTTTAAAGCGTTATTTGATTATGATTTTGCACCCTTGGAGCAGGAGCTGAATATCAACTGCTTTTCTGCCATAACAGATTATAAAGCAATAGAAAAGAACAGCAGCAGATATAATAAGAATGTCAGCGATAAGGTCCAAGTACTCAGCGACAAAATAGAGAATGCGAAGGATGAAGAGGAAATCTTTATCCTTGTAACCGATTTTTATAGGGATTATGGAGTAGGGATTTTCGGACTTAATAAAGCATTTCGTATTAAGGAGGAAAACGGACAAACAATAATATTTCCGATTACCAATACTCAAGAGGTCTTACTGTCTGATTTAGTGGGTTATGAAATTCAGAAGAAAAAGCTGGTTGATAATACGAGAGCATTTGTGGAAGGGAAGAAAGCCAATAATGTTCTGTTATTTGGGGACAGCGGTACCGGAAAATCTACCTCGGTCAAGGCAATTCTAAATGAATATTATGCAGACGGACTTCGAATGATTGAAATCTATAAACATCAATTTGGAGACTTGTCCACTATAATAGCCAGAGTTAAGAATAGAAATTATAAATTTATTATTTATATGGATGATTTATCCTTTGAAGAATTTGAAATAGAATATAAATATCTAAAAGCAGTCATCGAGGGTGGGCTTGAGACAAAGCCTGATAATGTACTTATTTATGCTACCTCCAATCGTAGGCATCTAATCAGAGAGACCTGGAGCGACCGCTCTGATATGGAAAATACACAGGAAATCCATCGCTCGGATACGGTAGAGGAGAAGCTTTCCTTGGTAGCTCGGTTTGGCATTACAATTAATTTTTCTGCTCCTGGAAAGAAAGAGTATCTTGAGATTATAAAAAATCTTGCTATGCACCAGAAAAGCATTACTTTAACGCAGGAAGAGCTGTACGCCGAGGCGAATAAATGGGAATTATCCCATGGCGGAATGTCAGGCCGCACCGCACAGCAGTTTATTAATTATCTGGCAGGACAATAGGTATTATAAGGGGGAGGGAACTGGTTGCTAACATTAATTAAAAATGGATATGTGATAGATCCAGCATCGAATAGGGAAGGCATGTTTGATATACTGATTGACGGTAGCACAATAATTAAGGTCAAACAGAAGATATCCTTAGAGGAAGCAGAGCAAAAGGCTGCGGGGAAAAAGGGTAGTATTACAGTCATTGATGCCTCCGGCAAGTATGTGATGCCGGGTTTTATCGATTTGCACGTACACCTTCGGGAACCTGGTTTTGAATATAAAGAAACGATTAAAACAGGATCGATGGCTGCGGCAGCCGGTGGGTTTACCAGCATTTGCCCTATGCCAAATACGAATCCTTCCACAGACTGTGCTGATATGATAAAGTGGATTTTGCAAAAGTCAAAGGAAGATGCTTTAATAAATATCCTTCCTATTGGCGCAGTTACGTTAGAACAAGCCGGCAAGAAGCTCGCAAATATTGCTGATATGGTAGAAGCAGGAGCAGTGGCAATCAGTGAAGACGGAAAATCAGTGATGGATACTGCTCTTTACGTTGAGGGGATGAAACAAGCCGCAATGTGCGGTATCCCGGTATTTGCCCATTGTGAGGATAAAAGTCTAGTGGGAAACGGTGTCATCAATGCCGGGAAAAAGGCAGAGGAAATGAAACTTGCAGGTATTAGTAATGCAGTTGAGGATACTATCACTGCTAGGGATATCATACTGGCAAAGGAAACCGGGGTTCGGCTACACCTGTGCCACTGCTCCACGAAGGATAGTGCGAAGATGATAGCTTTAGCTAAAAAAGAAGGATTGCCGGTAACCGGAGAGGTTTGCCCCCATCATTTCACCTTGACACAGGAGGATATACTAACCGATGATGCCGACTTTAAGATGAATCCACCACTAAGAAGTGTAGAGGATGTCAGAGCTTTAAAGGAAGCTTTGAGGGATGATATCATTGATGTTATTTCAACGGATCATGCACCTCATTCTGCAGAAGAAAAGTCAAAATCCATAGCAAAGGCTCCCTTTGGTATAGTCGGTTCGGAGACCGCCTTCGCACTAAGTCTAACCGAATTGGTAAAGACCGGGTATTTGACACCATGGAAATTGGTTGAGAAAATGAGTGTTAATCCAGCCAAAATTCTTGGAATTAAGCGAGGATGCATTGGAGAGGGCTGGGTGGCTGACCTTGTGATAGCTGATTTTGATACGGAATACACGATTGATAAAAACATATTTTATTCCAAAGGGAAAAACACACCGTTTAATGGAAGAAAAGTTGTCGGAAGAGTGGAATATACCTTTGTAGCAGGCAATAAGGTTTATGAATATAAAAAAGGAGGAAGTAGATGATCAACAAATTAATTGAGAAGATTGAACAGTTAAGTGCACCGATTGTGGTTGGATTGGATCCAATGCTTAACTTTATCCCGGAGCAGATATTAAAAAAAGCATATAGTGAAAAGGGCGAAAACCTGGAAGGTGTTGCAGAAGCGATATGGCAGTATAACAAGGGTATTGTGGATGCCACTTATGATTTGATACCGGCAGTAAAGCCTCAGATTGCTATGTACGAGCAATTTGGGATCGAAGGGCTTAAAGTATTTAAACAAACAGTGGATTATTGTAAGGAAAAGGGCTTGGTGGTTATCGGAGATGTTAAACGTGGTGATATCGGCTCTACCTCCAAAGCTTATGCGATTGGGCATCTCGGAAAGGTGACAGTTGGAGGTAAGACCTACCGTGGCTTTGATGAGGACTTTATTACTGTTAATCCGTACCTTGGAACTGATGGTGTTCAACCATTTATCGATGTATGCAAAGAAGAAAACAAGGGACTGTTCATACTGGTAAAGACCTCGAATCCCTCTAGCGGGGAGTTCCAGGATCAATTGATAGATGGAAGACCGTTATATGAGTTGGTGGGCAATAAAGTTGCCGAGTGGGGTCAGCTTCATATGGGTACTTCCTACAGCTATATTGGAGCAGTAGTTGGAGCGACCTACCCAGAGATGGGTAAAGTACTAAGAAAACTTATGCCAAAGACATATATCCTAGTGCCGGGCTACGGTGCGCAAGGTGGTAAGGCAGAGGATTTGGTGCATTATTTTAATAAAGATGGACTGGGTGCAATCGTAAACTCCTCTAGGGGAATCATTGCAGCATATCAACTAAAAGGTTATGAAAAGTTCGGACCAGAGGGTTATGCAGATGCCTCGAGACAGGCTGTAATCGCGATGAGAGAGGATTTGAAAAAGGCTTGGGTTACAAAATAGAGAAAGGATTAAATAAAAGCGGAAGAATAAGTTGATTTACGATTTGGATCGGAAAGAGAAAGATATAAAGAGGATGACAAAAGAACAATCCCGGATAAGGGGTTATCATTTTTGGCATCCTCTTTTTTAACTGTCTTAGAGTTTTTATAACGACTTATTAATAATTGCTTTACATTTTCAAGTTTATATGTTTGCTTCCAAGATGGATTAGCATTTCTCGGGTTCGCTGTATTCAACACCGAAGGTTTCTACAGTAACCTTTTTCATAATCTGTGGCTCTACAGGGGCATCATTATGACTTGTTTTTATTTCAGCAATTTTATTTACTACATCCATTCCCTCTGTTACTTTACCGAAAGCAGCATAGGAACCATCTAAATGAGGAGAATCCTTATGCATGATGAAGAACTGGGAGCCTGCGGAATCTGGACTCTGGGATCTTGCCATGGAGATAACTCCCGCCGTATGCTTTACATTATTCTCAAAATGATTATAGGGGAATTCACCCTTAATGGAATATCCGGGACCACCCATTCCGGTACCATCCGGATCACCACCTTGTAACATGAAACCACGGATAATTCTGTGGAACTTTAGATCGTCATAAAACCCCTTATTTACCAAGGAGATAAAGTTGTTTACTGAGTTGGGAGCTGTATCAGGATATAATTCAATCTTGATGATATCTCCGTTTTGCATTTCGATTGTTACTAATGGGTTGTTTGCCATATTCATTTCCTCTCAATTAAGAATTTTGGGTTCACCTTACCTGATTGCGAAAGCTTTGCAGGTAAAAATATAACACAGTAGGAAACTTTAGTCAATAAATAACAGTCTAAACAGAGACTTTCCGCTTTACTTTCTCCATTATAAATTTGCTTTTTGGCAAGGTGGGCATTCTTACTAAGCTGTAGCTTAAGTCTTGGACAGGAACTTCATAGTCTATATTATTTGCAAGGAAACCCATGCTTACTTTCATAATCTTAATCGTAACTAATTCTCCAGGGCAGCGATGACCAGTTTCTTTATTCCCACCCCCCTGTGGTATAAAGTCATAGGGAGTGTCTTTTCTATACTGGAAACGCTCCGGAAGGAAACGATTGGGTAAAACCCATAACCGTGGATCATGGTTAGTTCCATATAAGTCTAATAATACTAAGGCTCTTTTTTTAAATCGGTAATTATGCCAAAGAAAATCATTGCGTACCCGCGCTCCTAAAAAGGGACCGAAGGGGTACAAGCGCCGCACTTCCTGCACAAACATGGTAGTATAGAGGCTATCTTTTGACTGCAATCTTTTTAAACATTTTGGATGCTCCTTAAGAGCTAAGGCTCCAAAGATAATATACGTAGCAATTGCGACAATCGGTCTTATCATATTAATCAGCTCAACGGCTGCAACCTGGGTATCAAGAAGAATTCCATTTAAATCACGGTGCCATGTTATATCATACAATGCAGAACCCAAAGGGGCATCGAGTTTGTTGGAACGGATTTCCTCAATTATCTTCTTAATCCATTGTTCAGCTCTTTTTCTGGCACATTTTCCTTCCCAATACCTCATACCCACACCACCAAATGCATCCACCATTGCTCCAAAATCTCTGGCCCGTTGTTTTACCTCATATCTGTTGATTGGCACACCAGTCCATTTACATGCAGCCAGGCAGAGGAGAAGCTGAGTTTCATCAAAGAGTGAAATCTGTTCTTTCTTTTCCCACTGTTTACTACTTTGATGCCATTGTTTTTTGGTAAGCTGAATCAGATTATCTATACGGGAGGGTGTCATCATAGACAAAAATAGCTTTTTGCGATGCAGATGGGCGGAACCATCTAAGGTCTGCACACCCTTTTTCCCGAATAATGTCTTTTGAATTCTTTTCGGCATTGCTCCTTTTCTGGTAAAATGCGAATTATCATAAAACACTTTTGCGGCTTCTGCTCCACTCATGCAGATAACTTTTTGACCAAGTAGCCGGGTATGGAAAATGTCATTTTCATATTTTAGACACCTGTTTGGAATAAATTGATAGCCTTCCAATAACAGTTTCAGGGTGTTATCCACGCATTTATCACCAGGTATTTTTTTCCTTGATTTCATAGATTATCGCTCCTATTAGATTGAATTTTGTTTTATAACTATTATTTGCATACATTTGAAAAATTTATTCATAATTTGTCCTCCAAGTTCTGAGAATGAGTGATTACATTTATTTCCTGAACGCAAACATTAGTATGAAAGCAGTTTAAAGATTGCTGTCAAAGGATTATCAACTATAAGTTATCTTTATCTTTATCCGATATATGTGATAGATCCTTGTAAAATAATGGGAAGATGTATATAATGAGAGACAAGCGATGAAGTATACAGGAATGCACACACGAATGATTAAGGCAGAGAAGGGAAGTTAAAAGTGAAATGAGTGAGGTGTTTACATTTGGAGTTAAAGCAGAACAGAATACCACAATGATTAATATCACGAAAGAAGTACAGAATATTGTAAGGGACAGCGGTATAAAACAGGGGATTTGCATCGTCTTTATCCCTCATACGACCGCGGCAATAACTATAAATGAAAATGCAGATTCTAATGTGATGCGTGATTTTTTAATGGAAATAAATAAAATTATTCCGATGTCGGATGGATACCATCATATTAAAAATTCTGCCGCACATGTAAAATCTAGTCTCATGGGTTTTTCAGAAACGATTATAATTGAAGACGGCAGGTTATTACTCGGAACTTGGCAGGGAGTATATTTTATGGAATTTGATGGACCAAGAATACGTAAGGTTCAGGTAAAGATTATGGAGGGTTAAGTGTAATCCTCTAGTTTTTCAAGTCTTATTCTGCAATAATAGGATGTTGAAAGGTAATTTTTTCTTGTGGCATTTTAAATTATAGGATATAATGAACAAGATTAAATGATTAGAAAATCTTGTCGGTATTCGTAGGAGATTATAGAAATGACATTGGCAGTAAAATATATAGTTGAAGTAACAGAAAACAGCAAATTGTCGGAGGATATCTATAGTATGTGGTTAAAAGCAGCTACTATTGCTAAATCTGCTAGCCCTGGGCAATTTATTTCGCTTTATTTAAAGGATAAAAGTAGCCTGCTCCCCAGACCAATCAGTATCTGTGAAGTTGACCCTAAGTTTGGGCGAATTCGCCTCGTTTACCGTATTGCAGGTAAGGGAACCAAGGAATTTTCTCTCCTTAAGGCGAAGGACACCTTGGAGGTGATGGGTCCTCTTGGCAACGGTTTTGCTTTAGAGGGAAAGAAAGCACTTCTTATTGGCGGAGGCATCGGAATTCCGCCTATGCTTGAGCTTGCAAAGCAGTTATCCTGTGACAAACAGATTGTACTGGGATATCGTGATGTTACCTTTATGGAAGCAGAATTTGAGGCCTATGGAAAGGTTTATCTTTCTACGGAGGATGGTAGTAAGGGAACGAAGGGAAATGTTATAGATGCAATCACCGCCAATCACCTGGAAGCGGATATCATCTTTGCCTGTGGTCCTACCCCGATGCTTAAGGGAATAAAGGCATATGCGGTGGAACATGGGATAAAGGCTCAATTATCCTTAGAAGAGCGGATGGCGTGTGGAATTGGAGCCTGCCTGGGCTGTATCTGCAAGTCAAAAGAAATCGATCATCATAGCAATGTTAAAAATAAACGTATTTGCAAGGATGGCCCGGTGTTTTATGCGGATGAGGTGGACCTATGAATACAAGAGTGAAATTGGCCGGAATTACCTTTCAAAATCCAGTAACCACTGCCTCTGGCACCTTCGGCTCCGGTATGGAATATTGTGAGTATGTTGATTTGGGAAGGCTTGGTGCGGTGACCACAAAAGGCGTATCGAATATCCCATGGTCAGGAAATCCTACACCAAGAATTGCAGAAACCTATGGAGGGATGCTAAACGCAATTGGACTTCAAAATCCGGGGGTTGATGTATTTATTCAAAGGGATATTCCATTTTTACGACAATTCAACACGAAAATAATAGTGAACGTAGTAGGTAAAACAACGCAGGATTATTGTGAAGTTGTGGAGCGACTGGCGGATTTTGATGTGGATTTACTGGAAATCAACATCTCCTGCCCAAACGTAAAGGAGGGCGGGATTGCCTTTGGACAAGATCCCAAGTGTGTTGAAGCAATCACTTCGGAGTTAAAGAAGCGGGCAAAACAACCAATCATCATGAAGCTTAGCCCTAATGTAACAGATATTGCAGAGATGGCAAGGGCGGCCGAAGCAGGAGGGGCAGATGTTATTTCTCTGATTAATACCCTAACCGGAATGAAAATAGATATTAATAAACGAACATTTTTACTGGGCAATAAAACAGGTGGTTTGTCCGGTCCTGCAATCAAGCCAATCGCAGTGCGCATGGTTTATCAAGTAGCAAATGCAGTGAAACTTCCAATTATCGGTATGGGTGGCATCATAAATGCAGAGGATGCCCTTGAGTTTATTATGGCAGGAGCCAGTATGGTAGCGGTAGGTACGGCAAATTTTATTAATCCAACAGCCACGATTCAGGTACTTGAGGGCCTCGAAGCTTATATGAGAAAATGTGGTATTGAGGATATCAATGAGTTAATCGGATGTGTGATATAAGATGAATTGGTAATGAATAAAAATTGAAAAATATTGATGAAAAGATAGGACAATCTGTGGTACAATAAATTATGGTAGGAGGAATATCATGGAACAGTATAAAAAGGAATTTATAGAATTTATGGTAGATTGTGGTGTATTGAGATTCGGTGACTTCACTACCAAAAGCGGCAGGAAAACACCTTTTTTTGTCAATACAGGCTTTTACCGCACAGGAGCACAACTCCGAAAGCTGGGAGAGTACTACGCGAAAGCAATTAATGACAGGTATGGCTTGGAATTTGATGTGCTCTTCGGACCGGCGTATAAAGGAATTCCTCTTTGCGTTGCAGCTACGATGGCAATCAGTGAGTACTATCAAAAGGATATTAAATACTGCTCCAATCGAAAAGAAATTAAGGATCATGGAGATACCGGTATTCTTCTGGGATCACCACTGAACGATGGAGACAGAGTCATCATTATTGAAGATGTTACAACTGCCGGGACTTCGATTGGCGAAACAATGCCAATTCTAAAGGCACAAGGTAATATTAAGGTTCTTGGCTTAGTGGTATCTGTTGATCGAATGGAACGAGGAAAGGGCAGTAAAAGTGCACTAGCCGAGATAGAAGAAATCTATGGTATAGAAACGGCCGCTATTGTCACAATAAAGGAAATTGTAGAACATCTGTATAACAAACCATATAAAGGGAAAATTGTTATAGATGATACGCTAAAAATAGCGATTGACGCGTATTATCAGCAGTACGGCGTGAATGAATAAATATATTCTATAGGAGGGAACGTAGATGATGGAGAAAATTTATAAAACAATGAAGTCAGTCGGAGTTTGGAATCTTGTTATGGGTATATTGTTAATCGTTGCAGGAGTTCTTGCTGGTGTGTTCATGATACTAAACGGAACAAGACTTCTTAAGAAAAAATCCGACCTATTATTTTAATGAACATAAAACAAAAAGCAAGAGAATTAAAAAATAAAATTGCAGCATTATTTTTAGCACTAAGAAAAAAGGAGACACCTCTTTATGCCAAAATAGCAATAGCAGTTACAGTTGGCTATGCATTATCCCCAATTGATTTAATTCCAGATTTTATACCGATTTTGGGTTATTTGGATGACTTGATTATCTTGCCGGTTTTCATTGCTCTTTGTGTTAAGTTGATTCCGAAGGAAATTATGCTACTCTGTGAGGAAGAAGCGAAGGGTATGTGGAGGGAAGGTAAACCAAAAAAGTGGTATTTTGGCCTCCCAATTATATGCTTATGGATTGTTATCCTAAGTATAATCGTTATACAAATTATCCGGTAACAGTAAAAAATAATCCAATCAAAATTTGCATGTACTCCACTTTACTGCCTTAATTAGGCTGTTAAAGGGGAGTACACTTTTTTTGGCCAAAATTCATACTTTGTACGTACATCCTTCACAAGTTAAACATCAAAAGTTCACTAAATTATTTTAGAATATATTGGTAAATAGGTAAACATGTCCTGAAAAAAACGTGACAAAGGAGACTGTAAATGCGAAAATTCAATGCCATATTATTAGCCGTGATAATTATCTTGTCAACCGGAATGCTGCCATTAGTAACAAAACAGGTATTTGCTGAAACTGACAAGGCAAAACAAGTAATTAATGCACTGGGAATTATGAATACGGATCAAGGAGATAACAGCGAGGGGACAGCCAGGGTTACCAGAGACAGGTTTGCTCAGATGCTAGTAAATCTGTCTCTACAAAAGGGAATTGTATCAAAGGAGAGTAATGTATCTCTTTTCAAGGATGTATCAAAAAAATATTGGGCTGCCGGTTATATACAGACAGCGATTACTAGGGGATGGATGTCCGGTTATCTGAATGGTTCCTTCAAACCGAATAAAGGTATCACATTGCAGGAAGCTGTGAAAGCAGTAGCCCAGTTACTGGGATATACGAGCAGTGATTTTTCAGGAAATTTGATTGGTGGCCAGACGGCATTATACGTCTCAAAGAACTTGAATAAAAATATTGACAGATCCAAGACATCTTATCTTTCTGTAAATGATTGTATCAATCTTTTATACAACACGTTAAACGCAACTGCGAAAGACGGAAGAGTATATGCAGAAACGTTGGGTTACATTTTGAATTCTAACGGAGAGTTGGATTATATGTCATTAATCAATGTGGGAATCGAGGGGCCGGTTATTGTAGACGATAACTGGAAATTAGACATACCATTTTCTACTGATGCCGCAATTTACTACAAAAACGGAACGAGGAGTAGCTATTATAGAATTAATGATTATGATGTTTTATACTACTCAGACAGTCTAAAAACAATCTGGGCATATGATGAAAAAGTAACCGGTACATTAGAGTCTGTTAATCCGAATCAATTGTCACCTCAGTCGATAACAGTTTCCGGTAAGGATTACACCTTACAAACCAGTGAAATGTCCATCGAATTTTCCACTCTGGGAAATGTAAAGGAAGGAGATATCATTACATTGCTACTCGGTAAAGACAGAAATGTAGTAGGGGTGTTAGATATTGATGAATATAATACAACAATCACCGGAGTTGTGTTAGAAATAGGAGAACATATCAGTGACGATAGCGAAGGGTTTATCTATACGAAATATATTATCTTTGTTGATGCTGCAGGAAATGAATACCAACAGGATTATGATGAAGCAAAAATGTATTTAACAGAAGGCAATCTTGTCCGTGTCTCATATGAAGATGGAAAAGCTTCCATCAGTAAATATGAATTACAAGCTAAAACCTTTGGAAATAATACTTTTAGTTCAGACGGCAGCAGGTTAGGAGATGTAAGTTTAGCTTCCAATGTTAAAATATTGGACATTATGAATAAACAATACAAAGACGTTTATCCGGCAAGACTTGCTGGGGTTATTGTAAGCGCTTCTGTTATTTATTATGAACTGGATGACAACGGTGAGATTGCTCAGCTTATACTAAATAATGTTACCGGCGATTTGTATCAATATGGTATATTTACCGGGTTTAATGTACAGGGAGATAAAGCAGCTTATGGATATGTAATTGATGGAGTAAAAGGAAGCTTAACTAGTAATTCGCTAAGCAATTTTGATATTAATATAGGACCGAAGGGGTTTGTATTTGATGAAAAAGAATTAACAGGAACATTTGGATTATCAGAGGAAAACGTTATATCCCTTGGCAAAACATCTGTTCAGGTAAAGGATGCAAAATATCCGTTAGCAGAAGAATACGATGTATATTATTTAAAAAATGGAGAGTATATCATGACAACCATTGACAAAGTATCCGACTTATCAAAATATGAATTGATAGCTTATTATGACGGAGCGGTCTCTCTTGGTGGTAGAGTTCGAATCATTGTAGCAAAAAGTAAAGCGTAGAGCGAGGTAGAAACAATGAAGAATTTTAAAAAAATTCAATGGAAGAAATTAATAAAGTGGGTTGTGATTTTATTAGTTATTATAATAATTGGGAATTTTGCAGTACGTCAATTTTTTGCTAACCGAATAACTCCAAGTATTACAGAGGCTGCAGTTACTACAGCAAAGGTTGAAACCAGAGATATCAAGACCGTACTATCCTCCTCCGGAACAATAGCACCGAAAAATACTTATGCGGTGAAAACTCTTGTTGAGGGTGAAATCATAGCTGCTGATTTTGAAGAAGGAGACATAGTCACAGAAGGACAGGTCCTTTACCAAATTTCCACAGATGACCTGGACAACAAGATTGAAACGGCAACAACCTCAGTTACAAGAGCTGAGGAGGATTATAGTAAAGCAAGAGAAAATTATGATGAGGCAGAGGCAAATTACCAGGAGGCTAAAACAACATACGACGAGGCATCCGAAGAATATGGCAATCTAAATATCGAATCTACAGAAACCGGGATTGTGAAGACCCTATTTGTGAAAGAGGGAGATAAGCTTCAAAGCGGCAGCCAGATTGCCGAAGTTTACGATAATAGTTCTATGCTTTTGATAATTCCATTTAATGCTGCGGAAGTAGATCAAACCATGGTTGGAAAACATACTGAGGTAATCATGTCAGATAGCTTTGAAGCATTGGAGGGAAAGGTTACAAAGGTAAGCAATATAGAAGAGGTGTTAAGCGGGAATCGACTGGTAAGGTCAGTTACCATCCGTGTTTCAAATCCAGGAGGTTTAACAACTGAAAGCGTAGCTACGGCGGCAATCGGTGATATCTACAGTAATGGGGAAGGAAAATTTAGTGTTTCGACGGAAAAGGTAATTACGTCAGAAACCACAGGAAAGATCAGCACACTTAAGATAGAAGAGGGCAGTAAAATTACCACAGGGGACATTATTATTGTATTGGACCCAAAATCAATAGAAGATCAATTAGCCTCTTACAAAAAAGACATGGAAAATGCAGAGGATTCTGTTGAAAATGCAAAGGAAAGTACAGAAAAAGCACAGGAGGCAATTGAGGATTCGCAGAGTTCACTACAGGAGCTTAATGATTCTAGAGCGGACTATAGTGTTACGGCACCAATCTCCGGTCAGATTATTAGTAAGACTTCCTTGACAGGGGATACCATTAACTTTAATTCCGCGCTATGTACTATTTATGATTTATCCACCGTTAAGTTTGATATGTATATCGACGAATTAGACGTCTTGAATGTTAAAGTGAACCAAGAGGTTAATATCACGGCAGATGCACTAGAAAATGTTGTGTTTCAGGGTATGGTTACTAATATTAGCTTGGAAAGTACCGCCAACCAAGGAGTAACTCAGTATCCGGTCACAGTACGAATCGATGATACAGGTGATCTTTTGCCAGGTATGAACGTTACTGGCGAAATTATTCTTGAAAAAGCGGAAGGTGTACTGGCAATTCCAAGTGATGCCTTAATGAGGGGCGATATGGTTTATGTTGCTGATTCTACAATTACGGAAGCAGTGGGAGAGGTATTGGCAGGCTTTCGGGCGGTTCAGGTAGAAACAGGCATTACAGATGGTGATTATATAGAGGTTATCAGTGGATTAACTGGGAAAGAAGAGGTATATGTTGTTCGTGCTTCGGGTACGGAGGATATGATGAATCTTATGCCTGGAGGAGGAAATTTTGACTTTGCTGTACCTGGTGGGGTAGGAAGTACAGGAGGTTCTGGAGGTAGCCAAAGAATAATTAGAGATGGTGCAAGTATGACTAGGCCAAACGATTAATTAAGAGGAGATGCTCATAAATATGATGAAACAAAAACTTGAAAAAGAGGAAGCACCACTTATTAATCTGATTGATATATATAAAATATATCATATGGGTAATACAGAAGTCCGCGCCAATGATGGTATTAGCTTACAGATACAGGCGGGCGAATTTGTTGCCATCGTTGGTAAGTCGGGTAGTGGTAAATCAACAATTATGAACATTATCGGAGCCCTAGATGTTCCGACACAAGGTCAGTATATTTTAAATGGCCAGGATGTTAGTAAGATGAAAGGGGATGCCCTTGCAACAGTTCGCAATAAAATGATAGGCTTTATATTTCAACAATATAATCTTTTGTCAAAGCAAAATTTATTAGAGAATGTTGAACTGCCATTACTATATGCCGGTATAGGTAAGAAGCAGAGAAAACAGCTTGCAATGGAGGTGCTAAAGAAGGTTGGTATTGAGGATAAGTGGAAAAACTACCCCAATCAACTATCAGGCGGACAGCAGCAAAGAGGCGCTATTGCCAGAGCTTTAGCTGGAAATCCTTCCATAATTCTCGCTGATGAACCGACAGGAGCGTTGGATTCAAAAACCAGTCGTGAGTTATTGGATTTTTTAAAGCGATTGAATGAGGAAGGAAATACGATTATCCTAATCACACATGATCATAGTGTTGCCGCCGAAGCAAATCGTATTGTTATGTTATATGATGGTAAAATTACGTTCGACGGACCAACGGGGGATTATAGGAAGCAGGAAATAGTATGAGAATAAGTCAAGCATTTAAATTAGCGTGGAAAAGTATTTTAGGCAGCAAAATGCGTTCCTTTCTTACAATGCTGGGAATGATTATCGGTGTTGCGTCGGTTATTACTTTACTGGGTCTGATTCAGGGTGTAACGAATTATCTGATTTCTACTTTTTCAGAGCTAGGTACCAACATGATCACGGTATCTGTTACCAGTACGGATACTAGAAAAACGAATGTAGATGATATGTATCAATTTGCAGAGGATAACAGCTACATTTTCCAAGGAGTAACACCTAATGTAAGTTCAAGATATACTGTAAAAAACGGAAGTAATTCCTTGACTAGTACCGTAGTCGGAGTGGGAGAAGATTATTTGGATATTAATAATCTATCCTTGAATAGCGGACGATTTATTCAATATGCTGATATTAAAAATCGCTATAACGCCTGTGTAATCGGTACCTATATCGTTGATGAATTATTTGAGGGCATTGCTAGAATAGGGGATTCCATAAAAATCGATGGTCAAGTTTATACTATCGTAGGGTTTCAGGAGGAACAGGCTGATTCGGAAGCAAATTCTACAGATGACCGAATCTACATACCATATTCAAATGCAGTGAGACTTGCAGGATCCTCTGACATTTCAAACTATACTTTTGCTACCACGGATACCAAATATGTAGAACAGGGAGAAGAGTTACTTGACAATTATCTTTATAGTATTATGAAAAATGAGGACCTTTACACGATTACCAGCATGACACAGCTTTTAGATACAATCAATACCATGACAGGTATGCTAGCTTCTGTTTTGGGGGGAATAGCCGGAATATCCTTGTTGGTGGCAGGCATTGGTATTATGAACATTATGCTGGTATCTGTGGTGGAAAGAACGAAGGAAATCGGAATACGTAAATCTCTGGGAGCTAAAAA
>Ga0123338_10001030_pt1 | contig 27437 bp, 16 predicted proteins | sample grotaG_FD_89793 | JGI IMG/M metagenome (GOLD analysis project Ga0123338, IMG submission 89793) | Glacier valley bacterial and archeal communities from Borup Fiord, Nunavut, Canada, to study Microbial Dark Matter (Phase II) -... | ecosystem: Environmental > Aquatic > Freshwater > Ice > Glacier ...
AACAGCGCCAGCATGGATAGTGCAAACACGCATAGGGCAATCATAGACCAGATGATTGTTTGGTCACTTGTTGGATTCAGGTTGAAGACGTTATCGGAACAAAAGTCCACCAACAACCTGGTGACAAGGGACATCGTGGCCAACATCGGCCAGAGATAGCCGGGTAGCGTCAGCTGATTTAGCCGCTCTATATATTTGTGTACCCATATCCAACAGACAAAAGAGAGGATGAAATAAACCACGCAGAGGACGACAAAGATTGACATTAGAGAATTATTGCCACCAAAGCCAGCACAGAACGCATAGCCGAAAAAAGTGCATAGCCGGGTAATGATACTCAGTATAAAACACAGCGTCAATGTCTGCCAGACGTAATTAGTAAAGCAAATCAAAGGCAGAATCATCAGAGAATACCCCATTATGGTGAGGGTGGATGCATGTCCAATGGACGACATGACGGAGAATAACGCAGGTGTGAACAGAAGAAACAACATGCTAACCACAGGATATGTCCACCACTTCCACCTTGGTGTCAGTAACGTCATGTAAATCAGCCAGTTGCCGAGGAGAGCGGCTTCCGATCCTTTATTCTCCACTAAAAAACGAATCGCTTCAACAAAGAACTTCATAATTTCGCCTCCCCTAATTCAGAGATAAGGCTGCTGGAAAAGCGTTTTATTGCTTCCTTCTGGTAGCTGCGGGAGATAGGAATGACTTCGTTACATAACAAAAAGCCATCTACAGTTAGGGCAGTGGAATGGCGGAGATTGATGACATAGCTTTGATGGCAGCGGAAAAACATAGTCTGCGGCAACTTTGCAATATAGTCATCCAGTTTGCCACGAATTTCGAATAGCCCGCCGTCAATCATGTGAAAATATAAATTATGGTTACTGCTGGCAATGTAAAGAAGATGAGAGATACGCAGGGAGTGTATTTGCCTGCCACAATTTATAACAATGGTTTGCTCCTCTTCCTGCTGTAATTGCTTCACTGCCCGATGCACGACAGGAGAGAGCATCTCGCTCGTGATGGGCTTTATCAAATAATGAAAAGCGAACAAATCATAGGATTCACGATAAAAATCATCGCTGGTACTGGCGAACACGATAAGGGCGTCGCCGTCTTTTGAACGGATTTGGCGAGCTGTCTCAATGCCGGAAACTCCGTCCATGAAAATGTCCAGAAAAAAGAGGTCGAATCGTTTGCCGTCTGCCAGCTGCCACAGCAGTGCTTCACCACTTGTAAAAGTTTCTAGTTCCGCATTCGGACATAACTCTCGCAACAGAGTGCAGAGATGCTCTCTGTCCTCTAAACGGTCATCACAGACCACGATTTTTAATGACATACATTTCGACCTCCTTTATTCAAAACTTCATATATCATACCATATTTAGTTAGGAAGTGAAAAATAAAAAACAAATTTCGACACGAAAACAGCTACTTTCGACATTTTGGTAACAAAGGCATCCGTATGTGATAGGGTATAGTCAGATACAGATACAAGGAGGAGCTTCAGTATGAAGATAAAACCTTTTCGCTGCAAAACCTGCGGTGCGCCCATCGGGTGGAACGACAAGGGTTGCGACGGCTGCGGGCATCTGGTTGCTTTTGACACGGAAAAACATCGCATCGTCATCGGAGGCATTGTTGAGATCATGATTATTGCAGTAGTTTTTGTACTATTGTGGCGATGATAAAGAATCTTATTCCATGATAACTATCACATGAGGAAGGACATTGAGAGTGGTTTAAGAAAACAGAAATAGTAATAAGACATTAAATAAACAAAAATTAGAAAGCGATATATAATATACGAGGAGAAAAAGATGAAAAAAATAAGAATGAGTAAAACAAGAATATTAAGCATGGTTCTGGTACTGTGCATGGTGATGTCTCTATTCCCAGCGATGACGGTGGCAGAAGCGCAATCAATGGACAATTACGTTCCACCCATAGCATTTACCAAGGCGTATATCACCAGTTTTACCATGGATGGAAGCGTGGATGTTGTTGATCTTACAACAAATACTGTCGAAAAGGCGAAAATCCAAGTTGGAAATTTTCCAAATAGTGCGGCAATCAACCCCAACGGAAAACAGGTTTTTGTAACAAATCGCTTTGACGGAACCGTTTCTGTTATTAACCCTGTTACAGATGAAGTTGTTGAGACAATTATAGTCGAAAACGGGCCACATGGCTGTTTCAGTTATTAACACTGTTACAGATACAGTTGTTGGGACAATTACTGTTGGAGGTGAACCAATGGGTGTAGCATTTAACCAAGATGGCAGTAAGGCGTATGTTGCTAACCACAGTAGTAACACTATTTCTGTAATTGACACAACTAAGTTGTCCATTGTCTCAACAATAAATGTCATAGACGACTCAAAGGTTCTTTTGCGACTCGGCAATTCACTTTATGCAAGTTGTAGTAGTGGAAATAATGTTAAGGTGATCGATCTTTCCAGTAACACCATTACTTCAGTGATTGTTGTTGATACTTATCCCGACGGTTTGTCAAGTAATCCTACTGGTACTAAGGTTTATGTTGCATGTGGTGGTAGTTCTTCTGTGTCTGTAATCGATGTTGCAAGTAATTCCGTTACAGCAACAATAGCTACTGGGAGTATTCCACATGCAACAGAAATAACGCCTGACGGTAAATATATTTATGTGGCATGTGAAGGTAGCAACAGTGTTAATGTTGTAGATGCAACTACTAACCAGGTGTTTGAGAACATTCCGGTTGGTTACGATCCTTATGTGGTTGGCATCTCAGGAGACGGGAAATTTGCATATAGTGTTAATTACGGCAGCAGTTCTATGAGTGTTATTGATATATCCACCAACATGCTTACGAAGACAATCGACTTAAGTGCCGGACCGTATATGGTGGGAACCTTCATGGTGCCAACTTATGTTGCTTCAGACGTCGAAGAGAACAGCGATACAACTTCACCAATATTATCAAGTGGCTCAGCCACAAGAACTTCTAATACAGAAGCGACTGTGACCTTCACCTCGGATGAGGGCGGGGATTACTATTATGGACTTACATCGGACAATGATGTTGCACTTACCATCGACACTTCAGGTGTTGGCACGGCATGTACAGCAGGTATAGTAACCATTACCAATCCTGCCGGTCTTGCAATGGGCGCGAAGGATTTATATATTAAGGTCAAGGATGTGGCAGGTAATGTCAGCGACGTGCTAAAAATCGACATTGCAGCAGTGACAGCTAACAATTACGTTCCACCTATAGCATTTACCAAGGCGTATATCACTAGTAATAATACGGGAGTGGTTGATGTTGTTGAACTTACAACGAATACTGTCGAAAAGGCTAAAATCAAAGTTGGTAATAAGCCAAATGGTGCGGCAAGTAACCCCAATGGAACACAGGTTTTTGTTACAAACAGTGAGGATGGTACAGTTTCGGTTATTAACCCATTTACAGATAACGTTGTTGGGACAATTATAGTTCAAGATTTGCCATTTGGCGTTGCATTTAACCAAGATGGCAGTGAGGCGTATGTTGCTAACACAGGTAGTGATTCCATCTCTGTTATTAACACAAAAACTTTGGACGTTATCTTAACAATCTCTGCCGGTTCCAAACCAGCAGGTCTGTTACGACTAGGTAATTCGCTCTATGTAACTAACAAAGGAGATGCTTCTGTTCAGGTGATTGATCTTTCCACCGACACCATAACTTCAAACATCAAAGTAGGTGCCGAACCCGTTGGTCTAACCAGCAATCCTGCTGGTACTAAGATTTATGTTGCAAATGGTGCTTGTAATTATATATCTGTAATTGATGTTGCAAGTAATACCAATACAGCAACAATAGGTACTGCGGATGGTCCATGTGCAACAGAAGTAACGCCTGACGGTAAATATATCTATGTGGCATGTATGTTCAGCAACAGGGTTGATGTTGTGGATGCGTCTACCAATACAGTTATTAAGAGCATTCCAGTCGGTATTAGTCCTTATGTGGTTGGCATCTCAGGAGACGGGAAATTTGCATATAGTATCAATAACTTTAGCAATACTTTGAGTGTTATTGATATATCCACCAACACAGTTACGAAGACAATTGCAATCAGTAGCGAACCGCTCGGAACCTTCATGGTTCCAACTTATGTTGCTTTAGAAGTCGAAGAGAACAGCGATACAATGTCACCAATATTATTAAGTGGATCAGCCACAAGAAAGTCTGATACTGAAGCGACTGTGACCTTCATCTCGAATAAGGGTGGGGATTACTATTGTGCTCTTACATCGGACAATGATGCAGCACCTACCATCGACACTTCAGGTGAGGGCACGGCATGTACAGCAGGTATAGTAACCATTACTAATACTGCCGGTCTTGCAATGGGCGCGAAGGATTTATATATCAAGGTCAAGGATGTGGCAGGTAATGTCAGCGACGTGCTAAAAATCGACATTGCAGCGTATACCACAGTTAAGACAGATGTTTTATCAGCGAAGTACACGAAAGATCAACTTTTCGATGTACAGCGTAGTCCCGCTTTTCCAAAAAAGGATAGCATAGTTAGGCTTAGTGGAATGAAGGCACCTTACGACCAAGATTTATCACCAATAGGTTGGGAAGCCGGTGATTATGTTCGGTTTGAGATTGTAAACTCTGTTTCCGAACTTGATGCCACAAAGAAAAATCAAATCATAAATTCATTACAATGGTATTATAGCGATACAGTAACATTAGATAATGCGGCAGTTGTAAAGCAGATTCAATATGATAGCAACGGCATTCAAAAAGCAGTTCTTTCTGATTACGGTTTAATATGGGCGCTTGATGAGAAAGAAGGATTTTTATACACTGCCTTGGGTGGAACTTATGGAGGCTCAGGCGGAATAGGAACCTTTGTGTCCTTCAAGCCTTATGTATATGGTTCCGGAACGGCCTATGTAGCAACGTCAACCGACCCGTTAACGATAGCTCAAATCAATGGGGTAACCAATTCAGCTCTGACAGAGGGTACAACTGCGGATGCAAATCAGGAGGTAATTGATGTAATTATCGGAAAAATAGTTGATGCAGAAGATGATACTACACCAATTACAGATGCAATCATAACAGTTACCTATAATGGTAATGATTACACAAATGCGACAGATATCAATGGTAACTATATTATCAATGTGCCAATGGAAGAAGGAAAAGATGGGTACTACTTCACTATAACAACCCCAGCCGGCACTTCAGATCCTACGAATGGTGTAATTGACAATACCGAAGGGTTTGGAACAGACGATATTCAAGAACTTGCGCCATATGTCGCACAGCCTATGGATATCATTGCAATCCAACCAGATAACATAACTGTCCAACCATCTTGGGTTTATATAGTACATGCAGGAGGACTAACCGTTACTACTGCGCAGTTAGTTACACCGGTAGACGCAGAGGTCAGTGTAACCGTTAACGGATATGTGACGGGCAGTACTTATTACCGTGTGCTTACAGCAGTGCCTACATTAGACTATATTGGGCCGACACTCTCTGGAGATTATCAACTTCTGGCAGCGAATGGAGTTACTATTTCAGTAATCGATGGAAGCTACCTAGATGTAGTAACGGTAAACGCACTAAATCGTATCCAAAAATGGGGTGTGAGCAGTGCAACTATTTCAAAAGTTTCAACCTATACAACAAGTGGAACCATCAAGGATACCAATAATAATGCGGTATCCGGAGCAGCAATCGTATTGACGAACACAGTCGATACTACGAAAACCTATACCGGTACAACGGAAAGCAACGGAAACTACAGTATCACAAATGTACCAAACGGAAGTTATACCATTACAGTAACCAAGAATGGTGAAACTCTTGGAGGCGGAAGCGTAGCAGTTAACGGAAGCGATGTATCAGGAGAAAGTGGAAATGTTACGGTAACACCAGGAACACAGCCAGTTTCAACCTATACAACAAGCGGAACCATCAAGGATACCAATAATAACGCGGTATCCGGAGCAGAAATTGTATTGACGAACACAGTCGATACTACAAAAACCTATACAGGTACAACGGATACCAACGGAGACTATAGTATTGTAAATGTACCCAACGGAAGTTATACCATTACAGTAACCAAGAATAGTGAAACTCTTGGAAGTGGAAGCGTAACAGTCAACGGAGGCGATGTATCAGGAGATAGTGGAAATGTGACGATAACACCAGAAACACAGCCAGATCCAACCTATACAATAACTGGAACCACCAAGAATACCAATAATAACGCGGTATCCGAAGCAGAAATTGTATTGACGAACAAAGTCGATACTTCGATAACCTATACAGGTACAACGGATACCAACGGAAACTATAGTATTGTAAATGTACCAAACGGAAGTTATACCATTGCAGTAACCAAGAATAGTGAAACTCTTGGAAGTGGAAGCGTAACAGTTAACGGTAGCAATGTATCAGGTGGAAGTGGAAATATAACAACACCAACACCAACAGCACCAACACCAACACCAACATCGGAACAAGTGGATAAGATTACTGAGGCAGAGAATGCAATCGATAAAATCAACAATTCTGATAAGGAAAGCATCATAACTGCATTAGAAAAAATAGAAGCACTGGACGAGGATGAGCTAGGTCAGTTAAAACGGACTTCCCTGTTAGAACTTAGCCAGGCGATTGAAATGTTGGAGAGAGTAACTGTAGTAATTGATAACAAGGTAGGGGATGTGGACATAAAGATTGCGGATAGTGAAGGCCTTGCACTTATTGTAACTTCACAGGAACTGAAATCCGGTGAGGAAATCATCATCAAGCTAACGCTAAAGAATCTCGAACCAAAACTTACTGACATATCAAATATCGAGAAAACGGCTACAGAGTTAGGTAAAAATGTTGGAGGCTATGTGGACATTACACTAACTAAACAGGTTGGAAATCAGAAACCAGTTATTGTTAGTGAAACACAAGAAGATATTTATGTATGCATAGAAATACCAGAGAAGCTGCGTCAACAAAATTATTATCAGATTGTCAGAGAGCATAATAATGAGATAAAGCTGCTTTATGATACAGATAATGCTCCGAATACCATTACAGTACCTACCAATCTGTTTTCCACTTATGCGATAGCATATACCGAGGCACTGAGTGCTGAAGAAATTATAACCAATGGACTTGTGACAGAAACTGTTCTGGAAAAGGGAAAAATCTTTACAAACGGATTGTATACCTACGAGGTTACCAAATCAGGTAAAGAACCACAGGTAACAGTTCTGGGATTAGTGAAAGGCCAATATGCTAAAAAGGTGGTAATTGCTGCAACCGTAGATTTCAATGGTATTACGTATACAGTTACCTCTATCCAAAAGAAGGCATTTTATAAGGACAGTAGGATTACATCTGTGAGTATCGGTAAGAACGTAATGAAGATAGGTACCTATGCATTTAAGTACTGTAACGGTATTACGAAATTAGTGATTGGTGACAGCGTTACTACCATCGGCAGATCAGCATTCTATGGCTGTTCGGCGCTTAGGACTATAACCATCGGAACAGGATTGAAAACGCTGGAAGAGCATTGCTTCTGTCAATGTACTGCCCTTAAGACTGTCACTATAAAGTCAACAAAACTTACGAAAGCAAATGGAGCTCACTTTTTTTATCAGGCAAAAGGTGCTACTTTTTATCTGCCAAAGACTAAGATTAATGGATATAAGAAGATGATATCGGTAAATAATACGAAGTTACTTAAGGCAATACATTCCTTACAATTAAGTAGATTAATCATTAAGTGTCTTGATTTATTAAAAATAAAATAGGCTTATTTATATGAAATAATAGACCATACAGGAAGACAGTTTGAGAATTGACACTATATAAGTTGATAAATGATAGCAGCAAAGTTTATATAATAAATAAGTTGGAGGGTGCCCAAAAGATTGGGATAGCCCTCCAACTTATTTATTTTTTCTTAATTATATTTGTGTAAAATTTGTTCATTACATTATCAAGATAGAGGCTGGATCCTTCAATCTTGGTATAAGTAGTACCTGAATTTAACGGATAACTGTTGGTCAATGTATAAGGTGTTCGATATTCCGCACACCAAGGTATTCCATATTCATCAAATACAGTTATCGCTCCGGCTAATATCTTCATTAGAGATTCATAAGGTATAGGGGATTTTCTTATGGTTCCGCCGTCATTGTCAAAAAATCCCCATTCACCACACATAAATCCCACTCCATATTGATCAGCGGTAGCTTTACATTCCAAAATAGATATCAGCGGGCTCTTCTGATTGATATATAATTCATTTTCACCTAAATTATCACTTCCTATGCCTCCATCAATATGAATCGTTACTACTGACATATCCATTCCTTGAAAATTATCCGCCAAAATTGGAATATCGACGAGAACGCCGTCATCCCTGCGTATCTTGACACTAGAAAATGTTTGAATTCCCCAGGTACATGATAATTCAAGACATTTTGTTCCATCAGGAATTGATATGTATTCCGGAACAGCAGAGTAACAGAGATCTACTTCACGATCACCATCACAGACAGTCTCGGGAACGTCATCATATAATACTACACCATCAGCCTTTACCATCAGTGCAGCCTTACCGACGCTAGAATCCTTTAACATGATTTCTAATGTTCCCGATAAATTGCCTTTGATGATATCAGGTTTTCCACCGAGAGATGAGGTATCCCCTTTGCCCTCCCAGATATTGGAAGCACCATCTTCGGAATACAGAATACCGGTCATGTATTGAGTTCCGATAAATAATTTGTTGTAATAATCCTGGTAATCGATTTGTGGGTTATCCTTATTAACTATGAAAAGTTCTATCGGGCGATAATGATGATAACAGAGAGCCACTCCAAGCTTAGCCATACTCTCCCCTGTACAATTGATGGAATGGATGTCTGCTAATATGACGCGTCCGGGAGAATCTTCCCATATCGCATCGATGATCGGCTTCATCGTCTCGGCATAATTTTCATCACTAGTTGGGGTAGGTTCGTTCATCAATGAGAAACTCAAATATTTGTTCGGAATTTTTGCATAACGTTTCGCCAACATTCTCCAATAGCGGACATTTAATTCAAGGTAATCCTCATTCGTAAAAACGCTCAGAGTCTTTTCTCTTGCCTGCTGCATGTTAAAAGTTTTATCCAGCCCCGGTCCTTCCGTAAAGCAGAATTGGACATGAACTCCGTACTTCATGCCCCACGATAAAATATGGTCCAGCCACTCCAAATAATAAATATTTACCGTATCATCACTGACATAATCAGGGGCGGACAGGCATCCCCAACCGATTCGTACATTAACAAAATTAGCGCCGGTATCAGCAACAGTCTTCATATCTGCTTCATAAACCCAATACTCAGGCATATTTGAAAGAGCACCGTGGGTAATATTTGAAAGATAATCCAGATTATAACCTTTCCAGTCCGGCAATACGGCATTGCTTGCATTCGGAAGGTCGGTTTTTTGCTTCAGAAGTGTATTTGTGATAATGTATTTATTATAAGTACCTACCTTTTCAACGACTACATTTTTGGGTTCGGGCATAAGATATCGGTAATAATGGTATACCGCAAGGATGGCTGTCTTCACGGTTATTTTATTCTTAGGCCGATAAGTTGTATCTGCAAATAAGGATTGGACCCTTTCACCGCTTGTCCTGTCAAAGACGCGGAGAGTATAATTCACTGCATTGGGATTACCAATAGCTTCAATCGCTTTCAGGTCAGAACAATCCGACCATACGCCTGTATTCGAATTCACTGTGCCGTCCTTGTTTTTCACCATGATAGCAGAATTCGGATAGTGGAGATAAGAATAGTCTTCACCATCAGCTTTGTCTATAGCCGATATAAATCCATTCAGTGAACGGTATTTGACATCTATTTCCATTTCGGAAGCACTGTAATAGACAAGTTCGGCAACATTATATCTAGTAGCCTTCCCATCTTTGCCGCAGGATTCGATTGAGGAGATGTTCTTTCGAAAGTCAGCCAGATATTTGCTGCTTTTTCCGTAATGCAGACGGTATGCATTTTCAAAAAGTTTTACCAGATTGCTGATGGATATTTTATCATTTACTTTATTCGCCTGACTATAATCAGAAATACCGATTTTGCATGCATCCAGGATGTAGTCACTGTCTGTTTTTGAAACCTTATTTTTCGTAAGAGTATTGAAAAGTACTTTTTCCTGACTGGATAGAATCGTTATCTTTTCGGATAAATCACTGTCAGCATTAACCAGGGGTGCGGACGAAAATGCTAATGCAAACGCTAAGATGAATGCTATAATTCGTTTCATATAATTTCTCCTCTGCATAGTATCTGATTACTTAACCTTGGAATATTATATCAAAAGTAAAAATTTAATACAAGGTTTAAGCTGCGAATAGAGCTGGCTCAGAAGTACCTTTACTTATCAATACAGACAATTCATATTATATGTTCGTTTCATGACGAAATATATATGTTTCATGCAAGCGGTGAATTATCAGCGCTTCATCAGTTATAATGTAATCGTGATAGTGAAATACTTGAAATACTTAATATTGGAATTATTATACTATAGAAATATGATATTATGAGGGCTATGTGATGAAAAAAAATAAACGTCGTAAATTAATGCTTATCGGTGGATTGGTTTTAACGATTATCGTAATTTTTCTACCGATCGTATATACCCTTGGCTATCATAATTTTACGGGTACTCCAGTGGCTACCAATGGCAGAATGGATTTATCTACGGTCCGCCTCGGCGATAGAAAGACCTATATGGACGGACAATGGGAATTCTACTGGAACCAATTCATAGAATCTGAGCCAGAGCAGTTAACCAAACCTGATTTCATAATAGAGGTCCCTAGTGAATGGTCAAGCTATCAATTGCAGGGGACAAACCTTCCTGCCAAAGGATATGCTAGTTATAAGCTGTCACTAGCAAAGCTTGCTTATGATGATGAAGTGACCTTGTTTATTCCAGACTTTAGCGGGGCTTATCGTATCTTCGTCGATGGTCAGCTAACTGCCGAAAGTGGCATTATATCCAAGGACAATCAGAAGATATTCACAGTTCCCAAAGCGATTTTATACCCGGTATTACTATCGGAGGCTCCTACACACGAAGTGATTATAGAAGTTGCGACCACCAGATTCTCTGGAATTTATATGACTCCAATCCTAGGTGACTATAAACAGATCATCAGAGAGAATAGTTTTCGCAATTCAATTCGGTTTATTCTGTTCGGAATAGTACTGTTTTCTTTTGTTGTTTTGATTAGTATGTATTTATTATCCGTGCGAAACAAGGTGAATTCCTTTTGGATGCCGGTTATGATTTTGTTTATTATAATCCGCATTATGATAACAACGGAATTTTATAGCTTCTGGCAGCCGATCTTATTTTTTAACCTACCCTATGAGTCAACAAATGAATTGATGTATCTTGTTTCCTTTGTATTAAAATATTTGCAGATTTTTCTGATACAGGAGCAGAGTGGAATTGTTTTTCATAAAAAGGAGAAGATTGTTTTCCTGAATTTTTATTGTATGTTATATCTCATTTATCTGTTTGCACCGCAGAATATTTATAATCAATACCTGTCGGTCATCGTACCAATGTTAACATTTACCATAGATATCTTCTTGTTTATTAAAGTCTACAGGGGAAGAGATAAATTGCAGAAATTCGGTATTGTAGCCTTCTTAGGGTCAAGTCTTATTACTATGGGGTTGGCGATAGACAGTTTTTATATGAACGGAAAGATTTATATGAATATGTCTTTGACGATGATGAGCATGTTCTTGGCGTTTTTGCTTATTATGGGATTGGTGTATACCATGCGAATTGGAGATCTGTATGACGATTTTACGAAATCCACTTCACGGTTGGAGCTGGCTAAAAAGCAGATTTCCATGCAGAGAGAATATTATGATACTGTAAGCGGACAAATGAATGAAATGGGGAAGTTAAAACATGAGTTCGATCATTTTGCTGAGGTGACGAAACGTTTTACAGAGGAAGGCAGTTTGAATAAACTTAAGGAGTATCTGAGTGAGTACAGTGAAAAAGCTAAAATAGATCCTTTTGTGGAGTTAAGTGATCATACTGTAGTTAATTCAATGATACGCTATTATTATTTACAGGCGAAAGAATATGGAATTATATTTGAAAACAAGTGTGTTATTGATAGTCGCATCACGATTAGTGATAGTGACCTTTGCATTATCCTTGGAAATGCTTTGGATAATGCGATATATGCGTGTAAGCAGTTGGATTCATCGAAATCCAGATTTGTTTCCATTGAAGCCATAACAATGGAGGAAAAGTGGCTGATCAAGGTTACAAATTCCTACAATGGTCAATTGGTAATCCATGACGGACGATACATATCATCAAAGGATGGAAGCGCCCATGGGTTTGGCATTCGAAACATTGAGCAGATCATTAGTGCCTATGGGGGGATTATGCAGATTGAGCACAATGAAAAGATATTTATGCTCATGGCAATCGTTCCGATCAATAAAATATATTAGGATAGATTCTTATTTATCATTTATGATAATTGTATGTATGCGTAGATTATAAAATAAAAAGAGGAGGTTTAAAATGAAAAAGAAGAGTATGCTTTTAGTTTGTCTGATTCTTATACTTACGCTTAGTGCACAGGGTCTGGTGTATGCAGCCACTGATTCCTCAGCCAAGGGCAGGAAAGGGATCTGGTACACGCCAAAGTATCAGGATGAGTTTCGAACTGCGATTGATTTTTATACGGAAGGTTTCTATGTTGGAATGAGATATACTTCCAGAAAATCATATGATGGTTATGTTACAATTTATAATGAGAACTTGGAGCTTGTTAAAATAACAAAATATACCGGACATAATGCAAGCGGATTTATGGATGGTCTGATGGCTGTTTCCGTGAAAGATACTATGTTCTCTGATCCGAAGTTTGGCTTTATGAATACAGCCGGCAAAGAGATTTTACCCTGTAAATATGTTTGGGTATCTAATTTTAAGAACGGGGTTGCTGTTGTACAAGAGTATTCTGATAAAACCGAGGATGGATTTATTACGCGCCTCATTAATAAAAAGGGAGAGACGCTCCTGAAGTTCAATTACAAGGTAAACGGCGACGTACGTGATTCTTATGTTGTCTTCGATGCGGTGGATGAAAGTACGATTGATCCTAATGATGTGTTTTCTAGAGGGATTTGGGGTCTTTATTATGATTTCAGCGGGAAATTGATTACCGTTGATGCTAGGAAGAATATCTATGATGATTATGGATACTGGGATGAGAATGGGGAACGCCGCGATCTGGCAGGCTATTACAAAAACGAAGAAGAGGCTTTCCTCTTGAAATACGGTGATCAGTATGAATCCGTTGATTATTTGGGAAAGGGCTTCTTTCGGGTTCAGAAGAAGATTAATCGTAAGCTGAGTAGAGATAAAATTGAGGAGCTTAGATCGAATAATGCTCAAGGAGTTGTTGTTAAGAATAATAAAACCATAGTTCCTATGGCAGTACAGGAAATCGAGGCAAAGGACACGGAGACCTCGAAATACTTCGAAGTGATCGTCCCGAAGGATCAGGAAAAGTTCATCACTGAGTATCAAAGTGTTCCTTATGTCAGAGTGTATTCCTCGAATGGTAAGAAACTTTGCGAAGGACAATATTATGTATATCCGACGATCGGTGAAGGTATCTATTATTCTAGGGTAGGGAATCAGGGATGGGGACTTATCTCAATGGAAGGTAAGGAGATAGTAAAATACAGTAAGAAATTATTAAGTGTCATTTGGTATGGAAATGGTTGGACAATGAGCTATGATGAATATGTAAACGGCCCCAAGACCAATATAACCTTTTATACCACAGCAGACACAACGAAAAAAGGTGATGTTAAGAAGCTGAAGAGTTTACTTTCTGAAGCGAATAAAACATTGAAAAAGCTCAAAGCAAATGGTTACTCTGCATGGGAGGCAGGTCGCTTAACAGAGTTTATTACCTATGCAAAGAAGGTGATTGCATCGAAGAACCCGACCACCTTTGACGTCACAACAATACAGATGAATCTTGAAATGATGATTAATTTTAGTAATCAAGAATAGAAGGGAGATAGATTACCATGAGGAGAAGGATTATGCGTAGAATGAAGGGCATTGGGCTTGTACTAGCCATATTTATGCTTGCAGGAAGGGTTAATGCTCGGCCTGTTGAGGCGGCAGCTAAGGTAGCACCTTATACCATCCTGGTGTATATGGTTGGATCTGACCTGGAAAGTAATGGTGGGGCAGCAACCGATGATTTAATCGAAATGGCTGCAGTTGGGTCCACAAAGAATATTAATATTTTGGTTGAAACCGGAGGAGCAAAGCAGTGGAGTTTGCCTATGATAAGTAACAAGGTAAACCAACGTTGGCTGGTTGAGAAGGATAATCTTAAACTAGTAAACAACAAATTGGGTAACCGTAGCATGGGTAAACAGAGTACACTGCAGGACTTCCTTATCTGGGGAGTAAAAAACTATCCGGCAAAGAAGTATGTTGTGATTTTGTGGGATCACGGTTCCGGAGCTCAAGGCTTTGGATATGATGAGAATAATCTCGGTGATCCAAGTCTGTCTCTGAAGGAAATCAACGGTGCATTAAAAGTAGCTAAAGCAACCAGCAAGCAGAAATTTGAAATGGTTGGGTTTGATGCTTGTCTGATGGCAAACATTGAGACTGCTACTGCATTACAAGACTATGCCTCTTATATGGTAGCTTCCGAGGAACTGGAGCCAGGCCATGGTTGGGACTATACCTCTGCATTACAAGCGTTGAACAAGAAACCAACAGCGACAGGAGCTGAGTTTGGAAAAGCGATCGCAGATGGATATAAAAAGCAAGCAACCGAAGCGGGAACAGACAATCAAATCACCCTATCGGTTGTTAATCTGGCAAAAGTGAAGGCAGTAAATACAGCACTGGATAAATTCATTAAGAAAGCAAGCAAGGATATCAAGGATCCTGAGAGAATTACTTCAGTATCATTAGCAAGAAGTAAGGCTGAGGATTATGGAGATGCAGGTGCACATGGCGGCAGCACCGATATGGCCGACATTTATGATATTGCAAATAATCTTAAGAGCACATATCCGACAGAAGCAAGCCAGTTAATGAAGAGTATCAAGGCCTGTATTACATATAAGATTACCAGTGATGCTAAGCCAAATGCGAATGGATTATCTATCTACTTTCCCTGCAAAGATAAGGATAACTTTAAGGCGAATTTGAAGGCATATGCGAACACCGGATATACAAAAAGCTACCAGCAGTTTTTGGCTACGTATGTTGATAAAATTTTAGAGGATCAAACACCGATTCAGCTGATACAATCCGACCCGAGTGCGGGAGGATATTCTGAGAGCTTATTTGAGATACAGGTAGCACAGGAAGATATCGATAGCATCAATGAGCTATATTCTGTGCTGGCAGTTCCATATGATGAAGCAGGCAATATAAATATGTTTCTTGGGATGGATATGGATGTAGAGCTTGATACCACCACGGGTATAGTAAAAGAGAATTTCACAGGCCTATGGACAACACTGAACGGGAACTTTGTGTCCATGTTTATTGATGAAATCGGTGAAGATTATGTTACCTATACCATTCCCGCCATACTAAATGGAGAAGCAGTGGATATTATGGTACTGTATACGGAAGAAGACGGTATCATATTGGGCGCATGGAGAGGGATAGACGAAGAAACGGGTATGCCTGATAAGGATATTATTGAAATATATGAGGGAGATATCATTACTCCGCTTTATTACTATTATGACGCCTCCGATGATTCGGATGGCTATATTGAGGGCACTGCTTTTGAAGTAGGAGAGCAACTATGGCTTGAGCAGACGGAGCTTCCGGAAGGCGACTACTTATATGGCTTCTATTTGACAGATACAGCACAAAATGATTCCTATTCAGACTTTGTTATCTTTACGATCAAGGATGGAATGATAACCATAAAAGAATAAAAAATTGGCATAAACAAAATAGGCGTTGAGTCTATTTTGTCGTTTCAAATGCTGCACCCCCGTGTAGCAAATAATTAAGATTAGATGGCCAATTGGATCGGTTAATACCCTTCTGATTGGCCATTAAGATCATTGTCCTATTGCTGATTATAGTATCACAACTGACTGAAACATCTTATCATCCGCAGAGAAGGAACATACCCCATTATATTTTTGTACCACTGCAGCAATGCTTTTTGTACCAAGACCATGATTTTCCTCTGTACTAACAGGCATTTCGTCAACAAACACGAGTGTTCCTTGGTAGCTGTTGGTAATTTGGATAAATAGTTTGTCATTTTTATTCTTACAGATAATATTCAAGACTCTTTCTTTCGTATTTGTGATACGCAAGCAGGCGTTGATCGCATTTTCAATTGCATTTGAAAAGATGATACAAAGATCCATATCAGAAATCTTGTTATTCTCGGAAAGATTAATCTGGGTTTCAACAGTGATCTGATCATTCTTTGCTTTGGTAAGATAGGAATATAGAATTAGATTGACGGCATAGTTGTTGCAATATTCATCAACTACTGTGTTGCCTATGGTAGTTTGGACCTCAGCAATATATTTTTGTGTAGCTGTTATATTGTTATCGGCCAGAAAAGCACTGATCAAATTGAGATGATGCCTCATATCATGGCGATAGATGATTGTCTTTTCCTGTGATTCCTTCAAGGATTTCAAATGAACTTGAGCTGCGGATATTTGTGTTCTTAATAGATTCTGTTCATTTTGTAGGGTGAGTTGTTCTCTGGTTTGCCTAAAATTACGAAATATTAAATAATAAGCAGAAAGAGTCAATAAAAAATTCAGCAAGGCAAAGAGAACAGTTTTTGGAGTTATGGAAGTGGAGCTAAAACTATATTTGCTATATGTATAAATGAGTATATTGTATGTAATAGGTATCATACAAAAACTAAGCCAGCCCTTCTCAGCATTGCGGAGCATATAGAGAAAGGTAGGACGTAAATACTTATATGATACAAATGCTACTAGGGGGTATAGGGTACAAGTGATCACATTGATCACATCCTTTTCAGGGTTCTTGAATCCGGAAATGATAATTGCTACCACGGAAACTGAGGTAGTGAGCGCAATGATTGTGAGATGAACATACAACACCTTTATTAATTTAAATTTAGATGTATATGTAAAAACGATTAAGGACGGTATTTGAACTATAATTGGATACATTCTCATAAACTGGACATAGCCATAATTTAGTAATACATAGGCATCAAAAATAACCGTAATCACTACGAATGGAATGATAAAATGGAGCTTTTTCTTATTTTTAAAATCACAATCCAGGAGCAGATACATAAAACTAATAGCAAAAATCAGGGTAAAAAGTGACTTGATTTGATCCAACATGCTTGTTTGCCTCCGACGTATCTTTATCTGGTGGTAATAATTAAAACCATTATACCATATCGAAGGTAAATGAAAAAGCACGAATTATGCATGAAAATTAAATTATATATAACTAAATTATAATACTTAGTGTAAATAAACTTTCTTTTGCAGTGAAGGAATATATTCCGTTATATTTATTAGCTATATTCACAATACTCTTTGTACCAATTCCGTGACCCTCGGCCTCAGCGACGGGGATATCATCTTGAAATTCTACTACTCCATCATATGGGTTCGTAATCCGGATAAATAATTTTTCATTTTTGATGTAGCAGCATAGTTGAATTATCTTCTTTTCCTTGTCCCCCATTTTCTCGCAGGCGTGGATGGCATTTTCTATGCCATTTGCTAAGACAACGCATAAGTCGGTTGTAGTAATATGAATTGCTGCAGGGATTATGGCATCTATAACGATATCTGTCCCCATCCCTTTTGCCTTAGCCATATAGGAGGATATTATCATATTTGCACTGTCGTTTTCACAATATAATTGTACACTTGATTGTTCAATCTCACTGCAGATGCTCTTAATGTAATTACTTAATTCTGCGTAATCAGACTGTGAGAGACAGCTGTTAACATACTGCAGATGATGTCTCAAATCATGCCGGTAGATAGCTGCCAAAGTTTGGGAATTCTTCAGTTCGGATAAATGTGTCTGCATAGAATTCATTTGCAGGGTTAATAGGGCTTGCTCATTTTTCATTCGAAGCTGTTCGCTGATTTGCTTGAAAAATATAAAGATGATCAGGTAGGCAGAACAGATGATTGAGAGAAACAGAACTCGAAAATAGGAGGTTTCCTGCCACGCAGTCAGACTGTAATCAGAACCGCCGCTTAACATCGATAATAGGGTATAGGTGATCGGTAAAGCACATAGTAATAGCCAGTTGTTATGAAGATTTTCAAGCGCATAGTGAAATAGCGGAGCGATAGATCGCTTCACGATTACAAGCATCAGGATATAAGCGATGATAAAGGCTGCTACCATGATGTTTGTGGAATAATTTACAAAAGCCCCAACGATATAGGGAAACCAGAGAACCGGTGCGGAAAAGATAAAGGTGGAGAGATAAACAAAAAACAGCTTAGCCCTTCGATATCTTGAAAGTAGGAAGTATACAATAAAGATCGGAAGCTGAACAAGCGGAAAGTAATAGGATGTGAAGGTAGAGCGATCATATATCCCTGCTATCATAATACCCGATAACAGGGATAGGGTGAAGGCAATAATAGATAAAGCAAGCTTGAAACGTTTCGCTTTTTTGAGCTTAATGTCAAGGAGCAGATACATAACAGCAAAGTCAAACAACATGACACACAATGCGTAAATCATATCAGATGTTTTCATGGGCAATATGCTCCTTAAAGGCGTAGGATATGTAGGCAGACTTGACGGCTTTATAATTTGCCTTTGCGATTGGGACAGAGGTGCGCGATCTCGTTACAATCTCCCGCTGGCCTAGTGTATCGATAAAATCCATATTAATGATGTAAGATCGGTGAGGCTTAATAAAGCCAGGATGCTCGAGAAGCTCCTCTTCAAGCTCGACCATGGATCCTACTGCTTCAATCACGGATCCATCGATTATATGATAGAAGATGGTTCTGCCGATAACCTCAGCATACTCTAACCGATTGGTATAAATTCTGGTAAGCCCGGTCTTACTCTTAATTAGAAAGCTAGTGCCCTCAGCAACTTTGATTTCTGCAATTACCTTATCCAGAAGGAGGTACAGCTTCTCTTTCCAGATTGGCTTGATCGCGTAATAAAAAGCACCCACAGAATAAGACTCAACAGCAAATTCGGGAGACGAGGTAGAAAAGATGATTTTTACATCCTGGTTATATTGCCGTATTTCTTTTGCGGCATCCATTCCGGTCATAAGAGGCATAAGGATATCTAGTAGCATCAAATCGAATCGCTGCCCACTTTCCATTGCTGCAATTAAATCCATTGCGTTTTGAAATGCAACATATTCGATTTCGAGTTTGTTCCTCTGCATAAAGATGTAATCATTTACGATCGAAACCATATTAGAAAGATCTGAAATATTATCATCACAAATTGCAATTCTCAGCATAGGAGGCTCCTGTCTAGTTGTATTTTACATGATTGTATCATATGTAATTGGCAAAATAAAGTAATTTAAAGCCTCAATTTCCAAAAATAGTTTTGGCAATCTCGTAATTAGTCATTTCATGCAGAAAAATAGCCATTTCATGCAGCCGACAGTATTTTGTATATGATTAATAGTATAATTTGTCTGTGTTCAAATATGATATCAAATTAATGCTGGAGGAAAAATGTATGATGAAGAGTATTAGGATGAAATTAATGGCAATTGCACTTGTAGTAGCAGTTTCAGTTGCAGCACCGATAACAGTACCTTTTACAGGTAATGTAGCAGTTGCAGAAGCAGCAACAGTTAAAATCAGCAAATCGAAAGTATCCATGGAGATTGCAGCAACCACAACCCTGAAAGTAACAGGCACAAAGAGCAAGGTAACCTGGAAGACCAGTAATAAGGCAGTTGCAACGGTTACTAGTAAAGGTGCCGTAACTGCTCAGTCGGCAGGTACAGCTAAAATTACGGCGACAGTTAATAAAAAGAAATATACCTGTACCGTAACTGTTATTCCGGGAATGAATCCTTACCAAACAACTGCTGATTTCCAGGAAGTACAAATGGCGGGTCTCTGTTTTGTTGCTCCCAAAGTATATGAGCTGTCAGGAGACGAAATAGCAGAGGGATCCTATAAAGCAGTACTGAAGCTTCCCGATTCACTATCGAATATTACAGTAATTGCCAATATGACAGGCACAGAAGCTGCTTCTTATGAAGATGTTGTGGCGCGATTTGAAGAATTAAGTGAAGAATATTTACAAACATCCTTAGATGCTACATATGGTGCTGGTACGACAGTGGTATCAGATTTGAGTGCCTTCGCATATGAATCACAGAATGGAACTACATCATTTGCTTATAGCTTCATATTAACTACTGAAAAAGCTACAGCTAGAATGATTTCTTATAATCTTTCCATCGACGACTATTCCATCGAAGTAATTTCAAGAGATGTTGAGGGTTATGATATCTATGTAGATGCAGAATATTTGATTGACTCTTTGATGTATCTTCCGCAGTAGTTTAGTACGTGTAAAATATTTTGCTATTATGTTATATAAATTATAAATTACAAAATTCTAAGGAGAAGGAAAAAGATGAAAAAATTATTAGGACTAATTTTAGCAATGGCAATGGTACTTACCTTGGTTGCATGTGGGGGGAGCAAAAACGATGATAACAATGCAGCGGTTCAGGCGAAGATGGATGAGTTAGAAGCAGCATATCAGGATATTTACTCTTATTATGAGGACAATGGTTTATTAGCAGAAGGAACGCCAGAGGGACTTGTTACTTTAACAGATGGACACAATGAAACAAAAGCAACGTTTGAATCAAATCTTGCTGATGGATATTCTGAGGAAGAAGCTGATGCGATGATAACATTACTGGATGAGCAGATTGTTATTTACAATGATATGCTTGAAGGAATGAAGGCAATAATGGCAGAATAAGTTCCGGATAAAGCATTAAAATAACACTTCATAGAGGAGCTGACCTAAAGACTATCACGTTGCTTAATAGCACAGGATATGGTTTGTCGATACGGTCAGCTCCTTTAAAAATGAAAATGGAGGAAAAAATTATGATTTATATTATAGCAGCAGGTGTGGTTGTTCTGATACTTATACTCTGGATTGTTTCCGTTCAGCGCACCTTTGTGGCAATGGATGAAAATATTAATAATGCAATGTCACAGATAGGTGTTCATCTATCCTCGAGATGGGATGCCTTAACCTCTCTCTTGGATCTAACCAAAGGGTATGCCGCTCATGAATATGAGACGTTAACCCAAACCATTAAGGCAAGACGATCCATCACCAAGGATTCAACTCCTGAGGATATCAACAAGCAGGAAAATGTGATTGCAGAGGCCATGGGAAAGATTATGGCGGTCGCAGAAAGCTATCCGGATCTGAAAGCTGATGCGACCTACATAAAGACCATGGATGGAGTGAATCAATATGAAAACATGGTACGTACCAGCCGACTGATTTATAACGATAGTGTTACAAAGTTAAATCGTGCGATCCGTATGTTTCCTGCACTTTTAATCGCAGGTGCTCTGGGCTTCTCGAAACGGGCTTATCTGGAAGCAGTAGAGAATAAGGCAAATATGCCGGGGATGAAGTAATACGCTTGCTGGAAAAGGAGGTAACCCATAGTGAAAAAATTAGTTTACATGTTTCTTTGTACCATTTTTGTTCTTACCTTTTCATCCGGAATTGCATTTGGTGCAAATAACGTCTCCGATATCAGTGTGGAGGTTGCTATTCTCGAAGATGGATCAGCCTATATCACCCAAACCTGGAACTGTAATTTTACAGAAGGTACGGAAGGCTATATTCCGATCGAGAATCTAGGTGATATGAGTATTTCTGATTTTCTGGTTTCCGATGTTAACGGTGCCTATACCTATGTTGAAGATTGGAACGTCAAAGCCAGCTTTGAAGATAAAGCAGGGAAGTACGGTATGGTCAAAACCGATACCGGTTATGAGCTTTGCTGGGGAATTAGTGAATACGGAGAGAGACGTTATGCAATTGAATACAAGATCGATCAACTTGTTGGTGGATATGAGGATTACGATGGCTTTAATTTTCAGTTTATAAACTCCGGGATGGGAACCCTACCGACGGATGTAACAGTACATATATTAATGCAGGATGGAACAACACTGGATGCAGATAATTGTGGTATCTGGGCGTTTGGTTTTGACGGTCAGATTAATTTTGAAGAGGGTAAGGTGATTGCCTATACAGAGAGTCCTCTCTCCTCGGATACCGATAGTGTAATTGTTATGATGCAGTTTAACAAAGGATTGATCACACCGGTACGAGTGGTGCAAGACTCCTTCGAGACCGTGAAGTTGAAAGCTTTTGAAGGAAGTGATTATGATAGCGAAGCTCCAAGTGGTGATGCAGCTTCCCTGGCGGAGGAAGAGGATGGGCAAAATGACGAGTCAGTTGGTCCATTTGAAAATTTCTTATCAAATCTGATTGTCATCGGTTGGGTGATTGCTGCTATTCTCTATGCATTTTTGCGGAAGAAAACTAAGAAGAGGAGATTAGTAAAACTATTTAAAGACGTAGATTATTTCAGAGAAGCTCCAATTGCAGGCAATATGGAAGCAACCTATGTCTTGGCCAAGGATTTTAGGCAGGTAAATGAGGATGGAAATCTGATCGGAGCTGCATTTCTAAAATTAATCAGTTCGGGTTGCTTGGAGCCCATGTCTGAGACAAAGGTTGGATTATTTGGGAAGGAAAAGGAAAGCGTATCCCTAAAATTAATCCACTCGCCGGAATTCTCAGGAGCAACATCTAATATGCTCTATGATCTGTTGATCTTAGTCAGTGGAAAAGATCAGATATTGCAGGAGGAGGAGCTGGAGAAATATTGCACCAAAAATTATTTTGCATTGCTAAGAATTATTGATGCTGCGATGGAGGATGGAAAAAGTACCTTAACGCAAATTGAATGCTATGATCCCTCAAAGAAAGCAAAGCCGTTAGGGCTTTCTAAACGGGGAGAAAAGCTTCTTAAAAATATCATTGGTTTCAAAAAATACCTCCTTGAGTTCTCACTCATCGGAGAACGTTCCATTGCAGAAAGTGTTATCTGGCAGGATTACCTAACCTTTGCAGCTCTTTTAGGAATTGCAGATAAGGCCCTGGAACAATTTGAGAAGGTTTATCCGAATACGACGCAGTACAGTGAAAACGCACATTACTATTATATGCTGTCACACAGGTATACAAAAGCCTCTTATCATGCAGCACAAACGGCACGCACCGCAGGTAGTGGCGGATCAAGCTCACGTGGCGGTGGCGGTGGATTTAGCGGTGGCGGCAGTGGTGGTGGAACAAGATAAATTGTTAAAATATAGTTGAACTGTATCAAAGATGCAGAAGGGAGAATATTATGGGTTTGTTTACAAATAATAAAAAACCTTGCCCCATTTGTGGAGAAGGTACCCCAAGATTATTAGCAACCGAGATAGCCGGCGATGTTCCCATCTGCTCGGATTGCTCCTTTAAGATATCAATAGGCACTGCAAAGGTAAAAGATTTTACACTGGAGGATTTAAAGGAACATCTTACGATGAGAGAGGAAAATGCCAATCGAATCAAAAATGAATTTCGCCCGAACAAATCCTATGAGATTGGTTGGACTAAACTAAATATCGATGAGGCAAATGAACTATTCACCATTCCTCTGAATATGTGTGGTGATACAAACAATCCTCCTATTTTTAAGTTCGAGGAGCTTATGGGTTATGAGCTAGAAGAAGAGAATTGTGTAATTGAACGTTTTAACAGAGGAGACAGAGCACCGTTATGTACTCCGATGATGTACTCACCGATTTCACAATTGACAACCCAAGATCATATATCTCGTGATTTTAAACTTAACCTATACCTTACGAATCCTTGCTGGGATAAAGTGGAATCCAGTGCAGGCTCCTTTAGAGCCAGTCGATATAGTTATCAATCGGAATACAACGAGCACCTGGGAAAGGTGAGCATCGTTACCATGGCGATAGCAGCGATGATGGGAGTAAACTTTGCAGAAGAGAATGATTACGGGAATGCAGAGGCAGTTGCCGGTGATTTAATGAAGTTTAAGGAATTGCTGGATGCCGGAATTATCACTCAGGATGAATTCGATGCTAAGAAAAAGCAATTACTGGGAATTTAAAAAAGGTGAAGTCATCCAGGTGTTATGTAAGGCGATTAGGAACTATTCAGTAGCCAAAAGCAGCGCCAAATCGTAGGTTTTGCTGAGTAATAAGTTTTTTCTTTCAATTAATGGGGGCTCTAAGCAATACTACAACTCATATGCCTGTCAATAATAACATTTCATGACAAAAGATAACATTTTATTAAATAATGAGGATACAAATTATATAATGCTATAAATTCATATCAAGATATTATTGAAATTACATCCGCAGATAACACAATCAATATAATTCAAACAGAAAAGAGAGAGGAAATAATGGATAAAAAACGAATGAAAAGGAAGCTATTATCAACAATGCTCATATTGGCAATGATAGTTGTTAGTACGGCGAATAGTAATACGAAACAGGCACAAGCCGCAGTTAGCCCCGAAGAATTAACCTCCGGCTATCTGAATTCCTCAGAGATTTATCTATATCTTGGTGAACAAGGCGACAAATCTTATGATTTTAATGTTAAAAAGGAAGCAAGAGAAAACGGGGCTACTTATAGTTGGTACATCAATAAAAAGAAGGGTAATCCTGATTCAGTATCGATTAATACAAAAACAGGTGTTGTAACTGCCAAAGAAGCTGGAGCAGCATATATCAGATGTAAGATTACTCTTTCTGATGGAACAGAACTCACACCAGAGGCCAAGGCTACGGTACGTAATAATATTACGGAGGTTAAGATTAGTAACATTCCGGGAAATTTAACAATTACAGCTAGTCTTACCTATAATTTTAATAGAAAGGTATTAAATACTAAGGCAGGTAAAGGTGCAAAAACACAGGGAATCACACGTTGGGAAATCGTGGACGACACAGCGGCAGTTGATACTGCAACTACCCAGGGTATTGTATATCCCATGAAAGACGGTGAATTCAAGATTCGAGCTGTTTGCTTTCAGAGTACTGCAAAGTACAATTTATGGTTAACAGACAAAGAAGCTAATGCAGCCTTAATAACAGCCGCGAGTGAGTGGAGTACGATAAAAGTAGTTTCCGCCAACGAAACTTCAATAGCATCCACACAGGAGCAACTAAATAAGTTATTAAAGGAAGATAGTATAAGCAAAATTACGTTATCAACAGCGAAAGCGTTAACCTTTATAATACCTGAAGGTAATTATTCTAAGAAAACCCTGATTGTAAATGCAGCAAATGCGGATGTACAAAATCATGGTATTTTTAAGGAAGTTACGATTAATGCAATCAAGGACAATACATGGATAGAATTTGCAGATGGAAATATTTTTTATCTCAATGATAAGGTAGTAAGCTTAATCATTGATAAAGGGGTGAAAGTAAAGCGAATTGTAGTAGATACACCGAATTGTACGGTTAATTTTGAGATACTTGGAACCGTCGGTGAAATTATTGTAAGGCAGCCTTCTGAGATTAATATCACAGGTAATGGCGCCCAGGTTCCTGTGTCAGTTGAACGAACAGCAGAGGGAAGTACAATCACAACCTCAATTCCATTGAATCTCGAGCTAAAAGCAAAAACTGATATTACCCTTAATCAGGGAGCAGAAGAAACAATTATTGATAAAAGTGAAAGTAAAGTTGTAGTAAAGATTGAGAATAATACAAACAAAAGCAATGTCATTACAACGAATAAGAATGGAGGTGAAGCAATCGGAGTTGGAAAGACAGTGATCAGCGATGGAGCTGATACTACCAATCCGGCATCGACAACAGACTCAACAGTTGCTATCAGTGGGATTACCATAACAGGTAATGCTGTGGTGGGAGCAACATTAACAGCAACAGCTACTCCGAAAGCAGCAACAGGAAATTATAAGTGGACCAGTTCCGATATGTTAGATGGCACATATACAGCTATTCCAGGTGCTACCACAAGTACCTATGTAATCGATGCAGCATATGCAGGTAAATTTATTAAAGCAACGATAACTGGAACCGGAAGATATACAGGGACACAGACCAGCATAGCAACGGAAGCAATCGTTAAGCCATTAACAACTACAGCACCGACCTTGACCCTAACTAAAACCTATGACGGTAACGCATCCGCTACAGTAACAGCAGGGACACTTAACGGAGTGATTGATACGGATGATGTAACCGTAAGTGCTGTAGCAACTTACAATACAGCAGAAGTCGGAACGGGAAAAACCATCACCGTTGTTTATACACTAGGCGGAGCAGATGCAGCGAAGTATGTGAAACCGGTGAACAATACCGTAACAACAGGGGAAATAACTGCCGCACCTTTAACAGTTACAGCTCCAACACTAACTCAAACAAAATCATACGACGGTAACACAACCGCACAAGTAACAGGCGGAACATTACACGAAGTTGTAGGTACGGATGATGTAACAGTTAATGCAGTAGCAACTTATAATACAGCAGAAGTAGGGACAAGTAAAACCATCACTGTTGTTTATACCTTAAGCGGAGCAGATGCTGGAAATTATGTGAAGCCAGTAGACTACACAGTTACAACCGGAACAATAACAACCACCCAATTAACAATAACAAAACCTGGGCTGACAGCATCAAAAGCATATGATGGCAATACAACAGCAGCAGTAACGGCCGGAACCTTAACCGGAGTGATAGGCGATGAAGAGGTAACAGTAAGTACAGTAGCAACTTACAATTCATCAGCAGTTGGAACAAACAAAACCATCACAGTTGTTTATACCTTAAGTGGTGCAGATGCGGCGAATTATGTGAAACCAGCAAACTACACAATAGCAACAGGAACAATCACAGCTGCAGTGTTAACAATTACAGCACCTACGCTGACAACATCAAAAGTATACGATGGCAATACAACCGCAGTAGTAATACCCGGAACCTTACATGGAATTATTGGATCTGAGAATGTAACTGCAAGCGCAGCAGCAACTTACAATACAGCGACACTTGGGACAGGAAAAACCATAACGGTTGTTTATACATTAGGCGGAGCAGATGCAGCGAATTATGTGAAACCAATCAATGAAACAGTGTCAACCGGTGAGATTACAGCAGAACCTTTAACCATTACAGATCCGGTATTA
>Ga0123338_10001034_pt1 | contig 27382 bp, 23 predicted proteins | sample grotaG_FD_89793 | JGI IMG/M metagenome (GOLD analysis project Ga0123338, IMG submission 89793) | Glacier valley bacterial and archeal communities from Borup Fiord, Nunavut, Canada, to study Microbial Dark Matter (Phase II) -... | ecosystem: Environmental > Aquatic > Freshwater > Ice > Glacier ...
CAGCGTGCCCGCATCGCTGCCGGCATCGATGCGGACTCGGCCGAAGCGCGTCGCGACGCTGCGGCCGGCGAGGAAATGCATGCCCAGCGGATGCGTGGCGACGCGTGCCAGCGCCGGCACGCTGAACTCCATGCCGAGCGGGCCGAGCGAGAGCCGCTGCGCCCAGTCGCCGGGGCCGGCGCGCAGCGCGAAGAGGGCGACGCCGACGAGCACGGCGATGACGGCAACGGCGAACAGGGCCGCGTTGGCCAGCATGGCGAGCGAAGCGCGAATCAGGGCAGTGGTGCGGTTCATGACGATGCCTCCGTTTGAAGCGGCGTGGCGACGGTGATCGCCTGCCAGGGACCTTGCGAGCGGCCGAGCCGGGCGGCCCAGAACCAGGCCGAGGCGTCGGTGAAAGCGCTGCCGTCGTGGCCGACGATGCGTTCGGCGACGCGCACGCGAAGGCCACCACGCGTGGCCACGAAGCTGCGCCAGAGCAGGCCGCCGGCGTCGCGCTCGAGGCGGGCGTCGGCGATGCGGTAGCCGAGGCCGCGATAGCAGTCGGCGGCGGGATGGAGCATCCGAGTCGGGGCAGTCACGTCGCGCCAGACGAGCACGCTCTGCTCGTCGGTGAGGCGGGCGATGCGGCCGGGGAAGTGAGATGCGAAACGGGCCTCGACGGCGCCGAGCGCGAGGGGGCGGAGCGGGCGGCCGTTCCATTCGCGCGGCAGCTCGGTGGGGACGGCTCCGATGTGCGATTCGGTCGCTGCGTCGTTGCGATCGATGATGCAAGGAAGCGCTCCGCAGGCGGCGAGGACGAATGCGAGGCGCAGGCGCCAGGGCGCGGCGGACCGGCCCTCACCCCAGCCCTCTGCCGCGGGCGGGAGAGGGAGTGCGGAGCTTCGCGACGGCCGGCCGACGATGAGGACGACGGCGATGCAGACCAGCGCCAGCACGACGGTACCGACCGCTTCGTGCAACCCGGCCGGCGCCGTGCCGCGCGCCTCGAGGCCGACGAGGACGCTGTTGCGAACGACGTTGCCGATCAGCACGACGAGGCCGACGCCGGCGACGCGCGTCGCGAAGACGCGATCGGGCAGGCGTGCCCACCATGCGACCGTGCAGGCGCAGAAGTACGCCATCCAGACCATCTGCACCCCCGAGCACGGCGCGTCGACGATGACGAGCCGGCCGTCGACGACCATCGCGCTGCCCTGCCGCTCGGCCGCGAAGCCGAGAACGTCGAGCAGCCGCGTGCTCGCTTCGGCGGTGATGACCCGCAGCGGAAAGCCGGCATAGAACTGCAGCGACGACACCACCGGCAGCGCCAGCACGGCGAGGCCGGCGAGCGCGAGTGACGGCGTGCCGATGGCCATGAAAGCACTCAGCGCGGCGGCCAGCGACAGGGCGGCGAGCAACGCGCCGAGCAGCGCCGGGCCGGTCGCGAGCACGGCCGTCGAAGCAGCCGCCAGGGCCGCAGCGATCGCGAGCCACGGCATCGACGGCTCGCGACGCAACTGCGGCGCCAGGCGAACGACGGCGACAGCGAGGACCGCGATCGCGGCCAGCCCGAGCGGGTCGTCGGAGCCGTCGGCGAGGCGGGCCGCGGCCCAGGCCCACGCCGGCCAGAGCGCGGCCGCAAAGGTGGCCAGCCATGCCAGAGGCGCCAGAGGCGCGAGACGCCCTGGCGCATCGACCGGAGCGACGATGGCGTCGACGCGCGCCGGCCGCATCGCCAGCGCCCACCGCGTCGAGCAGGCCCGCATCGAGGCGCGCTCGGCGAGGCTCACGCGCGCACCCGCACCGTCAGGCCCATGCGGTGGGCGACGATCCGCCACGACGCGGCCAGCACTCCGAGCGTGACAAGCAGCGCCAGCCAGGCCGCCGGTTCCGGCGTGCTCGGCACCTCGGCGCCGATGGCCAGGTTGCTCACGCCTTCGGGCATCGGCAGCGGCTGGCTGACGGTCGGCGCCAGCGCCGGGTTCGAGTTGCGAACGACGTGGTCGACGGCGATGAAGCTGGTGTATTGCGTCAGCAGCCCGTACTTCAGTCCGAGCGCGGTGATCGCTTCCTTCTGGGCGCCGCCGCCTTCGAGCGCTTCCTGATCCGACAGGGTCGCGATGCGCTGGCGTGCCCACAGGTGGCGCAGCGCCGACGCGCGCGCCTCCTCGCGGCCGCTGGCGGCGACCTCGGTGCGGTAGGCGCCGTCGGCAGCGCGGCCCTCAACGACGAGCTTGGCCGTGGCCACCTGCGTCGCCTCGCCGCGCCACTTGCCGAACACGATCACCGGCCGGCCGCCGAGCACGTCGGGCAGTTGCGCCGGCAGCACGTCGTAGGCGTCGAGGCCTTCGAAGCTCGCCTTCACCTGCGTCAGCACCGGGCTCTCGATCATGCGACGCAGACGCTCGGCTTCGGCCGCCGCTTCGGAGGGCTGGGTGACGACGAAGGCCTCGCCCTGGCCGGCGCGCGCGATGCCCTCGATGAGGTGGCGATTGATGCTGGTGCCGATGCCGAACGCAAACACGTTGGCCTGGCCGAGGTTCTTGCGGACCAGCGCGAAGACCTCGTTCTCGACCGTGACGTAGCCGTCGGTGATCACGATCACCGAGCGCGACACGTCGGGCTGCTTCGGCATCGCGGCGACGCGCTTCAAGGCCGGCACGATCTCGGTGCTGCCGCTGCCGCCCATCTCGCGGATCGTCTGCAACGCCCGCTCGATGTTGGCGCGCGTGGCCGGCACCGACTCCGGCGCCAGCAGCTTGTTGGAGCCGGAAAACAGGATGACGTTGAAGCTGTCGCTCGGCCTGAGCGACCCGATCAGCTTCTCGAGCAGCACCTTGGCGGTCTCGAGCGGATAGCCGTGCATCGAGCCCGAGATGTCGACGACGAAGATGTAGTCGCGCGGATTGATCTGGGTCGTGGCGATCGCCTTCGGCGGCAGCGCCATGGCGAGAAAGAAGTTCTCGTCCTGGCCGCGAAAGAGCATCAGGCCCGACTCGATGCGGTCGCCGGCGAGGCGATAGGAAAGGATGAAGTCGCGGTTGTTGCCGGGCCGCGGGTTCGACGCGTCGGTCTTCTTCAGCGCCAGCGTCGCATGCGTCGTGCCGACGCCGTCGATCTCGACCTCGTGCGAGCTCGACGCGATCTCCTTGACCGCCACCGGCGAGTCGAGGGCGACGCGCAGATCGAACGCGGTCTCGCTCGCAGCGCCGCTTTTCAGGTACGGCGTGGCCACCCATTTCTCGCCGGCGGCCTCGCCCTGCGGCGAGTTGTAGCGCGGCCCGACCACGGTCGGAAAGACGAAGCCGTACTGCGCGTCGCGCGGCGTCAGCAGCTCGGTGTAGCGCAGCTCGACGGCGACGTCGTCGCCGGGCAGGATGTTGGCCACGTTCATCTCGAAGACGTTGGGCCGGTGCTGCTCGAGGAGAGCAGTCGTCTTGCCTTCGCGCTTCGCCGTCTCGTACTCGACGCGGGCCTGCTGCTTCTCTCGGATCTTCGCGACCAGCAGCCGCTCGCCGAGGCGCACGTTCATGGCGTAGACGGCCGACGACGTCGATCCGGGGAACACGTAGCGCGCCTCGATCGGGCGCTGGCCTTCGTTGCGATAGTGCTGCGTCACGGTCACGTCGGCGATGACGCCGGCGATGCGTACGTCGACCTGCGTCGACTTCAGCGGCAGACGGTCGGTGCCGGGCTGGTTGCTGGCGACCTGGAAGTACGGCGACTCGGCCTTCGGCGCGTCGGAGTCGTAGGCCTCGGCCGGCGTCCACGCCAGCAACATCAGGGTGGCGGCGAGGGCGACGAGCACCGCCGCCAGGACGCGGCCCGATTCGCTCAGCGGCCACAGGTTTCTGGAAGATGACTCCATGATTGCGTTCCTCGGCAAGACAACCCACGGTGGGTGGACGAACGATCTCTTCGCATCGCGAAGCCGATAGGAAGCCTGCCGACGCCTTCGTGAAATCGCCGTGAAGCGAAGGCGCAGCGCACGACAATCGCCCTGCCATGAACGACCCGACGCCCTTCACCCTCCACGGCCCGGCCGAGCCGCGAACGCCGCTGGTGCTCGACTCGCCGCACTCGGGCTTCGACTTCCCCGACGACTTCGGCTCGGTGCTGAGCCAGTTCGACCTGCGCGAAGGCGAGGACTGCTTCGTCGACCAGCTCTGGCTGCCGGCCACCGAGCGCGGCGTCGGCCTGATCGCGGCGCGGGCGCCGCGCACCTACCTCGACGCCAACCGCCACGCCGGCGACATCGACCTGGACGTGATCGACGGCGGCGCCTGGCCGGGCGAGCTGAAGCCGAGCGGCAAGGCACGCATCGGCAAGTCGCTGATCTGGCGCACGCTCGACGACGGCCGGCCGATCTACGGACGCAAGCTGACCGTGATGGAGGTGCAGTCGCGCATCGACCGCTTCCACACGCCGTACCACCGCGCCCTCGCCGAGCGCATCGAAGCCACGCACGCGCGCTTCGGTGCCAGCTGGCACATCGACTGCCACTCGATGAACGCCGTCGGTGGTGCCCAGGCCGAAGGCGGCGCCGGCAAGCCGAGAGCCGAGATCGTGCTCGGCGACCGCGACGGCACGACCTGTGACCCGGCCTTCACCGCGTTCGTCCGCGACTGCCTCGTCGACCTCGGCTACGAGGTGAAGGTCAACGATCCGTACAAGGGCGTCGAGCTGGTTCGCGCCTACGCGAACCCGGCCGCGGGCCGCCACAGCCTGCAGCTCGAAGTCAACAAGCGGCTCTACATGGACGAAGCGACGCGAACGAAGAACAGCGGCTTCGTGTCGCTGCAGAAGGACCTGGCGCTGCTCGTCGACGCCGTGCTCGGCTACACAGGCAACGCGCTGCGCGCGCGATGACGACGGCCGTGCCGCAGCGCGTTCAACTCAAGCGCAGCAAGGGCTGGAAAATGCCGGCCAACGCGCCGAAGGTCGACCGCACGACGCGCTGGGGCAATCCGTCCAGCGCCGCCGAGTTCGGCAGTGCGGCCATCGCGGTCGCGCAACACGGCCGCTGGATGCGCGGCGAGATCGCCGTGCCGGGGGACGCAGAACCGCCGTCGTCGGCGCAGATCCGCGATGCGCTCGGCGGCCGCAACCTCGCCTGCTGGTGCCCGCTCGACGGGCCGTGCCACGCCGACCTGCTGCTGGCGGTCGCGCACAAGGAGTGACCGCAATGCGGCGTTCGTCTCCCGAACGCCGATGGGCGACGCTGCTGCTTGCCGCCGTCTCGATCGCCTTCGGCCTCGTCGTCTGGCCCTTCGTCGGCTCGATCTTCTGGAGCGTGGTCCTGGCCATCGTCTTCGAGCCCTTGCACGCACGCGTTCTCGTGGCCCTCGGCCAGCGCCGGACAGCCGCGGCACTGGCGACGCTGGCCATCGTGGTCGCCGGCGTCGGCATCCCGGTCGCCATCGTCGCCGCGCTCGTCGTCCGCCAGGCCACCGGCCTCTACGCGGCCATCGCCTCCGGCCGGATCGATGTCGGTGCCGGCATGCAGAAGGCCGCCGACGCGTTGCCGCACTGGCTGCTGGACGCGCTCGACACGCTCGGCCTCGGCGACCCCGGCGCCATCCGTGCGCGCCTCGTCGCCAGCGCCGGCGAAGCCAGCCGGTTCGTCGCCGCCCACCTGCTGCGGCTCGGCATCGATTCAGCCAGCTTCGCGCTGTCGGTCGCCGTCGTGCTCTACCTGCTGTTCTTCCTGCTGCGCGACGGCCGGGCACTGGCGACGCGCATCGACCGCGCCGTCCCGCTCGCGGGCAACGACAAGAAGTCGCTGCTCGCCACCTTCGTCGTCGTCATCCGCGCCACGGTCAAGGGCGGCGTCGTGATGGCGGTGATCCAGGGCACGCTCGGCGGCCTCGTGCTGGGTGGCCTCGGCGTCGCGGCGCCGCTGCTCTGGGGCGTGGTGTTCGGCCTGGTCTCGATGCTCCCCGCGGTCGGCGCGGCGGTGCTGTGGCTGCCGATCGCGCTGTATTTCCTGGTCACCGGCGCCATCGCCAAGGCGCTGCTGTTAACGCTGTTCGGGTCGGTGGTGCTCACCATCGTCGACAACGTCGTGCGGCCGCTGCTGGTCGGCCGCGACACCCACCTGCCGGGCTACGTGGTGCTGATCTCGACGCTCGGCGGCGTCGCCGTCTTCGGCCTCAACGGCGTCGTCATCGGGCCGGTGGCGGCGGCGATGTTCGTGGCGGCCTGGTCGTTGTTCAGTCCCGGCCCCGCGGCGACGGACGACGCCGGTCGGGGTGCCCCCTAGCGCTTCACCGCAGTGCCGCTGCCAGCGGCAGAGACAGCGTCGCCACCGCGCCGCCGCCGGCGCCATTCTTGAGCGTGGCGCGGCCGCGGTGCAGCTCGGCGATCTCCTTGACGAACGACAGGCCGAGGCCGGTGCTCTTCTTCTTCGTGGCCGGCCGCGCCAGCGAATAGAACTTCTCGAACACCTTGCCTTCGGCGAACTCGGGGATGCCGGGTCCGGCGTCACGCACGATCACGTCGCAGCTTCGTGCATGGCCGATCACTTCGATCGTCACCGTGCCCCCAGGCGGCGAGAAATCGATGGCGTTGTCGAGCAGGTTGGCGACGGCGCGCTGCAGCAGGAAGGCGTCGGCCTCGACGACCGGCACAGCCTCGCCGGGCAGCATGCGCACGACCAGACCGCGCGCCTCCGCTGCCGCCGACGCACCCACCGCGATCTCCTCGACGAGCGGTCGCAGCGGCACCGGCGCCGCCTTGTCGAGGCTCTTCCTCGACTCGAGCGCCGTGAGCTCCATCATGCGGTCGACGATCTCCTGGATGCGCTGGGTCTCGCGGGCGATGTTGGCGACGAAGCGGGCACGATCGGCGTCGGCCATCGGCTCCTGCAGCAGCTCGGCGGCGCCGCGGATCGCCGACAGCGGGCCCTTCACTTCATGCGTCATCGTCTGCACGTAGTCAGCGACGTAGTTGCGGCCAGCGAGCGCGTCGCGCATCTCGTCGTAGGCGGCACCGAGCGCACCAACGGCACGGCGGCCGAGCCGCGGCAGGCTGAACGAGCGCTGCGCGCGCACGTAGCGCACGTAGTCGGCGATGAGGCCGAACGGTCGCACCAGCCAGACCGAGAGGATGACCACGAGCAGCAGCACGGAGACGACCGAGGTGGCGCCGAGCAGGAGGGTCTTCTTGCGCGCCGCCTCGATGAACTGGCCGAAGCTCTGCACCGGCTTGCCGACGCTGACCGCGCCCATGATGGCGCCGCCACCGCCCGCCGACGTGTCCCGGATCGGCACCGCGACGTACATCACCGAGGTGCGCGCGTCGCCCTCGATGTCGGGGGTGGTGCGGGCGCCGTACTGGCCGCGCAGGGCGAGGTAGACGTCGTGCCAGCGCGAGTGGTCGGCGCCGAGCGCGGCCGACTGCGAGTCGAAGACGACGCTGCCGTTGCGGTCGACCACCGTCATGCGCAGCTCGACGCGCGTCTTCTCGACGCCGTAGATGTCGGCGCTGAAGCGGCGCGCGTAGAGCGCGCGAAACACCGGCTCGAGCGACTCGACGTGGAGCACGCCGTCGCTCGACGCATGCTCGACGAGTGCCGCCACCAGGTGCGCGGTGTCGACCAGCGATTCCTCGGCCGACTCGCGGTAGCGCGGGTCGATGTCGCCGAGCTGGCGAAACATCAGGAAGGCGACGCCGAGCGCGTACGCGACCAGGATGCCGATGAAGATGCGGGTGCGTTTGGTCACCGCGCCATCGCGCTCGCGGCAGCCCGCGGCGACCTCACCGCGCGAGCAGGTCCGAGGCTGCTGCGCCCACGGCGCGCGAGATGACGTTGTCCAGCACCCGGACCTTCGCTTCTGCCGAAAGGGCATCCCAGGCGACGACCGCCGTCTTCGAATCCGCCGGCGTCACCACCGACGATTCAGACGCCGACTTCGAACCCACGACCTTCATCGACGCGACCTCGAGCAGCGCCACCGTCACGTACGCATAGGGCGCGATGAAGCCCTGGCTGCGTTCGCCGGTGTCCTGCCGCACGGTCCTCGTCGCATCGTCGACGTAGAAGCCGAGGCCGGCGATGGTGCCGCTCCCGATGCGGCCGTCGCGCAGCGCGAAGCGAGCCTGGTCGCGGCGCTTGACGATGGCGACGAGATACGTGGCGCCCGACTTCACCAGCACGTCGTGGAGCGCTTCGCGCATCGCCTTCGATTCGACCGAGTCGGTGAACAGGCGCTCCTGCAGGGCGAACAGCCGCGGATCGCGAATCGACACGCGCAGGGTCGGCGCGCCGGGCAGCGCCCGCTTGACAGCGGACTCGGCGGCAGTGGTGGCGACGGCGTCGAAAGCGGCGTCGTCGACCGCGATCGGCATCTGGCTGTTGCGCTCGAGATGGCTGCCGGTCGACATCTGTCGACCGACGATGGTGAACTGGTCGCCAACCAGCGACAGCACGGCGTAGGTCGGCGCGGCGGCGTCGGCAGCGCGAGCCGGTGGAGCAGCCGCGGCGGCGAGAAGCAGAGCGAGGGGGAGCGAGAGGCGCAGGCGTGCGGTGCTCGTCATGGCGATGGGCTCGGGTCGGCGGGCAGGTCTTCTTCCAGTGCGTAGCCGCTGCCGCGCAAGGTGCGGATGGGCTCGAGCAGCGGCGCGATCACCTTCATCTTGGCGCGCAGGGTCTTGACGTGGGCGTCGACGGTGCGGTCCATGCTGTCGCTGTCGTTGCCCCACACGCGCTCGAGCAGCGCATCGCGGCTGTACACGTGGCCGGGCCGCGAGGCCAGCGTCTTCAGCAGGCCGAATTCGTAGCGCGAGAGCTCGAGCAGGCGGCCGTAATAGCGCACCTGCATGCGGCCTTCGTCGACGGCGATCGGAGTCGTGGCGCCCTTCGTGGCCGGCACTGTAGAGGCCGACGCCGCCGCCGGGCCGCCGGCCGCCGGCTCGCCGCGGGCGCTGCGCCGCAGCACGCCGCGCACGCGCGCGACCAACTCGCGCGGCGAGAACGGTTTGGCGATGTAGTCGTCGGCACCGAGCTCGAGGCCGACGACGCGGTCGATCTCGTCGCTGCGAGCGGTGAGGAAGACGACCGGCACGTCGCTGGTCGCGCGCAGGCGCTTGAAGATCTCGAAGCCGCTGGCGTCGGGCAGACCGACGTCGAGGATCACCAGCGCCGGCGGCCGCGCCCGCGCGTCGGCGAGCGCCTCCTCGCCGGTGGCACACCAGGCCGGCTCGAAGCCGTCGGTGCGCAGCGCGTACTGCAGCGTATCGGCGATGCCGGGCTCGTCCTCGACGATCAGGATGCGCGGCTTCATCGCACCCTTATGCGGGAAGGAAACCTTCGATCGACAGGTAGCGCTCGCCGGTGTCGTAGTTGAAACCCAGCACGGTGCCGCCGGCGGCGATCTCGGGCAGCTTTTGCGCGATCGCGGCCAGCGTCGCGCCCGACGAGATGCCGACCAGGAGGCCCTCTTCCCGCGCCGAGCGGCGCGCCATCTCGCGGGCCGCCTCGGCCTCGACCTCGATGGTGCCGTCGAGCAGGTCGGTGTGCAGGTTCTTCGGAATGAAGCCGGCGCCGATGCCCTGGATGGGGTGTGGGCTCGGCTTGCCGCCGCTGATCACCGGAGAGGCGCTCGGCTCCACGGCATACACCTTCAACTTCGGCCACATCTTCTTCAGCACCTGGGCGCAGCCGGTGATGTGGCCGCCGGTGCCGACGCCGGTGATCAGCGCCTCGATACCGCTCGGAAAATCAGCGGCGATCTCCTCGGCCGTGGTGCGGACGTGGACGTCGATGTTGGCCGGGTTCTCGAACTGCTGCGGCATCCACGCCCCCGGTGTGGCGGCGACGATCTGTGCGGCGCGGGCGATGGCGCCGTTCATGCCCTGCTCGCGCGGCGTCAGCTCGAAGGTCGCGCCGTACGCGAGCATCAGCCTGCGGCGCTCGACGCTCATGCTGTCGGGCATGACCAGCACTAGCTTGTAGCCCTTCACAGCCGCGACCATCGCCAGCCCGACTCCCGTGTTTCCCGAGGTCGGCTCGACGATGGTGGCGCCGGGCTTCAGGATGCCCGCGGCCTCGGCCGCCTCGACCATCGCCAGGGCGATGCGGTCCTTGATCGAACCACCGGGGTTGGCGCGCTCGCTCTTCACGTAAACGTTGTGCGTGCTCCCGAACAAGCGGTTGATGCGGATGTGCGGCGTGTTGCCGATGGTGTGCAGGACGTCGTTGGCGAGCATGTGTGGGCTTTCGCGAAGAGGTCGCGGCGATTATGGTCGCGCCACCCGCAGAAATAAGTTGCGGAGGCGATGTCGATCCGGGCACCCGGCCGCGTCATCGGTGGCGAGCCCGGCGGTCGGGATCGCATCAACCCTCGAAGGAACGGCGATGCAATACATGATCCTCATCTACGGCGACGAAAAAGGCTTCGCGGCGATGGCCGCCAACCCGGAGGCGCAGCAGGCGATGTACGCAGCCTACGGCCGCTACGGCGCCGACATGCGCGAAGCCGGCGTGCTGCGCGGCGGCGCCGAGCTGAAGCCGACCCACAGCGCGACCACCGTGCGCGTTTCGAACGGCAAGACCGTGACCACCGACGGCCCGTTCGCGGAAACACGCGAGCAGCTCGGCGGCTACTACCTCATCGACGTCGCCGACCTCGACCAGGCTGTGCACTGGGCAGCGCGCTGCCCGGCCGCGCAGGGCGGCACGATCGAGGTCCGGCCGGTCGGCGCCACCGCGGCGGCGTCGGCATGACGCCGGTCTTTCCGGTGGTGGCGGCGATCGTCACGGCGCTCACCGGCCTGCTCGCAGCGGCGCTGGTGGTGCAGGTGATCCGCGCCCGCGTTCGCCTCGGCGTCAATGCCGGCGACGGCGGCCACGCGGCGCTGGCGCAGGCGATCCGCGCTCATGCCAACCTGGCCGAGCAGGCGCCGCTGCTGTTGCTGCTGCTGGCGCTGGCTGAAGCCAGCGGCGTCTGGCGCAACGCCATCGTCGGCCTCGGTGCAGTCTTCATGGTCGCCCGCCTGGCCAGTGCCTGGGGCCTCAGCCACTCGCTCGGCGCGAGCTCGCCGCGTCAGGCCGGCGCCGGCCTCACGGTGCTGGTCACGGTCGTCACGGCGGCGCTCGTGGTCTGGCGCGCCGCGCCGCTGCTGTGAGCGCCGCGGCGGCCAGCGTCGTGTGATCGGGCGATGACCATCACGCGCGTCATCGACGGCATCTGCCGTGCCGAGGGCGCGCGGGTGCTGTCGGGCCTGATCGGTCGATTCCGCGACTTCGACCTCGCCGAAGACGCGATGCAGGACGCCTTCACGAAAGCGCTCGAGGTCTGGCCGGCGCAGGGCCTGCCCAAGGTGCCGGCGGCCTGGCTCGCGACGGTCGCGCGCCGCCGCGCGCTCGACCTGCTTCGGCGGCGCCGCACGGGACCGGTCTACACCGGCGAGCCGCCCGATCTCGCCGCACCGGCGGCCGACGACGACGACCACGAGCCCGACCCGGCCGACCACTCCGGCGTCGCCGACGATCGCCTGCGCCTGCTCTTCACGTGCTGCCATCCCGCGATCGGTCAGGCGGCGCAGATGGCCCTCGCCTTGCGCACGCTCTGCGGCCTGTCGACGCGCGAGATCGCGCGCGCCTTCCTCGAGCCGGAAGCGACGACGGCGCAGCGGCTGGTGCGCGTCAAGAAAAAGATCGTCGATGCAGGCATTCCGTACGAGGTGCCGTCGCGCGAGGCCTTGCCGGAACGGCTGCGCACGGTGCTCGGCGTCGCTTACCTCGTCTTCAACGAAGGCTATGCGACGACCGAGCACGACGGCCTGATCCGGCCCGACCTCAGCAGCGAGGCGATCCGACTGGCCCGCCTGGTCGCCCTGCTGATGCCCGACGAACCCGAGGCGCTCGGCCTGCTGGCGCTGATGCTGCTGCACGACTCGCGCCGCGCCACCCGCGTCGGCACCGACGGCGCCCTCGTGCCGCTCGAGGAACAGGACCGCAGTCGCTGGGACCTTGCCGCCATCGCCGAAGGCCGGTGCCTTCTCGACGCCGCGCTCGCGATGCGGCGGCGCGGCCCGTATCAGGTGCAGGCCGCGATCGCGGCGCTGCACGCCGGCGCGGCAACGGCTGCAGACACCGACTGGCCGCAGATCGCGGCGCTCTACGGCGGCCTCATGCACGAGCAGCCCGGCGCCGTCGTCGAGCTCAACGCCGCCGTCGCCGTCGCCATGGCCGAGGGACCGGCGCGCGGCCTCGAACTGCTGGCCCGGATCGGGGGCAGCGCCGAGCTCGCCGGCTACCACCTGCTGCCGGCCGCCCGCGCCGACTTGCTGCGCCGGCTCGGTCGCCACGCCGACGCCGCCATCGCCTACGGGGCGGCATTGACGCTGGTGAAGAACCGCGCCGAGCGGCTCTACCTCGAGCGCCGCCTTGCGGCCTGCCTGGGCCCCTAGCGCGGCGACAATCGCGGCATGCCCGCACCTCTGCAGAACGACACCTTCCTGCGCGCCTGCCTGTCGCAGCCGACCGACGTCACGCCCGTCTGGCTGATGCGCCAGGCCGGCCGCTACCTGCCCGAGTACCGTGCGACGCGGGCGCGTGCCGGCAGCTTCATGGGCCTGGCGACCAGCCCCGCCTTCGCTACCGAAGTGACGCTGCAGCCGCTCGAGCGCTTCGACCTCGACGCCGCCATCCTCTTCAGCGACATCCTCACCGTGCCCGACGCGATGGGCCTCGGCCTTTCGTTCGCCGAAGGCGAAGGGCCGCGCTTCGAGCGGCCGATCCGCGACGAGGCCGACGTGTCCCGGCTCGCCGTGCCCGACATGGCGCGTCTGCGCTATGTCTTCGATGCGGTGGCGTCGATCCGGACGGCCCTCGCCGGCCGCGTGCCGCTGATCGGCTTTTCCGGCAGCCCGTGGACGCTGGCCTGCTACATGGTCGAGGGCAGGGGCTCCGACGACTACCGGCTCGTCAAGACGATGCTCTATGCGCGACCCGACCTGATGCACCGCATCCTCGCCATCAACGCCGACGCCGTCGCCCAATATCTCAATGCCCAGATCGACGCCGGCGCCCAGGCGGTGATGGTTTTCGACAGCTGGGGCGGCGTCCTCGCCGACGGTGCCTTCCAGACGTTCAGCCTGGCCTACACCGAGCGCGTCCTGAAGCAGCTCAAGCGCGAGGCCGACGGCCGCCGCGTTCCCCACATCGTCTTCACCAAGGGCGGCGGGCCGTGGCTGGAGGCGATCGCCGCGCTCGGGCCCGATGTCGTCGGTGTCGACTGGACCCAGAACCTCGGCCAGGCCCGAAGGCGCGTCGGCACTGGCGTCGCGGTCCAGGGCAACCTCGACCCCAATGTGCTGTTCGGCGGCGACGACGCCATCCGCCGCGAGGTCGCGTCGACCCTCGCCAGCTTCGGCGATTCGTCGCCGACAGCGCCCGGTGGCCACGTCTTCAATCTCGGCCACGGCATCAGCCAGCACACGCCACCCGAGGCCGTGGCGACGCTGGTCGACGCCGTGCACACGCTTTCCCGGCCCTATCGCGCAAGGCGAGAAGCGTGATCCACGTCACGAACGCGCCCGCCGTTGCGGTTTTACGGTGAGTGAGCACTAAGGGCTTGACTTATCCCCACATCTTCGACCTGTCACAAACTTCCGACAGGCATGCTGCGGCGCATCAACGCGCCAATCAAGTGCACTCCTAAGTCCTTGATTTCATTGACTTCATTTGTTTGCCGCGAAACTGGGCAAGGCGTCGGGAAACGAGGCGGGGCCAGCGTTTCGGGCCCTCGATCATGGCTTACCCACAAAGTTATCCACAGCTGCAGTGGAGAATTTGAAAATGTCCTGCAAATCATCGACTTACGGGCAGAAGCTGAAGTTTTGTGAAGGATGTCGCACAGCCCGATCCGGCTCCGTCGACGCGTCCCACCGCCATCGTGTCGGTGGCTGTCGAGACGCCACGCCACATTGCCCTCGGACCGCTTCTCAGCTATGAAAGCCAGCACCCGCTATCGTCGGGCACTTTGATCCGCGTACCGCTCGGCAGGCGCGTTGTTACCGGGATCGTCTGGGACGGTGACAACAGCGGGACCGAGGATGAACCCGCACTTCGCGCCGTCGACGAAATTTTCGATGCCCTGCCACCGCTGTCGGCGGACTGGCGGGCGCTGATCGACTTCAGCGCCGCCTACTACCAGCGCGGCGTCGGCGAGGTGGCGTTGTCGGTGCTGCCGCCGGAGCTGCGCCGGCTCGGGGCCGACGCTGTCGCCGACCGGATCCGTCGCCTTCACAAGCGGCTCGCGCTCGATGCGCTTCCGGCCAGCGCCATCGACCCTGCCAGCACGGAAACCTTGCCGCCGCTCACCGATGCTCAGGCGGCGGCTTGCGAGGCCGCCGCTGCCGCCATGACCGGCGCCACGCCCGGCACCCTGCTGCTGCACGGCGTGACCGGCAGCGGCAAGACCGAGGTCTACCTGCGAACCGCCGAAGCGGCGCTCGCCGCCGGCCGCCAGGCCCTCGTATTGGTGCCGGAGATCAACCTGACGCCGCAGCTCGTCGAACGCTTCGCGCGCCGCTTCGCCGGCCGCCGCATCGTCGCGCTGCACAGCGGCCTGACGCCGGCGCAGCGACTGCGCAGCTGGCTGGCAGCGCACCTCGGCCTGGCCGAGCTCGTCCTCGGCACGCGGCTGGCGGTGTTCGCGTCGCTGCCGCGGCTCGGCCTCGTCGTCGTCGACGAGGAGCACGACCCGTCGTACAAGCAGCAGGAAGGCGCGCGCTATTCGGCGCGCGACCTCGCGGTCTGGCGCGGCCGCCGCGAGGGTGCGCTGGTGATGCTCGGCTCGGCAACGCCTTCGCTCGAGAGCTGGCAGCGCGCCGAGACGGGCCACTACCGGCGGCTGGCGTTGCCCGAGCGCATCGGCGGCGCCGGCTGGCCGACCGTGCGCACCGTCGACATGAGTCGGCTGGCGCGCGCCACTGTCGGCCTGCGCACGGGTTCGACCGGCAGCGCGCCGGGGCTGGCGCCGCAACTCGTGGCGGCGCTGCGCGAACGGGTGGAGCGCCGCGAACAGAGCCTGGTCTTCCTTAATCGGCGTGGCTATGCGCCGGTGCTCCAGTGCGGCGAGTGCGGCTGGATGAGCGGCTGCCCGCATTGCAGCGCCTGGCGCGTGTTCCACAAGCAGGACCGGACGCTGCGCTGCCACCACTGCGGCCTCGCCGAGGCGGTGCCGCGGGCCTGCCCCGACTGCGGCAACCCCGACATCGCGCCGGTCGGCCGCGGCACCGAGCGCCTCGAGGAGCAACTCGCGGCGCTGCTGCCCGAAGCGCGCATCGCCCGCATCGACGCCGACAGCACGCGCAAGAAGGGCGCCCTCGAAGCGCAGCTCGGCGCGGTGCATGCGGGCGAGGTCGACATCCTGGTCGGCACGCAGATGGTGGCCAAGGGCCACGACTTCCGCCGCATTTCGCTGGTCGCCGCCGTCAACCCCGACAGCTCGCTGTTCAGCAGCGACTTCCGCGCCCCCGAACGCTTGTTCGCGCTGCTGATGCAGGCGGCGGGGCGGGCCGGCCGCGACGGTGCCAGCGGCGCCGCCAGCGAGATGTGGGTGCAGACCTGGCACCCGACGCACCCGCTCTACGCGGCGCTCGCCCGCCACGACTTCGCTGCCTTCGCGGCGAGCCAGCTCGCCGAGCGGCAGAGCGCCGGCCTGCCGCCGTATTCGCACCTCGCGGTGCTGCGCGCCGAGGCGAAGACGGTCGACGCCGCGCGCGACTTCCTCACCGCCGCCGCTGCCGAAGCGGCCACGCTCGACGAAGCCGCCGACGTGATGGTGTACGCACCAGTGCCGCTCGGCGTCGCCCGCGTCGCCGACGTCGAGCGCATGCAGATGCTGGTCGAGTCGGCGTCGCGACAACGGCTGCAGGCGATGCTGGCGGCCTGGCTGACACGCCTCGACGCCCTGCACGCCAGCCGCGGCGGCGGCACCGGTCAGCGCATCCTGCGCTGGGCCGTCGACGTCGATCCGCTGACGATCTGACGGCCGGGCTTCAGCGCCTCGCCAGGCCGGCGGCGTCGGCGAGCAGCAGCGTCGCCCGCACCAGTTCCTCGACGGCCGCCTCCAAGCTCGGCGGCGGCTCCAGCGCTTCGATCTCGGCCTGCAACGCGTCGGCCTCCTCGAGGTGGTCGATGCCGAGATGGCGGTAGAGGAGCGCCAGCGGCGCGGTGACCTCGTCATCGTCGCGCTCGAGCAGCGTGGCGAAGGCTTCGAGAGCGACGCTGAAGCCGAAGGCCCAGGGCTGCACCGCGGCAGACACAGCGTCCTCGTCGTCGTCGTCGTCGGGCTCGGCTTGCGAAGCGAACACCCAGGGATCGAACCAGCGCCGCGCCGCGATCGCCTCGGCGAGTTCGCGGTGGCGGCGGCGCACGATCGCCTGCAGCGCCGACGCGTCGAAGCGTGCCGGCAGCGGCCGGGTATCGATGTCGACGACGCGCGGCCACCAGGCGCTTTCCGCCACGGCACGCGGCTGGACCAGGACGCCGCAGAGGTAGCCGTCGAGGGCACTGAGGTCGAGCGGCTCCAGCGGTGCCGGCACCTCGTCGAGGAGCGCCTGCAGCGCGGCGAGATCGCGCTCGTCGAGCGGCTGCGCGGTGATCACGACAGGATCATCTGCGTGCAGCGAAACAGCGCCAGCCGCTTGTTGCCCGGACCGAACACCGTGGCCGACCAGACGTGCGTGGTGCGACCGAGGTGCTCGGCGTGGCACTCGGCGCGGATCGTGCCTTCGCGCGTGGTGCCGAGAAAATTGCTTTTCAGCTCGACGGTGGTGAAGTTCTTCGCGTCGGCCGGCAGGTGCGCCAGGCATGCGTAGCCGCAGGCGGTGTCTGCCAGCATGAGGACGCTGGCGGCGTGCAGGAAGCCGTTCGGCGCCAGCATCCAGGGCACGATCTCGAGCTCGGCGTCGAGGCGGCCTTCGTCGATGGCGGTCACGCGCAGGCCGTATCGGCCCGGCAGGGTGTCGCCCTGGTAGGCGTCGAGGCTCTCGGCGGTGATCTCGGTTCGGCGCATGGCGACAAGGATAGCGACCGGCCTAGACTTCATGGTTCGGCCGCGTGCCGCGACCGTTGCGAATCGCCAAAGGAAAACGACATGGGTGCCATCGAGGCCTTCACCACCACGAGCGACGTCGGTCACTGGATCGGCGGCCGCGCCGCAACCGGCAGCGGCAGCCGCCGCGCCGCCGTCTACAACCCGGCGACGGGTGCCGTCGCGCGCCAGGTGCTGCTTGCGGAGAGCGCCGACATCGACGCCGCCGTCGTCAGCGCGAAAGCCGCGTGGCCGGCCTGGGCCGAGACGCCGCCGTTGCGGCGGGCGCGCGTCATGAACGCCTTCCTGCAGCTGCTCAACCAGCACCGAGACACGCTCGCCGCGATGATCACCTCCGAGCACGGCAAGGTCTTCACCGACGCCCGGGGCGAGGTTTCGCGCGGCATCGACATCGTCGAGTTCGCCTGCGGCATTCCGCAGCTGCTCAAGGGCGACTACACCGAGCAGGTCTCGACCGGCATCGACAACTGGACGATGCGCCAGCCGCTCGGCGTGGTGGCCGGCATCACGCCGTTCAACTTCCCGGTGATGGTGCCGATGTGGATGTTCCCGGTCGCGATCGCCTGCGGCAACGCCTTCATCCTGAAGCCGAGCGAGCGCGATCCTTCGCCGTCGCTGTTCATGGCCGAGCTGCTCAAGCAGGCCGGCCTCCCCGACGGCATCTTCAATGTCGTGCAGGGCGACAAGGTCGCCGTCGATGCGCTGCTCGCGCACGCCGACGTGAAGGCGGTCAGCTTCGTCGGCTCGACGCCGATCGCGCGCCACATCTACGAGACCGGCGCCCGCCACGGCAAGCGCGTGCAGGCGCTCGGCGGCGCCAAGAACCACATGGTCGTGATGCCCGACGCCAACCTCGAGCAGGCCGTTGACGCCCTCGTCGGCGCCGCATACGGATCGGCCGGCGAGCGCTGCATGGCGATCTCGGTGGCGGTACTGGTCGGCGACATCGCCGAGCGCATCGTGCCCCTGCTCGCCGAACGCGCGACCACGCTCGTCGTCAAGAACGGCATGGAACTCGACGCCGAGATGGGCCCGCTGGTGACGAAGGAAGCGCTCGGCCGGGTCGAGGGCTACATCGCCTCGGGCGTGGCCGAAGGCGCGACGCTGGTGACCGACGGACGCGGCCACACGGTCGCCGGCCACGAGCAGGGCTTCTTCACCGGCGGCACGCTGTTCGACCACGTCACGCCTTCGATGAAGATCTACCGCGAGGAGATCTTCGGGCCGGTGCTGTCGTGCGTGCGCGTGGCCGATTTCGACGCTGCCGTGAAGCTCGTCAACGGCCACGAATTCGGCAACGGCGTGGCCTGCTTCACCAGCGACGGCAACGTCGCCCGCGAGTTCGCGCGCCGGATCGAGATCGGCATGGTCGGCATCAACGTGCCGATCCCGGTGCCGATGGCCTGGCACGGCTTCGGCGGCTGGAAGGGCAGCATGTTCGGCGACACCCACGCCTACGGTGAAGAAGGCGTGCGCTTCTACACGCGACAAAAGAGCGTCATGCAGCGCTGGCCGGCGAGCACGCCGAAGGGCGCGGAATTCGTGATGCCGACCTCGAAGTGACAGCGCGGCGCGCCGGGCTGTCATCCTGAGCAAAGCGAAGGATCTGGTGCGGCGGCAAGTCCTCTTCGCTGCTGCGCTGCTGGCCGCGGCGACGCCGGCCTGGCCGCAGACCCCCAGCTGGCCGAACTACGGCAACGACGCCGGCGGCCGCCGCTACAGCGAGGCCGCGCAGATCAGCGCCGGCAACGTCACCGGCCTGCGCCGGCAGTGGCTGTACCGCACCGGCGACATCGACAAGCGCGCACCGGCTCTCATGCGACGCGTCAAGTTCGAGACGACGCCGATCCTGGCCGCCGGCAATCTGGTGTTCTGCTCGGCGTTCAACGAGGTCATCGCCCTCGACCCCGGCAGCGGCGCCGAGACCTGGCGCTACGACCCGCACGTGGCCACCGACGCGCGCCCCGCGAACCGCTTCAACTGCCGCGGCGTCGCGCAGTGGCGCGATCCCGAAGCGGGGGCCGAGGCGCCTTGCGCACTGCGCATCCTGACCGCCACCGTCGACTCGAGACTGATCGCCCTCGACGCGCGCACCGGCCTGGCCTGCGCCAGTTTCGGCCGCGCTGGCGAGGTCCGACTCGAGGTCGGCCCGCTGCAATGGCCGGGCGAGGTTCAGGTGAGCTCGGCGCCAGTCGTGGTCGGCGGCGTCGTCATCGTCGGCTCGGCCATCGGCGACAACCAGCGCGCCGCCGCACCGTCCGGCGAAGTGCGCGCCTTCGATGCCCGCAGCGGCGCACTGCGCTGGCAGTGGCAGCCGCTCGAGCCGGACACGGCAACGCAGGCCGGCGCCGGCAACGTCTGGGCGCCGATGTCGGTCGACGAGACGCGCGGGCTCGTCTTCCTGCCGACGTCGAGCCCGAGCCCCGACTTCTTCGGCGGCCAGCGGCCTGGCGCCAACGCGCACTCCGATTCCGTCGTCGCCCTGCACGCCGGCGACGGCTCGCTCGCCTGGGCGTTTCAGATCGTCAAGCACGACGTGTGGGACTACGACGTGCCGGCGCAGCCGACGCTGGCCACGCTCGCGATCGACGGCCGGCCGCGCGATGTCGTCGTGCAGGCGACCAAGCAGGGCCTGGTCTTCGTGCTCGATCGCGACAGCGGCCGGCCGCTCTTTCCGGTCGAGGAGCGCGCAGTGCCGCAGGGCGGCGTCGCCGGCGAGGCGCTGTCGCCGACGCAGACCTTTCCCGTCGACCTGCCGGCGCTGGTGCCATCGTCGCTGCGCCCGGAAGACGCCTTCGGCTTCACCTTCTTCGATCGCAACGCCTGCCGCGAGCGTATCGCCGCGCTTCGCAACGACGGCCTGTACACGCCGCCGAGCCTGCAGGGCAGCCTGCTGTTTCCTTTCACCGGCGGCGGCGCGAACTGGGGTGGCGTGGCGATTGATCCCGGCGGCATCGTCTACGTCAACACCTCGCGCGCGCCGCACGCCGTGCGCCTGATCGCGCGCGCCGACTTCGCCGCCGAGCGTGAGCGCAACCCCGGCAAGGAGGTGAGCGCGCAGGCCGGCACGCCCTATGGAATGCTGCGCGAACTCGTCGCCTCGCCGTTTGGCGCGCCATGCAACCCGCCGCCGTGGGGCACGCTGGCGGCGCTCGACCTGACGAGCCGCAAGCTGCTGTGGGAGGTGCGCCTCGGCACCACCGAGGATCGCCTGCCGCTCGGCATCGCACTGAAGATCGGCATGCCGAACTTCGGCGGACCGGTCGCGACCGCGGGCGGGCTGGTCTTCATCGGCGCGGCCACCGACCGCTACCTGCGCGCCTTCGACCAGGCCGGGGGCAACGAGCTCTGGCGCGGCCGCCTGCCGGCCGCCGGCATGGCGACGCCGATGACCTATGTTTGGAAGGGTCGGCAATACGTCGTCATCGCCGCCGGCGGCCACGGCGAGTCGGGCACCGAGACCTCGGATGCCATCGTCGCCTTCGCGTTGCCGGCCGCGGGCGAGCCGGAGCGGAGCTGGTGGGACGGGCACGTCGAACAGCCGGGCGGTCGCGCTGCGGTCGGCTTCACTGCGGCCGGCGTGCTCGTCGCTTTCGTGCTCGGACTGCTGCTGGTGCGGCGAGCGCGAGCGCGGGCAGGACGCACGGCTGCTGCGAGACCGTAGCGGCCCGCGCCGGTGGCCCCGGCCGCCGTGTGCTGCTTCACGCCGCCGCTGCACGGGTGGAAAGAGCGACACATGTTGACGCAGCCCTTACGCATTTGATCGCTTCCGGGGCAGTCGCGACTCGTATCGTCGCCGGCTCATCAGAGAACCGGCATCACGACATGACATCGCCACCCGCGACGGCATCGCTCTCGCTTTCGCTCACGACGTTCATGCTGACCGTTCTGGCCGGCTGCGGCGGTGGCAAGGCGGCACAGGAGGTCGCGGTCGCCGTGCCTGCCGCTGCAGCGGCAGCCTCGGCAGCCTCGAGTGCCGCCTCCGTCGTGGCTATCGGCGCCGGCCCGGCAGCGTCGGTGCCGACGAGCTTCAAGGCCAGCGGGCTGGGCGTGACGGCGCCGCCGACCCCGGCGAATCCGTTCTTCTCGCAGAACCTGCCGCCGCCGACCGTCAACGCGCTCGGCGACGACCACAACGCCGTCCTGATCTGGGGCCCCGACCAGCCCGACCGCGGCGACGGCAACGGCTACCAGATCACCTGGGGCCCGAGCACCGAGCCTGCGAAATACGTGAAGCTGACGAGCTATCACCAGATCCAGCTGCAGCCTTTGCTTAATGTCGAAGAAGGTGGCGGCGACTACGTCGCCGTGGTGCGCGCCGTCAGCCCCGAAGGCAAGCTGTCGGCACCGAGCGCGCCGGTCGTGTTCCGGGGAAGTTCGGCGCGCATCGATGCGCTTGCGAAACTGTTCCAGAAGGGCTTCGTCGAGACCTTCAATCAGCCCGCGGGGTTGTGGGACGAACGCAAGATCAACACCGCCTATTCGATCTGCAACGACCCCGAGATGAACGGCGCGTTCGTCAACTCGCAGTTCCATGCCCACAACACGGTGCGCTCGGCGAATTGCGACCGCGCCTCGACGTTCATGCGCTTTCGCACCCCGGTCTCGTTCGCCGACGATGGCGTGCGCACCTTCATCTGGAGCCAGGACACGCCGCTTCGCCGCAGCAGCGGCTACATGGAGCTTCGGCCGGCCCTGACCGACACCAACGACATCGTCACCCTGAACGGTGCCGAGCGCACCCCCGGCGGCGGCACGTTCCGGCTGACCACCGGCAACACCGGCGTGAGCTTCGAGTTCTTCGCGCCCGACGGAACTCGAAGGCACGTGCCGAGCGCGGCCGATCCGAGGCAGCCGGCCTCGGCCGACCTCGCCTGGCTCGATCGCCTGCCGGCACCGAACGTGCGCCGCACCTACGAGATGAAGGTCTCGCGCCGGCAGGCCGTTCTCTACGTCGACGGCCGCAAGGTGCTCGAGACGGCGGCCGACGCCATCGACCTGAAGGCCGACACCTACCACCTCGACTGGGACACCTTCAGCTACAACACGCCGAAGGACAACCAGACGCTGCAGCTCTGGCACATGGGCGCGATCTTCTACGACACCGCGCCCGGCACCGAGCCCACGACGGTGACCCACAACTACCGACTGCGCCACGGCGGCACCGACTACATGGAGGCCGCCGGCAACCAGCCGGCGACGGTGGAGCTGACGATTCCCGATGCCGTGACCGGTGCGGTCGGCCGGCGCCTGCTCTTCACCGAGCAGATCCGCGGCGCGCATTTTCGCGGCCCCTGGTCGGCCGCCGACCACGTCGTGGTCAACGGCCGATCGTTCCCATGGCCCGACTCGCGTCGGCTCGGCGACAGCCCGCCGTGGACGCTGCCCCAGCTCGTCGGCCTGACGCCGTATCAACAGTCGATCGAGATCCCGGACGGCGTGCTGGTGCGCGGCAAGAACGTCATCCAGTTCATCTCGAACGGCTTCACCGGCGTGCACAACATCCATCAGGAAATCGACTTCACGCGCGCCAGCGCTCCCGCCTTCACGCAACCCGACAAGGTGATGATCGCGCCGGGCGTTCCGTTGCCCGGCAACGTGTTCCCGCCGACGCCCGATACCGGCGCCGGCGTGATGCTGAACCGCATCGACGCGACCGACATGGGCTGCTGGGGCAAAGACACCACCGACCCGGCCCAGTGCAGCGCCACCGTCAAGGGCATCGCGCAAGTGAACTTCGGCCTGCGCACCGACGCCATGATGTCGGCGAGCGGCGCCAACGACGGCGTCGTGGAAGTCGGCGTGCTGATCGACGGTCTGCCGGCAGCGAAGCGCTCGACGGCGATCGACACGCCGGCGGCCGGCGGCGGCTACGTGGTGCCGGTCGACACGAGCACGCTGGCCGAGGGCATCCACGAAATCTATGCGTATGCCTGCACGGCCAAGGGCATCGCCAACATGAACGAAGGCCAGCACATCAGCTATGCGCAGGCCGGCGTGTACCAGCCGTTCCTCATCAACGTCGTGAACGGCGCAGGGTCGGCGACGCGCTACCGTGCGACCTCGGTGCCCGACATGACCGCCTACTGTCGCCGCTTCATGGCGCCGGCGAGCGCTGCCGCAGCCAAGGCCCATCACGGCTCGGCAGCGCCGGACCCGCACGCGCACTGAAGCGCACGACCGACATCGTCCGCGCCTACAGCTTCTCGGTCTCGCCCGCCGCCGGCTGCCAGCGCATCAGCCGTTTCTCGACGCGGCCGACGGCGGCGTCGAGCGCGAGCGCGAAGACGGTGAGGACGAGGATGCCGGCCATCACGGTGTTGATGTCGAACGCACCTTCGGCCTGCAGGATGAGATAGCCGACGCCGCGCGACGAGCCGAGGTACTCGCCGACGACGGCGCCGACGAAGGCCAGGCCCACGCTGGTGTGCAGCGAGCTGAAGACCCAGCTCGTCGCGCTCGGCAGGTACACATGGCGCAGCAGCTGCCTGCGGTTGGCGCCGAGCATGCGCGCGTTGGCGAGCACGACCGGGCTCACCTCCTTCACGCCCTGGTAGACGTTGAAGAAGACGATGAAGAAGACAAGCGTCACGCCGAGCGCCACCTTGCTGGCGATGCCGAGCCCGAACCAGACCGCGAAGATCGGCGCCAGGATCACGCGCGGCATGCTGTTGAGCGCCTTGATGTACGGGTCGGCGATGGCGCCGGCGAGCGGGCTGAGCGCCAGCCAGAGTCCGAAACCGAGGCCGAGCGCGGTGCCGATCGAGAACGCCAGTGCCGTCTCGACGAGCGTGACCCAGAGGTGCTCGTAAATGTCGTGGCCGGTCACGAACCAGGCCCAGACGCGACCGAAGATCTTCAGCGGCTCGCCGAAGAAGAACGCCGCCTGGCGGTCGTTCTCGAACATGAAGTTCGGCAGCAGGCCCGGCGTCGTGAGCAGGTGCCAGACGACGAATACCGCGACGAGCAGGCCGACTTGCCAGAGTCGCAGGTACTTCATGCAGCCAGCTGCTGTCGGTAGCCTTTCAGCACCTCGTCGCGCAGCACCGCCCAGATGGCCTGGTGCAGCTCGACGAAGCGCGGCGTCGTGCGCACCTCGGCGACGTCACGCGGCCGCGGCAGGTCGACCTCGAACTCGCCGATCGGATGCGACGCTGGCCCGGCCGACAGGCAGACGACGCGATCGCTCAGGGCGATCGCTTCGTCGAGGTCGTGGGTGATGAAGAGCACCGCTTTCTTCTTCGCCGACCAGAGGCCGAGCAGCTCGTTCTCCATCAGCTGCCGGGTCTGGATGTCGAGTGCGGAGAAGGGCTCGTCCATGAGGATGATGTCGGGGTCGAGCACCAGCGTCTGCGCCAGGCTGACGCGCTTTCGCATGCCGCCCGAGAGCTGGTGCGGGTAGCGGTCGCCGAAGCCGCCGAGGCCGACGCGCTTCAGCCACGCCTCGGCCTGCGCGCCGGCGTCGGCCACGCCACGAAACTCGAGCCCGGCCGCCACGTTTTGCAGCGCCGTTCGCCAAGGCATCAGGCTCTCGGCCTGGAACATGTAGCCGGCGCGGGCGTTGATGGCGGCCAGCGGCGCACCGAACACATCGACCGTGCCGCTGCTCGGCGCCAGCAGACCGGCAGCGACGTTGAGCAGCGTGCTCTTGCCGCAGCCGGTCGGCCCGACCACCGACACGAACTCGCCGGCACCGACCGACAGCGTCACATCGCTCACCGCGGTGTAGCGCTCGCCCGGCCGATCCTTGGCGACGAACGTGCAGCTCACGCCGCGCAAGGCCAGCGCCGGCGCAGCGTTCACGGTGCCGGGCCGAGCCGCGCCAGCTGCCGGCGCTCGATGCGGCGCGACAGCGGATTGATCACGGTCATGAGCATGAAGGCCAGGTTGCCGACCACCGGGACGGTGAACAGCGAGCCGACGAGGACCGCGAGGACGCTGATGACCATGACCGCACCGATGCGCAGCCGTGCCGACTCGTATGTGGGCCGCGCCATCGGCTCGCTGCAGAGCGCCGGGTGGAGGTGGATCCTGCGCGCCACTGCCAGTGCCGCCACCGCGAGCAGGAACATGTTCGCGGAATAGATCGCCTGGGCGACGAGCGACCCCGGAAACTCGCCGATGAGCGAGCACGAGAACGGCATCAGCGTCACCACGCCGAGCTCGGCGAGATTGAGCGTGAGCAGTGGGCCGTCGGTGCGTCGGACGTGGCCGAACACGCGGTGATGGCCGACCCAGAAGAACGCGAGGACACAAAAGCTGATGGTCCAGGCGATCGCCTTCGGCGACAGATTGGCGAGGGCCTGCGCGAGTTCTGCGGCACTGCGGATCGCGTGCGGGTCGGGCAGCTTCAGTTCGATGACCAGAAGCGTCATCGCGATCGCGAAGACGCCGTCGGTGAGGGCCTCGATGCGGTAGGCCGCGAAGATGCTCGCGGGATGCGCGCTGTCGTCGGTGGCCACCGCTCAGCCCTTCGGATACTTCGCGTTGGCCCGCTTCGCGTAGTCGTTGGTCGAGATCGCGGCGAGATCGATCTTCGCCGCCGCGATCTCCGGGTCGATGCTCGCCAGTGCGCGCCGTGCCGTTTCTGGGCCGGCATCGGGGAACAGGCCGTCGACCGAGAGCGCGCCCTTGGCGGCGAGGAAGGCGTCGACGTAGACGGCGCGGTCGCCGAGCAGGTAGTTCTCGGGCACCGCCTTGATGATGTCGCCGGCGCCGGCTTTCTGGATCCACTTGTCGGCGCGCACGATCGCGTTGGCGAGCGCCTGGGCCGTCAGCGGGTTCTTGTCGAGGAAGGTCTGCTGCGTGTACAGACAGGCGGCCGGCATCGGCCCGCCGAAGATGCGGTCGGCCTCGGCGACGACGCGGGTGTCGGTGATGACCTTCATGTCGCCCGAGCGCAGCAGCAGCGTGATCACCGGGTCGAGGTTCGACATGGCGTCGATCTGGCCGGAGCGCATCGCGGCAACGGCGCCGCTGCCGGCGCCCACGCCGATGATCGACACGTCGGCCGGCTTCAGGCCGGCCTTGCCGAGCACGAAGTTGGCGAGCACGTTGGTCGACGAGCCCGGTGCCGTGACGCCGATCTTCTTGCCCTTCAGGTCGGCGACCGACTTGTAGTTGGGCATCGTCTTCGGATTGATGCCGAGCACGATCTGCGGGGCCCGCCCTTCGAGCACGAACGCGCGCAGGCGCTGGCCCTTGACCTGCATGTTGATGGTGTGCTCGAAGGCACCGCTGACGACATCGGCGCTGCCGCCGACCAGTGCCTGCAACGCGCGCGAGCCGCCGGCGAAATCGGCGATGGTGACGTCGAGGCCCTCGGCCTTGAAATAGCCCTGCGTCTCGGCGATCGTGAGCGGCAGGTAATAGAGCAGGTTCTTGCCACCGACGGCGAGCGTGAGCCTGGGCTTCTCGAGCGCCTGAGCGCGGGCGCCGAACGGCAGGGCGAGTCCGGCGATGGCGGCCGAGCCGGCATCGAGGACGAGGCGGCGCTTCATGGTGTCTCCTTCGCTGCGCGAGTTCGCGGTCGACTCTAGCAGCGTGCCTCGGGCGATGATCGTGCGTCGCCGGATGCAGCTCAAGCCGGCAGCAAAGCTCGCTGTGGTCTAGCTCTGGATCGAATTCTTCGCCGACAGCGATCGCGCCGATCTCTTCGCCGGCGCCATCGAGACAGTCGATTCGCTGGTGGTCCCGGTCGTCACGATCTACGTGGTGCTCGCCCTCCGCGCTGCAGGCAACCGGCTGGCCCTCGCCGACAGCCTCGTCTACGCCGCGGCCCGCGCGAACGGCGCCGTGCTCTGGACCCAGGCGCGCACTTCGACGGGCTCGACGGCGTGAGCTACTTCGCGAAGCCATCGCCGTAGAATTCGAGCGGTGAAAATTCGCATCGGCCACTCGGCGTTGCAGGTGGCGCTGGTGCTCGTTGCCGGGCCGCTTCTCGCGCAGCCGCGGCCGCCTTCCACAGCGACTCCGCCGGAAGCGAGCGCATCCGCCGTCGCGGCGCCGCCGGTGTCGCTGTCGGCGCGCAAGGTCTACGAGCAGGCGCGCTCGCAGCTCGTGCAGATCCGCACCGTGCTGAAGGGCCAGGCCAGCCAGACCTCGGTCGGCTCGGGCTTCTTCGTCACGCCACAAGGCCACATCGTCACCAACTTTCACGTCGTCAGCGAAGCGGCGCTGAAGCCAGAACGCCACGACCTCGTCTACGTCACTGCCGACGGTCGCGAAGCGCCGTTGAAGATCCTGCAGATCGACGTCCTCCACGACCTCGCTTTGCTGAGGGCCGGAGACGCCGACGCTAAGAAGCCCTTCGACGCACTCGCCTTCCGGCC
>Ga0123338_10001036_pt1 | contig 27369 bp, 30 predicted proteins | sample grotaG_FD_89793 | JGI IMG/M metagenome (GOLD analysis project Ga0123338, IMG submission 89793) | Glacier valley bacterial and archeal communities from Borup Fiord, Nunavut, Canada, to study Microbial Dark Matter (Phase II) -... | ecosystem: Environmental > Aquatic > Freshwater > Ice > Glacier ...
ACCCTCAAGTGTTTCTCGGCCTCACCCACCATCACCCCGCGCAACGCCCGACACAACCGCGCCAGCTCGAGCGCAGCGTCTTTGACGAACAAGCGAAAATCCACCGCCACCTGGTCGTTTCTCGAGCGGGCGGTGTGCAGCTTTCCGGCCACCGGACCAATTCGGTCTCGCAGCGCGGATTCGATATTCATGTGGACATCCTCAAGCGAGAGTTTCCACTCGAAATTTCCGGCTCTAATATCCTCGAGAATGGCTTTGAGGCCACCCTGAATTTGTGTGACCTCGAGCGGCTCAAGGATATTTTGCGCGCCGAGCATGGCGACGTGGGCGAGGCTACCGCGAATATCGTGCTCGAATAGCCGCTGGTCGAAGCCGACGGAAGCATTGAATAATTCGACCAGTCCATCGGTGGCCTCGGCGAAGCGTCCGCCCCAGAGTTTTGCATTTTGTGTTTTGGGTTGGGTCATTTTGGGTTCTCGGTTTGGGAAGAGACATCAGATGTCAGAAAAGGCGGTACTGCGATATATCTACTCAGCGCGATTCCTCGAGCGCGAGGCGCACCGCGAGGCCACCGAGCACCGCGCCCATCAGGTATTTTTGCACCTTGAGCCAGGTGGGGCGACTCGAGAAGAACGCGGCCACCCGAGCGGCGCTGAGCACGATGAGCAGGTTGACGGTGAAGCTAATCAAAATCTGGGTGAGGCCCAGCGCGACGCTCTGCACGAGGACCGGGCCATGCTCGAGCTTGACGAATTGAGGCAGCAGTGCGAGGTAAAACACTGCGATTTTAGGATTGAGCACGCTGGTCAAGAAGCCCATCTGAAAAAGCTTTCGGCTCGAGTCGCGCTTCAGGTCGCGCACCTCGAAGGGCGACCTCGAGCCGGGGCGCACCGCCTGCCACGCCATCCACAGGAGGTAAGCCGCGCCCGCCAACTTGAGAGCGACATAAGCCAGCGGAACCGCCAGCAGCACGGCAGACAGGCCCAGCGAAGCGGCCAACATGTGGCACAGAAAACCCACCACCACGCCCCCCAGCGACGTAATACCCGCTCGAGACCCCTGGAGAATGGACCTCGAGATGAGGTAAATCATGTTAGGTCCGGGCGTGAGCACCAGCGCGAGGCAGGCGGCGGCAAAAATCAGCAGGTCGTGGGTGGGAATCATCTCAGCTCCTTTTTCAGCACCACCGGGGGCGCGGTCAGCGGATTGCGGTGGCTGTACTCGAGCAATTCGTCCACCTCATAGCCGTTACGCCGATACACCGAAACAAGCTTTTCGGTGTTAGCGTCCGAGCGCACCGCCAGCCGCAACTCGAGCACCCCCCTGCGCCGCGCCGTGACCTCGATAACCTCGAGCAGGCGGTCCACCAGCGCCTTACCCCGGTGCTCTTTCAGGATACCCACGCCCATGATTTCCCAGATTCGAGAATGGTGCTCGAGGGGCACGTATTGAGCAGTTCCCACCGCGTCCTCGAGCGTCTCGACCAGAAAACCACCTCCACCCTGTTGAAACCGGGTCAAAACCATACCGCCGGTGGTGCGGTGGCCCTTGGACATGGGGTCCAGCACGGTTCCGGCCCAGGCTCTGCGGATGAGCGAGGCCATGAGGTCGGCGTCCTCGAGCAGGGCAGGGCGGAGGCTGTAGGGTTCGCGTTGGGTCAGGGTCTCGAGCATGGGGGGTGTGTCTCCGGAACGCGGTGGTTAAGTGCCTCCGGCACGCAGAAGGCAGAAAGCTGAAGGCACGGAGCAAAAGTCTTCTGGCAGTTAGCTTTCCGCCTTCTGCCTTCGGCTTTCCGCCCTCTACCTCAAACCTTCTGCGGCTCCTGCTCCTTCTCGGCCTTGGCTTCCGCCCTCGAGCGCACCCGCAGCCGCAAGGCGTTGAGTTTGATAAACGCGCCTGCGTCGGCCTGGTTGTACACGCTGTCGCGCTCGAAGGTCACCAGTTCTTTGTCGTACAGGCTCTTGGGGGCTTTGCGTCCCACCACCGTCGCCGCACCCTTGTACAGCTTGATGCGGGCCGTTCCGGTCACGCTCGAGGCCACATGGTCGAAGTACAGCTGCAAGGCTTCGCGCTCGGGGGCGAACCAGAAGCCGTTGTAGACCAGTTCGGCGTATTTGGGCGCAAGCTGGTCGCGCTGGTGCAGCACCTCGCGGTCCAGGGTTAGCGACTCGACGGCGCGGCGGGCGTGGTAGAGCAGCGTTCCACCAGGGGTTTCGTAGACGCCCCGCGACTTCATGCCCACAAAGCGGTTCTCCACCAAATCCAGCCGCCCCACGCCGTGCGCCCCGGCGATTTTGTTGGCCCGCTCGAGCAGCGCCGCCGGACTCAATTTCTCGCCATTAATGGCCACAGGATTGCCGCCCTCGAACTCGAGTTCCACGTATTCGGGCGTGTTGGGCGCGTCTTCGGGATTGGTCGAGTATTTGAACATGTACGCGGGGGGTTCAGTCCAGGGGTCCTCGAGAATGCCACCCTCGAAGCTGATGTGCAGCAGATTCGCGTCGGTGCTCCAGGGGTCTTTGACGGTGGTGGGCACCGGAATGCCGTGCTCACGGGCGTAGGTCTCGAGGTCGGCGCGGCCTTTAAAGTCCCACTCGCGCCAGGGGGCCACGGTCTGGATGTCGGGGCGCAGCGCGTAGGCGGTCAGCTCGAAGCGCACCTGGTCGTTGCCTTTTCCGGTGGCCCCGTGTGAAATCGCCACCGCGCCCTCCTTCTCGGCGATGTCAATCATGGCTTTGGCAATCAGGGGCCGCGCAATGCTGGTGCCCAGCAGGTAATAGCCTTCGTAGAGGGCGCTCGAGCGCATCATGGGGAACACGAAGTCGCGCACGAACTCTTCTTTGAGGTCGAGCGCGTAGGCCGCCACCGCGCCCGTGGCCAGGGCCTTGACTCGAGCTTCTTCCACCTCGTCGCCCTGCCCGATATCGGCGGTGAAGGCCACCACATCGTAGCCGCGCTCGAGCTGGAGCCACTTGAGGATGATGGAAGTGTCTAAACCTCCGCTGTAGGCGAGAACGATTTTGGGTTTGGTCATGGGGGTCTCCAGGGAACAGGTTATGGGTGACAGGTTACAGGGATAAACTCGAGTTACATCTTAACTTGCCTCGAGTGGGCGTGCTCTGCTCGTCTCGACAGCACAAGACCGCCACACGCTAAATCTCCCTCTGAGTACTCGAGGGAGATTTTTAGCGTAGGCGGTTGGAGTGGGTCATCAGGGTTCTTTGATGGACTGGCGTTATGCGCTCGAAGCGTATGTTTATGCAGAATACACGCTCGAGCGCTCGAGGTCAAGTGTGATTTTGCGGGGTTTTATCAGACAACACTTTGTATAAATTCTTAGCTCGAGTGAATTTTTGAAGGTTCTGCTCGAGTGATATACTTAAGTCATGACTCAGAGTGTGCGCTCAGAAAATCGGGGTGAGGGGGTTTATCCGCTCGAGTTTCCCAATATTGAAGTTTGCTGAGACATAGCCCTGATGGACCCCGAAAACACAAACAACTCTACGGGCGGCTAAACTCGACGGTATGACCGAGCCGCGCAGTTTACGCAGTTTAAAGTTCGACTGGAACACCTTACCCACCCTAACCCCTACTTTTCCGGGAACCGCTGGGATTATTCGCGCTCAGCTCGAGGATTTTAGGGTGGACGAGATTCCGCTTTACCCGTTTTCCGGCGAGGGTGAGTTCTTGTTCGTTCGGCTCGAGAAGCGGGGTCACAACACCAACCATTTGATGGGGGAACTGTGTAATCAGCTCGGCATCGAACCCAAAAAAGTGGGGGTGGCCGGACTCAAGGACCGACACGCCATCACCACCCAGTGGATGAGTTTACCCATCAAACTCGAGAAGCACCTGGGCAATTTCCAGCTCGAGGGGGTCAGGATTCTGGAAACGGCCCGCCACGACAACAAGCTGGGCATGGGACACTTACAGGGAAATCGCTTCGAGATTCGGGTCAGAAATGCGCCTGAGACGCTCGAGCGTGCTCAGGCCGTGCTGGACGTTCTGCTCGAGCGCGGCCTCCCCAACTATTTTGGGCCGCAGCGCTTTGGCGTGGATGGGCGCAATGCCGAGGAAGGTCTCAAGCTAATGCGAAATAAAATGCGTGGGGGCGGCAGTATTCCGCTCAAACGCTTTCTGATTAGCGCGGTTCAGTCGCAGATTTTCAACGCCTTCGTGGCGGCGCGGCTCGAGCGGGGTATTTTTGACCGTCTGCTCGAGGGCGATATGGCCAAAAAGCACGACACCGGGGGCGTGTTCAGGGTGTTAGACGCCGAACTCGAGACCCCACGGGCGCAACGGGGCGAGGTTTCGGCGCTGGGAACGCTGTTTGGCCGCAAAGCCAAGCCTTTAAGCGGGGAGGCCGGAGCGCTCGAGGGTGAGATTCTGGAGTCATTCGGTCTCGAGCCGGAAGATTTCTCGAGCCGCCTGGGAGACCGCCGCTTCACTCGAGTGTTCATCACGAATGCCTCGCTCGAGGGCACCGAGGAGGGCTACTGGATTCGCTTCGACCTGCCACGCGGTAGCTTTGCTACGAGTGTGCTGCGCGAACTCACCAAAACGGCGGTGGACGAGACAGACGAATCCTCGAGCGAAGAGGAAGTTATTGTAGAAAGCACCTCTGAAGCGTAACTTTCGCGGTTGCAGTTTAGATTTTAAATCGTTCACCTCCACACCAATGAAACAGGCGCTCGAGACTAAGATAATCCCATAAGCACTCGAGCTTGAATCAGGCTCGAGCACCTCTAGAGCGAGACTCGCTCAAAGACTCAAGGAGATTTTGAAATGGCTAAACCCCAAGAAGTAACCGACGCGAATTTTACCCAGAGCATCTCGGAAGGCTATACCCTGGTGGACTTCTGGGCACCCTGGTGTGGCCCCTGCCGCATGATTGCCCCAGTGCTCGAGGAACTGGCCGACGATTACGCTGGAAAAGTCAAAATCGTCAAGCTCAACATTGACGACAACCAGACCAGCGCCATGCAGTTCCGGGTGATGAGCATTCCCACCCTGATTTTGTTCAAGGACGGCCAGCCCGTCGAGACCATCGTGGGCGCACAGCCCAAGCGCAATTTTGTGGAGAAGCTCAATAAGCACCTTCCCGCTGCGGTGGTTAACTAAACACTTGCTCGAGTTTGGCGGTGTTAAACGTAGGGGCGCATCGAATGCGCCCTTTTTGCTTTGGCATCGGCTCGAGCACGGGAGGGCGAGCTGCTGTCTTGGACAAAACGACACCTATCGGGCCTGTCCGCCACTCGCCCCTACAAAATCAAAAAAGAAGCTCGAGGACGCAAATCCTCGAGCTTCTTTCTAAAGGCTTTCTCTACATGCTGGCCATATTCGGCGTACCCACCTTCATATTGGGGTCCTGGTCCAGCATCTGCATATGGGTCTGCTCGTGGTTCAGGTTCAGGTGGACGTGCGCGTCTACATGGTCAATGGCGCTTAAGGGTAGCCAGTGGTGCTGACTGTCGCTCGAGGAATTCTTGGTGAGCTTGATGTAGTCCCCGTCCACATGGTCCACTAGTCCGTGAAGCTTTCCATCGGCGCAGATGACTTCCATGTGCTCTTTAATCTGAGGTTTAAAATCCATGTCCATGCTCCTTCACGACGCACTCGAGAAAGGCTCGAGCGAAATAGCGGTGTCGTTACCAAGAGCATAAATCCGCTCTCCTCGAGCGGGGTGACACCACTGTGAACCTTGCTTCACCGCTTCAACAGCCCGCACTCAGTTCTATTTTTTGAGGCTCTGCACAAACTGAACCAGCTTCTCGAGGTCTGCGCCCTGAATATTGGGATAGCCCGCCATCGCACCCTTGCCGTTCACGATGATGCTTTTCAGCGCCGCAGCGTCCACCAGCACCGCGCTTTGCTGCAAACTGGGGGCGCTTCCACCCTGACCTTGCGCCCCGTGGCAACCCGCACAGTTCTGGGTGTACAGACTCGAGCCACGCGAGGCCAGCAGTTGCGTCCCCGGTTGAAGCTGCGCCAGCAGCGCGTCGGCCTCTCCCCCGTTCGGTGCGAGTTTTTTGTAACGCTCGAGGGCCATCACCGCTTTCTCAAACTGCCCCAGTTGGCGGTAGATGGAGCCAAGTAATAAAAAGCCTTCCGGCTCCTGCGGCGCAACCTGAGTGCTCAGCTCGAGCAGCCCGAGGCCCTGACTGACCTTGGAGGGCTGTAAGGCCAGCAACAGCCCAAAACGGCGCAAAGCTTTGGGTTCTTTAGGATTCTTTTGGAGGACTGTGCCGTAAGCGCGGGCAGCGTCGGCCACCCGGCTCAGGTCAAAGTAGGCGTCGGCCAGCTCGAGCAGCGTTTTCACATCACCCGATTTTGCCCTCGCTTCGAGGGCCGAGACCCCTGCCGAGGTTTTGAGCAACTGGGTGTAATCCGAGGTTAAGCCCTTCTGCTGCCAGCTCGAGAGAAAGGTGAACAATCCGATGACCAGCGCCGCAACCACCGCTACAGCCACCCCGACCACGGTAGGTGTGGCCCGCTTCTCGAGCACGCGAGCTTCGGGTTTGGGCGGCAAGGCGTCGAGTTCAGTGAGCACTCGGGCGGCCCGGACCTTGAGACGCAGGCGTTCACGCTCGAGTTGAGAAAGTGCGGTTCCAGGGGCGGCTTCTTCGGGTTCCAGCTCCTCGAGCTGACGGTAAATGAGGTCGCGCTCCTCTTCCAAATCGGCTCGAGCGCTATCCACAGGTTCGGCTCGAGCACGGCCCAGCGCTGGGGCAAAGGTGACGGCCAGCCAGAACAGGGCCACGAGAGCTAGAAAAAGATATATCAAGTTTCAACTCCGCAGACAGTCATTCCTTAATCTTTTGTAGGGGCGAGTGGCGGACAGGCCCGATAGGTGTCGTTTTGTCTAAGACAGCAGCTCGCCCTTTTTTGCTCGAGTCGCAAAGGACAAAAGCAAGGAGGTTTAAAGTTACGCTCGAATGGAATGTGAGGGCGAGCTGCCACTCGCCCCTACCCACATTAAACCTTGTTCCGCTCGAGCATTTCCCGTTCCACCCGCTCGAGCATCTCGGGGGAAACCTCGACCAGATTCTTGCGCCCCATGGTACCCCACCACAGCGCCGCGCCGCCGAACAGCGCAATCACCGGCAGACCCCACAAAATCCAGTTGATGCCTTTTTTGGGCGGCTCGAGCAGGATGGTGTCGCCGTAGCGGGTCTGGAAAAACCCAATGATGTCCGCGTCGGTGCGGTTTTGCTTCAGAAATTCACCAATCTGGCGCTTGACCTCGAAGGCGAACGGGGAGCGGCTGTCCGTCACCGACTCGCCCTGACACACCAGACAGCGCAGCCTTAAGCCAATGTCGCGCACTCGAGCCTGCTGAACGTCGGTCAGGTCGAGGTTGACATCTCGGACCGTCTGAGCCAGCCCAGCAGGGACAAAAGCGGCGCTCGAGAGCATCAGAACCACGCCGAGTGCTCGAGGATTCACAGTTTCACGCCCAGACGCTCGAGGTTTTCGCGCATCACTTCAGGGCGCACCGGACCAATCCAGCGCTTGACCACCATTCCGCTGGCGTCCACGAAGAAGGTCTCCGGCGGTGCAGTCACACCGTAATCAAAGGAAAGCTTGCGGTCGTCGTTTTGGATGCTGGGAAAGGTGTAGCCGAACTCTTGCGCGAAGGCTCGAGCGCGTGCGTAACTTGTTTCGGTGTGCAGCACTCCTACTATATTCACTTGTGAGCTATACTTCTGGGCCAATTCCTTGAACAGTGGCGCTTCCTCTCGGCAGGGGTCGCACCACGAGGCCCAGAAGTTGATGACCATCGGCTTGCCTCTCAGGAGGACAGCATCAAAATTTTTACCCTCGAGCGTGACCCCAGATAGCGCCGGAGCGGGACGGCCCTCGAGTACACTCTTGGCGTCGTCGGTCTGGGTGAGCAGGCCCACCGCCAGCAGCGCCAGCACCGCCAGCATCACCAGCAGCGGCACAAAGCGGGTCCACGCCGCTCGAGCAGGTTTAGTTTGAACTTTATCTTGCGAAGGATTCACGATTAAAAACCTCTAAAAAGTCAATCACTCGAGCGCAACCATAAAACAAGCGCATCCACTGAAAACTCTTAACTAGTCTGCCGCCTGCGCCGCGCCCTTCACCGCTCGAGCCTGCCGCACCGAAGGCGAAACCAGGGTGATGCCCGACCCTAAAATCATAATCAGGGTCCCCAGCCATATCCAGGACACCAGCGGCGAATCAATGACTTGCACCGTGACCCACTGGCCTTTTTGGGTGTCGAAGTCGTTGAGCGTGATGTAGTCGTCGCCCAGCGGGTGATAGCGAACCGCAGGCATCGGCACCGGGCGCGCGGCGTTTTTGTAGTGGTTGAGTTTCGGCTCGAGGATGGCGTCCCCGTACTGAATCCGGGCGGTGTCCTGAAACTTGTCGGCGAACTCCTGACGGTCCATGCCATAAAAGTTGATGAGCTTACCGAAGACTAGTTTGGCCTGTCCAATCTGGATGTTGACGGTGACATCGCGCTTGTAGGCGCTCGAGACGGCCACGCCGAGGACCAGCACCACCAGACCCGTATGGGCGAGGTAAGCCCCATAACGGCGTGGGTAGAGGGCAAAGAGTTGAAACATCGCGCTCAGAGGGTTCTTTCGGTTGCGCTCGAGCGAAGCTTTTAGCGTGACGCTGAGCAGACCGAACACCACGAAGGCGCTCAATCCAAAAGTCAGCAGCAGCCCCACGCCGTGAATGCCTAGAATGAAGGCCACACTCGAGGTGAGCAGGCCCAGCAGCGCGGGCCAGCGGGCTGATTTCCACAGGCTCTCACCGCTCATGCGCCGCCAGGTGAACATCGGTCCCAGGCCCATGAAAAACAGCAGGGCCAGGCCCAGCGGAATGGCGAAGACGTTGAAGAAAGGCGCGCCCACGCTGGTTTTGAAGCCGCGAATGGCCTCAAGCAGTACCGGAAACAGCGTGCCCACCACGATGAGCACCGCGAACACCACCCACATCACGTTCCCGGCTAAGTAGCCGCCCTCCCTCGAGAGCATTCCCTCGCCCTCGGAGCGGTCCTTAATCAGGCTCGAGCGCCACGAGGCCAGACTCACCCCAACGAGTAAAAGCAGCGCGAAAAAGCCAAAAAAGGCGAACCCGATGGGGCCGTTGCCGAAGGCGTGAACGCTCTGCACGATGCCGGAGCGGGTCAGGAAGGTGCCAAACACCGTGCTCGAGTAGGCCAGCACAATCAGCCACAAGTTCCAGGAAGCAAAAGCCCGCTTGCGCTCCTGAATCTGCACGCTATGCAGAAATGCGGTAGCAAACAGCCAGGGGATGATGCTGGCGTTCTCCACCGGGTCCCAGGCCCAGTAACCGCCCCAGCCCAGCACCTCGTAGCTCCAGTAGCCCCCGGCCACGATGGCAGCCGAGAGGAAAATCCAGGTGACTAAGGTCCAGCGGCGGGTCTGCACAATCCAGGTTTCACCCACCCGGCCCGTGACCATCGCGGCGAAGGCGTAGGCGAACGGAACCGACAGGCCCACGAAACCCAGATACAGCAGCACCGGGTGAACCGACATCATCCAGTGATTCTGGAGGAGTTCGTTGGGTCCGGCCCCCTCGAGCGGAACCACCGGAACCGCCGTAAACGGGTTGGCAATGGTGAGGTTGACCCCCACGAAGAACAGGAGGGAGAGGTTCTGCGCCACCATCGCCCAGGGCCGCAAGGCGTCGTTGCGGCTGAAAAGCGACATCAGGAAGGTGTAGAGCGATAAAATCCAGGCCCACAGCAGGATACTGCCCTCGAGCGCGGCCCACAGGGTGACAATTTTGACCCACAGCGGTGAAAAGGTCTGCGAGTGCTCGGCCACGTAGCGCACCGAAAAGTCGTCGGTGAGCAGGGAGCGCTCGAGCGTGACCAGGGCTAAGGTCATGAAGGCGAAGACCGCCCAGCTCGAGCGCCGCCCCGCCTCGGCCAGACGGGGGTCGCTGCGGCGTCCGCCCAGGAAGCTCACCACCAGCCCAAACAGGGTGAAGCCCAGCGCGAGGAACAGCGCCAGCGTACCGATGGTGCTGGCGCTCGAGAGTTGGGGTAGGAGAAGGGTGTTGTTCATGTTTGTTTCCCGCTCGAGGAGTGAATCCCCCCGCTTGCAAGCGCTTCGCTTTTGCAAGGGTCCCCCCTTGTTAAGGGGGGCCTAAAAATGTCGCTGCTCGAGTACAGAGCCTTTAAGGTCCCCCTTAACAAGGTTCGCGCAGTTTCCCGTAGGGACGGAGATTCGAGAAAGCGAAGCGCTCTCGAGCAGGGGGATTCGCCCGGTCCACTCGAGCACCACCCCCTCACTGCACCTTCGAGTTATCCAGCAACTTCCGCAAATCAGTTTTATCGCTCGAGGTCGGGGCTTTGTACTCTTCGCTGTGCTTGACCAGCAACCTCGAGCCTTGAAATACACCGTTCGCCATCTTGCCTTCTACAATCACGCCCATGCCGTCTTTGAACAAATCCGGCACGCCGCCCACGTAATGCACCGGGTAATCCACGGTGCCGTCGGTGGCCACGAACTGCAAATTCAGGCTCGAGCGGTCATACTTCACGCTACCCACCTTGACCAGCGCGCCAATTTGCAGGGTGCGGCCCTCGAGTTCGGCGGCCCTGGCCTTGTATTCGCTGGGCAGCACGTAAAACACCAAGCTGTTGCCCAGACTGCCGGTGAACAGGAACGCGCCCACCCCGACCACCAGCAACAGCGCAGCCCAGTAAGGCCACAGCACCTTTTTACGGGTTTTGGGGGCCTCGAGCGGACGCAAGTTAGTGTCGGTCATGCTCGGAGACCTCTAATTGGTCGTCGGCTCGAGTGTCGCGCAGGCGGCGCAGCAGAAAGCCCCAGTAGGCCAGGGTTGCTAGAATGGTGATGACGTATATGGGCACCACGAACACCCAGTATTTGTCGAGTCCAAACATGGTTAATCACTTCCTTGCAATTTAAGTTCGCGCTCGAGCAAACGGTCTTCACGGCTCTCAAGCCTACGGGCCAGAATGCCGCGCAGGCGCAAGAAGTAGAAGAACAGCAACGTGAAGCCGAGGGTCATCAGAATGAGCGAAAGCAGCATCGAAGGGTCAGCCTTGAAGTTGACCTTGCCCAGCAAATTGACGGTAAAGCCCTGGTGAATCGAGCGCCACCACACCACGCTCATGTAGTTGATGGGCACGTTAATCATGCCAATCACGCCGATGACGGCGGACACTCGAGCGCGGCGGGCCGGGTCCTCAATCAGGCCGCGCACGATAAAGTAGCCGATGAAGATGAGCAGCGCCAGCGCGGTGGAGGTGAGCCGGGGGTCGTCCCAGACCCAGTATTGCCCGAAGGTGGGCTTGCTCCAAATCATGCCGCACACCAGCGAGATACCCACCATCAAAATGCCGATTTCGCTCGAGGCCGCACTCAGGCGGTCCCAGCGGCGGTTGCGGGTAAACAGGTAGGCCAGACCGTACACGAAGGTGCCGAAGCAGGCCAGATAGTACATCCAGGAGGCGGGAACGTGGATGTAAAGAATTCGGACCAAATCGCCCTGATTCTGGTCCGGCGGCGACTTGAAGATGAAATAGCTGCCCAGTAGCATCATCAGCAGCGTGACAATACCCAGAGCGGGCGTGATGCGGTCTTGGCTCGAGCGCAGGGTCATAGGTTCTCCTGAATATGAAAGGTGCGGGCGCAGATTTACTTTCTGAGCTTACGGCGACATCATTATTATGCGCCCAAATGAGGGTGACAAAAAACCCCCTCTTGGGCGAGTGGCTCGAGCCTCAACCCTCCACCGCTGCCGGAAAGGCCAGAGCCGCAATGGTCAGATAAATCAAATCGAAGGCGGCCAGCAGGCCCAACCACGTCGTGATTTCACTGGGCAGAGGACCACTCGAGCCGAGCAGCGCGGTGCCCTTGACCGACCCAAGCACCACCGGAATCAGGATGGGAAACATCAGCACCGGAAGCAGCGCTTCTCTGGCCCGCAAGCTGACCGTGAGCGCCCCATAAAAGGTACTGATGATGCAAAAGCCCAACACGCCCAGAAGCAGAAAAAGCAGAAAAAGCGGGGCGCGCTCGAGCGGGATAGGCAGGCCGTAGAGCACGAAGGCCAGCGGTACAGTGATGACACACAACCCCAGCATCAGCACGAAGTTGGCCAGCAGTTTGCCCAGGTAAACGCCCTCGAGCGAGACCGGATACAGAAGAAGTCCCTCGAGCGCGTCGGATTCCTGCTCACCGGTCCAGGCCCGACCCGCCGCCAGCACACTGGCAAAGGCAATAGCGACCCACAGTACACCCGGCCCTGCGTCTCGCAGGCGTTGCGAATCTGGCCCCAGCGCAAACCCTAAAATCATCAGCACTAAAACCGCAAAGAAAGCCGCTCCAGAGAGCACTTCTTTGGAACGCCCCTCGAGCGAGAGGTCTTTGAGGGCTACGGCGAGGATGGGGTTCATGGTTTGCGGCCTGGTTTGGGGGTTAGGGTCGCTCGAGGGTTGGAGGCGGACAGGCGGTCTGGCCCGAAAGGTGCCGTTCTCGCCAAGACGCCCGGAAGGTGCCGCTCTGTCCAAGACGGTTGGAGGGTTGGAGAGTTGGAGGGTGAAAAGAGCGCCTCCGGCGGGTTTTTGGTTTTTGGTTCTTGGTTGGTTTGATTTCGGGCGCTCGAGTGCAGACCAACCAATGACCAATGACTAATTACCCGCGAGCAGGCCCGGAAGGTGCGGCGAGGCCCGCTAGGTGCCGTTTTCGCCAAGACGCCGTTCTGCTCAAGACGCGGCCCAGCCCGGAAGGCGGACAGGCCCGATAGGTGCCGCTCTGTCCAAGACGTGCTGAAGTTGGGCCAAGACAGCCGCAGGCGCAATGTTCGTCGCTTATCGTCAAAATCTTTTCCCTGTAACCCGTAACCTGTAACCCGTAACCCGCTCCTACTCGCCATAAAAAACCCCACCCTCGAGCCTCCCCCGCCGGGTCGCCACCATGTCGGCCAGTTCGGGTTCGTGGCTCGAGAGCAGCACCGTGCGGCCCTGAGCGCGTAGCTCGAGTAAAAACTCCTGGGCCAGTGCGCGACCTGCTTTATCGAGGTTGGCGTAAGGTTCGTCAATTAAAAGCAGTGGGCTAGGAATGAGCAACACTCGAGCGAACTGGGCACGCTTTCGCATTCCGGCGCTGAGTTCGCGCACCCGCTTGTGGGTGGCGGCGCTCAGCCCAACCCGCTCGAGCGCGTCAGGGATGCCGCCCAGCGCAACCTTGTGCATCCGCAAAGAAAAAGTGAGGTTCTCGAGCACCGTGAGGTCGGCGTAAAGCGATTGGGCGTGGCCCAGCATGTGGGTGTGCTGGCGCACTGAGGCTTTGTCCCGCAGGTCGTAGCCGTAGATGCGGCCCTCGCCACGCGTGCTCGAGAGCGCTCCAGACAGGATTCTGAGCAGCGTGGTCTTCCCTGCCCCGTTGGGGCCGTACAGCGCTAGGGTTTCACCGCGCTCGAGGTCGAGGCTCACATCGCGCAGCACGAAGCTCTGGCCGTAGCGCCGAGCGATTTTACGCAGCTCGAGCGCGGATGAAACGCGACTGGACGCAGCAATCACAACGCCTTACCCCACCACGCGGGCAGCACGCTCTGAAACAGGCTCGAGAGCACCGTGGCCTGCCCGGTGAAAATCAGCAGGCCGAAGACGATGAGCACCGCGCCACCGATTCGCTCGAGGGTCAGGCTGTAGCGCCCCAGAAAGCGCAGGTTGACCCGCTGCCAGAACACGGCGACCAGCAGAAACGGAATCGCCAGACCCAGCGTGTAGCACAGCAGCAGCAAAACCCCCTCCTGCAAACGGCCCGAGGTGGCGGCGATGGTCAGGATGGGGCCGAGCACCGGGCCGATGCAGGCGCTCCAGCCAAAACCGAAGGCCGCACCCAGCGCAACGGGGCCGTAGTTTGACGCTCGAGACAAATCGAAGCGAAAGTCGCGCATCAGGGCCGGAATCTTGAGCAAGCCCAGCATGAACAAGCCAAAAAACACGATGAGCAGGCCGCTGGCCGGAACCAGCCAGAACATCTGCGAGCGCAGCAGCGCGCCCAGACTGCTGGCCGCCGCACCCAGGGCCACGAAGACCAAGCCAAACCCGGCCACAAATCCCAGCGCCCTCGAGAACGGAGCTTTGCCCTGCCCGCCCAGCACGCCCAGGTACGAGGGCAACAGCGGCAGCACGCACGGCGACAGAAAGGAAATCAGTCCGGCAAAGAGGGCTAGAGCCAGGGTCGGAGTTTGCACGGGTTCAGTTTACAGCGTTTCCACTAAAGGTTCGGGTTTTTCTGAACCTTTAGTGTGAGCTTCGCTACTGGAAAAAATCAGCGGTGCCAACGGTAATGGAAGCTTTGGAGCGGGCAGGCCCCACGGGGCGGTCTGGCCCGATAGGCGGGATGGCCCGATAGGTGCCGCTCATCCCAAGACGTGCCGATTAGACCAAGACAGTGCCGTTCTGCTCAAGACGCGGGCAGGCCCCACGGGGTGCCGTTCTGCTCAAGACGCGGGCAGGCCCCACGGGGTGCCGTTCTGCTCAAGACGCGGGCAGGCCCCACGGGGTGCCGTTCTGCTCAAGACGCAAAGCGGAAAAGCTATAATGATAGTGGGCACTGTTGTAGCCCAGAGATAAGGGGACAAGTGTGCTGATTTTGAAGTTTTGTAGGGTTTGACGATTGGCGCTCGAGCCATTATCGAGCACCCTCGACGGGCAGACTCGAGAGGAATTTGAGTAAAGATGTCCCCATCTGGGGGTCATTCTTATCGCCCTCCCAGAAGCGGTTGATGCGCCCCTCCTCGAGATAGAGCACCGTGGGGTAGTGCCGAATTTTGAGCGCCCTCGAGAAGGCGGTGGCCTCGTTTCCGCGCCACACAAACAGTCCAGGCGGCGCATCGGCGGGCGTTTCCTCCGGGTTGACCAGCAGCGGCGCAATTTTCTGGCCCAGTAAAACCTTCCAGGTGTCCTTGAGGTCGCCGCAGTCATGACTGTAGAGCACGATTAACGCTCGAGCCGGAACCGCTTTCCAGGGATTCGGCGGCAATAGGTCGCCCAATCGGGGCAGGGCCAGGGCGCTCGAGCACAGGGCAAAACCCGTAATAAGAAGGAAGATTTTCACCCGCTCGAGTTGAACTTTCATAGAACCTCTCACAAGAAATCAAATGGGTTCTTGGTTTTTAGTCATTGGTTGGTTTGCTGTGAAGCGCCCGAAATCAAACCGACCAAGAACCAACTACTAAAAACCCGCCGGAGGCGCTCAGTGCTTACCCTCTTACCCTCTCGAGAATCACTGCCCACCCGGCTCGAACCCCGGCAACAAGGTAGGCTGCACCCGACGAATCTTCACCGCGTCCGCTGGGGTAAATTCGTCGGCTAGCAGCCCGGTTCTCGAGTCAATAGCCACCACCACGGTGCCCGACTGCTGAGGTAAGTCCTGTACCTCGCGGTATTTGGGCAGGTCGTCAATAGCGGGCGGCAGGGGCCGGACTGCGGTGTCCGAACGGTTCACGAAGGCGACCTGCACCGGACCTCGAGGCAGCACCGTGACTGGGCGGAAGGCCACCCCGTCGGGGGCCTCGAGCGTCACAGGCGGTTTGCCGCGCAGGTATCCAGTCATCATGTCCTTCCACACGGGCGGCGGATACTCGCCGCTGTAGATGTTGCTCGGCATCGCGCCACCCTGTTGGATGCCCATCCACACCGCGCCCACCGCTTTGGGGGTCGCGCCCATGAACCACAAATCCTTGACCTCGTTGGTGGTTCCGGTCTTGCCGCCCACCTGCCAACCGGGGATGCGGGCGCGGAACGACAGTCCGCCTTGCGCCTCCTCGAGGTCGTTGACCACGCCCTTGAGGTAGTCCCAGCCCGCGTAGGCCACCTGTGGACTCCACACCCGGCGAGGGCGCAACGCGTCGCGGTTGAAGTCGAACAGCACCTTGCCGGAGGCGTTTTCGACGTAAGTCAGAAAGCTGGGTTTGTTATATAAGCCGCCGTTCACGAAGGGCGCGTAGGCGGCGGCCATCTTCAGGGGCGTGGTCTCGAGCGTGCCAATCGCCAACGACGGAACCACTTCGGGGACAGGTAAGTCGAACTGCTTGAGCTTTTCGGCAAAGGTTTTGATGCCGATTTTGTAGGCCAGCTTGACGGTGGGAATGTTAAGCGACTTGTCCAGCGATTCGCGCAGCGGCATGTTGCGGTAGGTGTAGAAGCGACCAAAGTTCTGCGGGGTGTAAACGCCTCTGGACGCTCCGGCCCAGGGAAAGGAGGTGGGCGCGTCTAGTTCGGTGTGGTCTGGCCCAATTCCGTTCTCGAGGCCAGTGGTGTACAGCAAGGGTTTGATGGAGCTGCCCACCTGGCGTTGACCCTGTGCGGCGTTGTTCCACTCGAGCGGAGTCACCCCGTCGCGCAGTTTTTGACCCACCATCGCCAGAACCTGTCCGGTTTGCGGCTCGAGCAGTACGGCGGCCATCGTGGCGGCCCGCACTGGCATCCGGGCGTTTCTCGAGGCGTTCTCGATGCTGTCCTGAGCCTGCAAATCGAGGGTGGTGTAAACGGTCAGTCCCCCGGCCCCGTAAACCTGTTCGCGGCCAAACTTCTCGAGCAGTTCGCGCTCGACCTGCTGCACGAAGTACGGGGCGCGTTCGGTGGTCACGGCCCGCAGGTTCTTGGCGTTCTTATCCACCAGTTTGGCGCTCGAGATGTTGCCTTTATCGTCGTACTTGACCTGCCAGCCGTTGGGTTTCAGCTTCTCGAGCTTAGCCGCTCGAGCCTCAGCAATCGTCACCCAGCCGTCCTCGACCATGCGGTCTATCACGTCGAACAACAGCGGACGATACGCCTTGAAGTCGAAGTAGCGCCCGCCGTTGGGAATCAGGATGGTGAGGTAGGCGCTTTCGGCCAGGGTGAGGTCTTTGGGCAGCTTGCCAAAGTAGGCTTTAGCCGCCCCGTAAATACCGCGAATCTCGGTTGCGCCGCCATCGCCCCAGTAAATCACGTTGAGGTAGGTCTGTAAAATCTCTTCTTTGGTGAAACTGCGCTCCACCTGAAGCGACAAAATCCACTCTTTCACTTTTCGCTGCACATCCTGAATGTCGCGGGAAGCGGGGTCGTAGAGGTCGCGTAGCAGGGTGTTACGGGTGATTTGATTGGTCAGGGTGCTGCCACCCTCCACCCGTTTACCGGTGAGTGCTTTGGACAGGGCGCGGCCCAGCCCGATGGGGTCCACGCCGTAGTGCTCGAAGAAACGGCGGTCTTCGCTGGTGACCACAGCGGCCATCAGGTAGGGGCTGATGTCGTCGAGCGTGACCAGGGTGCGGTTGACCCGTCCGCCACCGGGTAACTTGGGGCTGAGCGTGGCAATCAGGGTGCGGTCTCGAGCGTAGACCTTGGTCACCGACCCCAGCGTGAGCGAGTCCAGGGCGCGGTAATCGGGAATGTCACGCGCCCAGCGAATGGCAAACACCGCCAGCGCCGAGGCCACCGAGACCAGCGCCGCGAGGACAAAAGCGAAAAAGAGCCGCACGAGAACCATAGGGGTTCACCATAGCCGATGAAGACGAGAGGGAAATGAATGGCGCTCGAGGGTAGGTCGGGAGGGTAGGAGGGTAGGAGAGTGGGAGGGTAGGAGAGGGTGAGGGTTGGGATAGAGCGTTCAAGTAGGGTGCGTGTAGCACAAGGTTTTCGTAGGGGCAATCCCTTGTGGTTGCCTTTTATCGCTCGAGCAGGAAGCCCTCACCCTGCCGCTGCGCGGCGGTCCCTCTCCCGGTTCGGGAGAGGGTTAAAGACTAAAAAAGTCCCTCTCCCACAATGTGGGAGAGGGAGACCCGAAGGGGTCGGGGTGAGGGCTTTCCAGGCCGCTCGAGGATTTAAAGCGCGAGGATTTAAAGCTCGAGCATGGGGTTACACACGCGTCAAAGCTGAGCTTTCTTGGCCTCGATAATCTCACGCACCCGCACCCTCAAATCGGCGTTTCGCATGGGTTTTTGCAGCACGGCGTCGGCTCCGGCATCAAAGGCCCTCGAGCGGGTTTTGTCGTCGTCCTCGGCGGTGAGCAGCACCAGGGCCACACCGTTGTACTGAGGGTCGGCCCGTAACTCGCGGATGACCTCGATGCCGCCCATGCGCGGCATGTTGTTGTCTACCAGCACCAGGTCGGGAACAAATCCGTCACGGATACGCTCGAGGGCGTCCTGACCGTCCGAGGCGGCTTCCACGGTGCCCTCGGTTTTGAGGGTCAGGGTGAGCACGGTCCGCAACGCGGGTTCATCGTCGGCGACCAGAATGCGGTAACTCATGGGGTCAGCATAAGGGTTGGAGCGTGTGACACCAAATTTTGCGAATAGACCCTCATCTACCCCGCATCTGCCCCGAAGTGGAGACTCTTTTGGTGCGCTCCTACCCGCTTATTGGGCGCACTTTTGTAACTCGAGTCCTACCCGCAACATTAAGACGGTGCTACGTTGAACTCCTATGACCTCTGCGCTCACCCTGGAAGCCGCCTGGAATGCCCTGCGCGGCGTAAACGACCCGGAACTGCATCAAAGCCTGGTGGCCCTGGGTATGGTCGAGCGGCTCGAGGTTCACGGAACTTTAGTGGACGTCAAAATCAAGCTCACCACCCCGGCCTGTCCGCTCAAAGGACAAATCGAGCGCGAGGTGAAGGCGGCGCTCGAGGCGGTGGGCGCAGAGTCAGTTGTGCTCGAGTTCGGGGCCGATGTGCGGGCTTCCAGTGGCTCTAGCAAGGCCAGTTTGCCTGGAGTGAAGAACGTGATTGTGGTGGGGTCGGGCAAAGGTGGGGTGGGCAAGTCGTCGGTGGCGGCAAACCTGGCGGTGTCGCTGGCGAAGAGCGGCGCGGCGGTGGGCCTGCTCGACGCCGACATTTACGGCCCCAGCGTGGCCCACATGATGGGCATGGGGTTAGAGCGCATCAAAGCCAACGCCGATAAAAAGATGATGCCGCTCGAGCGGCACGGACTCAAGTTCGTGAGCATGGCTAATCTGGCCGCCAGCGGTCAGGCGCTGGTGTGGCGCGGCCCCATGCTGCACTCGGCCATACAGCAGTTTCTCAAGGATGTGGCCTGGGGCGAACTCGATTACCTGATTGTGGACCTGCCCCCCGGCACCGGAGATGTACCACTCTCACTGGCTAACAGCGTGGACATCGCTGGAGCAGTCATCGTCACCACACCGCAAGATGTAGCGCTGATTGACGCGGCCAGGGCCATCGACATGTTCCGCAAAAACCAGATTCCTGTTCTGGGCTTGGTCGAGAACATGAGTTACTTTGTGGCCCCCGATACCGGGGTACGCTACGACCTGTTCGGCACAGGCGGCGGTCAGCGCTACGCGCTCGAGAACAAGCTCTTTTTCCTGGGTCAGATTCCACTCGACATCCCCACCCGCGAAGCCGGAGACGCCGGAACCCCAGTGGTGATTTCAAATCCGCACAGCGCGGCGGCGGTGGCGCTCGAGGGCGTGGCCAAAACCCTGGCGGGGCGCATCAGCGTGCAGAGCTTAGTCTCCCTGCCAATGGTGTAGAGCCAATGGTATAGGGCCGATGGTCTAAGCGATGGTTTGACTCAAACGACCCACTTCAGCTCGAGGTTTCCATGATTGCCACCCTGACCGACAACTCAAAATCACGGCTGCTGGGGCTGCTCAAGGCCAGTCACGGCTCTACCGTGCTCGAGCTGGCCGAGAGTATGAGCATGAGTGTGGTCGCCGCACGCAAGCACCTGTGCGACCTCGAGATGAACGGATTAGTCGAGTTGAGCGTGGAAAAACCCTGTGGCCGGGGCCGCCCCCAGCACGTTTACCGCCTGTCGCAAAAAGGCGAGGGCACCTTTCCCAAAAGTTACGCAGGGCTGTGTCTGGACGTGCTCGAGCACCTGCAAACCCTGTTCGGGGAGGGCGCGCTGCTGCAAGTGCTCAGCTCGAGGGAGGACAAGCTCTTCGAGAACTGGAAACCGTTGCTCGAGGCCGAGAGTACGCTACGGGCCAAGCTCGAGCGCCTGAGCGAACTGCTCAGTGAAGCGGGCTATCAGGCTAGGGTGTGCGAGTGTGAGCGCGGAAACCTGTATCTCGAGCAGGGGAACTGCCCCAGTCTCGAGGTGGCTAAGCACTTCAAGCAGATTTGCGGGGTGGAGCAAACCCTTTATCAACGCCTGCTGGGCGTTCCGGTGGTGCGCGAATCGCAGATTTCTAACGGCGCGAAACTGTGCCGATACCGAGTTGGATAACAAAGACACATGGACCACTATTCATACGCTACATGTCCAAGAGATGGTTCAAATGGTAGCTTGATAAAATATTTATTTACTCCAACTCAAATAGAAATTTTTATATGTGATGAATGTAGCTGTGTGTGGCTCCCAGGATAGTCAGTCCAAGAGCTATCTTTTCTTTGTTTCGATGATTTTCTCGAGCAAAATGACATAACCTGGGTTGAGCAAGATTTATACTTTATAGAGTTGGAGTATTAACGCAAGGCAAACTCATTTTAAATTCTGGATTAAACAAAAATTCCGTTTCGCTGAAAAAGCTCTCCATCCAACCAAATTTCGCCACCCTTACGTAAATCGCAAATCATATCCCAGTGAATAGCGCTTTCATTGAGTCCGCCGCACTCGCGGTAGCTCGAGCCAACCGCCAGATGCACCGTGCCGCCCATTTTTTCATCGAAGAGAATTTCTCGAGTGCAGCGCACAATTCCGTAGTTGCTGCCGATGCCGATTTCACCCAGAAAGCGCGCTCCAGGGTCGGTATCGAGCGCGGCTTGCAAAACGTCGTTTCCTTCCTCGGCGCTGGCTCGAGTAATCTTGCCGTTCACCAGCTCGAGGCGAATGTTCGAGACCTTCTGACCACCGTACATCGTGGGAACGTCGAAGAAGATGGTTCCAGTGGCGCTGTCCTCGAGTGGACTGGTGAACACCTCGCCGCTGGGCATGTTGCGAAGCCCGTCCGAATTGCGCCACACTCGAGACTCCACCCGCGTTTTCACGTCGGTTTCCGCGCTGACTAACCGCACTTCGCGCGCTCGGGAAAGGCGCTCGACCAATCCGGCCTGAAATTCGCGCACCTCGAGCCATTTTTTCGCAGGGTCTGCAAAGTTCAGAAACATCGCTCGAGCCACAAAATCGGCGTACTCCCCATACGGCATCCCGGCCAGTTCCGCGCCCGTCTGGGTGGGGAAAAGCGTGAGCGACCAGCGCTTGTGGCGGCGAATCTCGGCCAGGGCGCTCGAGGCCAGCCTGAAGCGCTGCACCCGGTTCGCAGGCGCGGCAGTGCCCAGATGCGGGGTCAGAATCCGCAGGCTCGAGTGGATGCTCTCGAGTTCGCTCAGGCGGGTGGGATGGATTCGCTCGAGCAGGTTGGGGTCAGCCAGACGAACGTAATCCGCGCTCTGGTCGGGGTAATCGAGGTTGAGCACCGGTTCTGCGCCCCGCTCGAGGATGGTCCGGTAGAGTTCCTCGACCAGCGGTAGGGCCAGGGTTGAGGCCCCAATCTGCACCCGCTGACCGCGCTCGACCTCGAGACAGTAATCTGCTAAAAGTGCAGCGTGTTTGACGATGTATTCGGGAAGCATGGGTAGGTTTTAGGCGCTCGAGGGGGGATTTGCAAGCGTGGGCTGGTGAGTGTTGAGTGTTGAGTGTTGCGCCTCCGGCTGTCTTGACCTAAACGGCACCTAACGGGCCAGGTCGCGAGTCTTTAGTAGTTGGTAATTGGTTGGTTTGATTTCGGGCGCTCGAGGGCAGACCAACCAATGACCAATGACCAATGACCCGCCGGAGGCGTTCTTTTCACCCAAACCCCCTCAAGACCCTCTCGAGCGGCTCAGTCCCATCACGTCCTCGAGCAGCACCGCCGCCGCTTTTTCGCCGCTTTCCATCGCGCCCTGAATGCTGCTCATGCTGGTGAGTTCCGAGGCGATGAGCAGGCCGGGGAGTGCGGTAGCGTGGCCCAGCAGGCTCGAGGCGAACCCGGCGGGCTGGTCGAACTGGGCGTGCTTGATGAGGTCTGAACCCAGCAGGCGCAGCTTCTGCACCTTGGTGGCCGGATACCACTGCGAGAGTTCGGCGCGCACTCGAGCGTCCAGCACAGCTTCGTCGGTGGCCATGTCGCTCAGCACGGTGACGACCAGCAGGTGGCGACCTTCCGGGGCGTACTCCGGCACCGCGTTCGAGGGCCACAGAAAGTTGTTGATAGTCCCGGCTCGAGAGTTGAGTAACAACTTCCCCGAGCGCTCGAGCCGTTCGTTGGAGGCGTAGTAAAAATAGCGACTTCCCACGCTCGAGAAGGGGGTTTTAACCCCACTCAGGCGCTCGAGTTCGGGCGGGTCCACCGCCAACAGCACCACTGCGGCCTCGAACTCGTCGCGCAGGGTTTTCAGGGTCCAGCCTTCAGCACTGCGCTCGAGCGAAATCACCTTCTGGCCGAACTCGAGGTCCAGACCGCGCGCCAGTTGCCGGGTAATCTGCCCGATGCCGCCGCGTGGCAGGGCGATGGCACCGTCAAGCAGCATCCTGAAGTAGTAGCGAAACAGTCTGCTCGAGGTGTGTAGGTCGCGGTTCAGAAAAATTCCGCCGAAAAAGGGCCGAAAAAACGAATCTATAGCACCGCTCGAGAAACCGTACTCGCGCAGGAAATCCTCGGTGCTCGAGTCGGGTCCTTTGAGCAGGCTACTAGAATCGCCCAGTTTCAGCTCGAGGGCCAGCCGACCCACTTTTGCCTTGTCCAGCACGCCCAGATACGGCGAGAACACCGTGGGCAGCAGGTCGCGCACACTTCTGAACGGGTCTCCCAGAGTAGAGCGGCCCTTCTCGCCCAGCAGCACCGCCCCCGGCTCGAGCGGCACCAAATCCAGCGCTTCTAAATCGAGATTGCGCCTGACCGCCGGATACGCAGTGAACAGCACCTGAAAGCCCACGTCGGTGTTAAAGCCCTCGAGCGTGCGGCTGCGAACCCGGCCTCCCACGCTGTCACGGGCCTCGAGCAGCCTGACCTCTTTTCCAGCCCGTTTGAGCGCTCGAGCGGCGGTCAGACCGGCCAGGCCAGCCCCCACAATCACAATCACTTCGCGTCTCCGGTTTCGATACCGTTTTCGGGGTGTGAAATCCAGTCGCTCCAGCTTCCGGCGTACAGTTTGGCTTGAACGCCCAACTCGTCGAGCACCAACGCGTTGTGAGCCGCCGTCACACCGCTTCCGCAGTACAAAATCGCGCTGTCATCCATGCCCTCGAAGCGCTGCTCGAGCTGCTCGAGCGGCTTAAAGTGCCCGTTCTCGAGGTTATCCATAAAGGGGTAATTCTCGGCACCGGGAATGTGGCCCGCTACGGGGTCCACGGTTTCCTTGTCGCCCCGGTAGCGCTCACTGGCTCGAGCGTCGAGCAGGCGGGTTTTGCCGTCCGCTACAGCGGCTTGAACCTCCTCGAGCGTGGCCAAGAGTTCGGGTCGCACCTTCGGAGCAAACTTTTCGGCTCGAGTGGGCGGAACCTCAACCGTCATCTGAAATCCGGCCTCGAGCCACGCGTGCAGGCCGCCGTCGAGCAGCTTCACATCGTCAAACCCCAGGTATTTGAGCAGCCACCACAGCCGACCCGCATACATGCCGCCCATGTCGTCGTAGACCAAGATTTCAGAGGCGTTGGTGACGCCGCAACGCTCGAGCTTGGCGACCAGAACACCTATATCGGGCAGCGGATGGCGTCCCCCATGCTCGGAAACCGGGGAGGATAAATCTTCGTTGATGTCTAGAAAATACGCCCCCGGCAGGTGGCCCTCAGTGTAGAGTTCGCGGCCCAGCGCCGGGTTCATCAGGTTGAATTGGGTGTCGAAAATGACGAGTTGAGGGTTCCCGAGGCGGGTTTGCAGCTCGAGCGGAGAAATCCAGTTGCGGGCCATGAGGGTATTTTAGAGGGTGGGAGGGTAGGAGAGTACGAGGGTTGGAGGGTTGGAGGGTTGGAGGGTAAGAAAGAGCGCCTCCGGCTGTCTTGAGCAGAACGGCACTGTCTTGGGATAAGCGGCACCTATCGGGCCATCCCGCCCCGTGGGGCCTGCTCGCGGGTTATTAGTCATTGGTTCTTGGTCGGTTTGATTTCGGGCGCTCGAGAGCGAACCCACCAATAACCAACTACTAAAGACCCGCCGGAGGCGCAAAACCGAAAACTGATAACCGACAACTGACCACTCAAGACCGTGAATCCAGCCACAGCGTCACCGGGCCATCATTCACCAGCGCCACCTGCATATCTGCGCCAAAGATACCCGTCTGAACCTCAATGCCCAGCCGCTCGAGCGCCATGTTAAAGACTTCCCACAGCCGTTTTCCCTGGTCAGGCGGGGCCGCACCCGTGAAACCCGGACGGTTTCCCCTCGAGAGGTCGGCGTAGAGCGTGAACTGACTCACCGACAAAATCTTTCCTGAAACCCCCTCGAGCGCGAGGTTCATCTTGCCCGCTTCATCGGAAAAGATGCGGAGCTTGGCAATTTTAGCCGCCAGAATTTCGGCATCCTTCTCGAGGTCGCCGTGACCTACCCCAACCAGCAGCAGAAAGCCACGTCCAATCTGACCTACCACTTTTTCTTCCACCATGACAGACGCGCTCGAGACCCGCTGGAGTAAAACGCGCACTAATTAATCTCCCCCTCTCCCCCTCTCCCCCTCTCCCCCGCTTGCTCAGAAAGCCTCGAGCGCAGATTCTGAATCGCGTTTCCCAGAATCTCGGCTTCTTCAAAATCCAGATTGCCACGGGTTTTCTCGGCCAGGGTCTCGAGCATCTTCAAGCTTCGTTCCACCATCCTGCGCGCTCGAGGGCCGCCTACCTCACCACCCAGCTCACCGCGAATTTGATTGGATAAGGGGCTGAGTTCGCCCAGCGCCGCTTCTGCGGTAGCCTCGAGCGATTGAATGAGTCCGACGAATTCGGGGTTGGGCATGGGAGATAGGTTACAGGTTACGGGTTACGGGTTACGGGTTATAGGGATGGAGTGTCGGGACCGCTCAAGTGCAACAGCATTTACATTCGCTTTCGCCAGGTGAAGACATGTTCCCGATACTTCCCACACCCTGCTTTTGCCTTTTCCCTGTCACCTGTTCCCTAAAACCTGTAACCCGCTTTTACTGAGCGCTGGCTAAATCCGGTCTCAAAACGGTGGCCCCACGCAGATAAATGTGTTTAATCTCGAGCTGACCCTTATCGGTGTCTACGTGCATCATCACCCGAATGGCTTTCTCGAGCCGTCCTGGAACCCCAATCTCGAGGGCGTTTAAGAGCGGAACCATGGTCATGCCCAGTGCGCGGGCCGCTTCCGCCGGAAACGCGGCGTTGAGGTCGGGCGTGACGGTAAAAATGACGCTGCAAATTTGCTCGAACTCGAGGGCATTGTCCACCAACAGGCGCTCGAGCAGCTCCCTGGTCGCCTCGTGAATAGCCTCGGAGGTGTTTTCTGTAACGGTGCTCGCCCCACGTATGCCGCGCATCATGGGGTCAGTGTAGGCGAATTCTGAGGGGTGCGGCGAAGGTTCGTCTAGCTCGAGGGGAAGCAAGCTCGAGGGAAAGCAAAAGGAGAGCAACGGTCCATTTCCGCTGCCCTCCTTTTCTTGAACTTATTCTTCTTCCCCACTCGAGCGCTTAGCCCTTCCCGCATCTTCTTGGTCAGAATAGCGCCCATGAGGACGCTTGACCGCTTGGGCAGAACGGCTCTCGTCACCCCTCGAGAGCCTGCCCGCCTTCTTCACCGCGTCGGTCAACAAAAACTCAATCTGAGCGTTCACGCTGCGGAGTTCGTCGGAGGCCCAGCGCTCGAGGGCCACGTACAAATCGGGCGAGATGCGTAAGGGAAAATTCTTGCGGGTGCTTTCCTTTTTTTCCGGGTCGGAGGCCATCAGGCCCCCCTAGTACAGACTTCCGGCGTTCACCACCGGTTGGGTGCCCCGCTCACTGGTGAGCACGACGAGCAGATTGCTGACCATCTGGGCCTTGCGCTCGTCGTCCAGATGCACGATGTTGTCGCGCTCGAGCTGTTCTAGGGCCATCTGCACCATGCCCACCGCTCCGGCCACAATCTGGGCGCGGGCCGCGATGATGGCTCCGGCCTGCTGGCGTTGCAGCATGGCGGCGGCGATTTCCGGGGCGTAGGCCAGGTGGGACAGCCGCGCCTCGAGCACCGTGACCCCGGCGTGCAGCAGTCGCTCGGTCAACTCACCCTCGAGCGCCTTGGCCAGTTCATCGGCGCTGCCACGCAAGCTCAGCTCTCCGGTTGGGGCGTCGTAGGGGTAACGGCTGGCCAAGTGGCGCAGCGCGGTCTCGGTCTGGATGCCCACAAATTTCTCGTAATTCTCGACATCGAAGCTGGCCCTGGCGCTGTCCACCACCCGCCACACGATGACCGCCGCGATTTCGATGGGGTTTCCGTCGTGGTCGTTGACCTTCTGGCGTTCGCTGTTGAAGTTGCGAATACGCAGTGAGATGGTTTTTCTCGAGGTCAGCGGATTGATGAAGTACCAGCCGTTCTCGCGCTGGGTGCCCACGTAGCGCCCGAACAGGGTGAGCACCATCGCGTTGTTGGGCTGCACGATGATGAAGCCACCCAGCCCAACCAGGAGTAGAACGCCCAGCACAACTCCGAGCAGGAACAGCAGGCCGTTGTCCAGGGTGAAAAGGTAGGCGGTTCCTGCGGCCAGGGCCAACCAGACGACGAGCATCAATCCGCCACTGAGCGCGCCAATTTTACGTTCACGGGTTTCCATGTGGGTTCCTCCCTCGAGCACTCGAGAAGTGGGCATTCCTGGAGAACATCCGGCTCGAGCGCACCCTGATTCTGGCGACCTCAAAATCTTCGCTCAACATCAAAGTGATATCATATTGATACTTTTTTAGGCAAAAGTAAAGCCCCCCATTTCTGGGGGGCTACGTCCACACTCGAGGCGGGCAGGCCCGCGAGGTGCCGTTCTGTCCAAGACGGCTTAGAGTTCGCCTTTGAGGGTGCTAGCGACCTTGAAGCGAATCTTCTTGCCGGCTGGGATGGTGATTTTGTCGCTGGTGCCAGGACGCACGCCCTGGCGCTCGGCGGTCAGGGCCACCGAGAAGGTGCCCAGGCCGGGAAGGCCCACGCTCTTACCGTCCTTGAGCGCCCCAATGACCGAATCCAGCATGGCGCTGATGGCCTCGCCGGACTCTTTCTTGTTGAGGTTGGTCTTGGAAGCGACGAGTTCGATGAGTTGGGTCTTGGCGACCTTCTGCGGGGCCGCAGGCTTTGCCGGCGCGGCTGCTTTTTTGGCAGGCTTGGCGGCAGGCTTGGCGGCGGGTTTGGCGGCTTTTTTAGTTGCCATATCCACTCCTAAACTACTGGATTTTGAGCGTGGAACGTGCTCGAGCGCAATATAG